>Ga0123356_10007474_pt1 | contig 10902 bp, 11 predicted proteins | sample TergutEmb28metaG_2_FD_92546 | JGI IMG/M metagenome (GOLD analysis project Ga0123356, IMG submission 92546) | Embiratermes neotenicus P3 segment gut microbial communities from Petit-Saut dam, French Guiana - Emb289 P3 | ecosystem: Host-associated > Arthropoda: Insects > Digestive system > Gut ... | reverse complement strand
CAATACTGCTGCTGCGGTACCAGAAACTACTACGTGCATATCGCTTTTTTCACGTTGTTCGATATCTGGGTTGATGACGAATTTGCCGTCAACACGTCCAACAACAACGCTGCCGGTTGGACCTTCGAATGGGATATCACTTATTGTAAGTGCAATAGAACTTGCAAGCATGCCAAACGGCTCGGGTGCAATTTCCGGGTCGGTCGAGAGTGTCGTTACAACCAAGCACACATCGTTATACCAGCCCTTTGGGAAAAGCGGTCTAAGTGGTCGGTCAATAAGGCGTGCGGTCAATATGGCTTTCTCGCCTGCTCTGCCCTCACGTCGTTTGAAACTTCCTGGGATTTTGCCCACGGAATACATTTTTTCCTCGAACTCGACGCTTAGTGGGAAAAAGTCAACGCCCTCACGTGGCTTTTCGCCCATTGTGACGTTTGCCATCACGATGGTTTCGCCCGATGTTACGGTACAACTTCCCGCCGCAAGTCCGCACAGGTGACCGGTTTCAACCGATACCTTGCGCCCTCCAATTGTTGTTTCGAACTTCTTGTAATTCTCTGTCATTTTTTGTCTCCTTCTCTAACACAAAAAACCTCAGCGGATGCCGAGTTTTTTCTTTAACTCCCTGAATTCTTCAAGGTTAGTTTTTTCCAAATAATTAAGTAACGCCTTTCGTTGTCCGACCATCTGCATCAGTCCACGCCTTGAATGTTTGTCTTGTTTGTGTGTGCGTAGGTGTTCTGTGAGGTGGTTAATACGCTCGGTCAAAAGTGCAATTTGCACGGCAGGACTCCCCGTGTCGCCTTCCTTTTTTTGGTGTTTGCCGATGATATCGGCTTTCTTTTTCTTGTCCATTTTTTCTCCCTTTCAAAGATTAGTTTTGCCCGAGTAAAAGGTAAATACTTTGGAGAAAATACGCCAAAAACCCAGAAACAAACTCTGCAACTATATCACGATACGCTATGCGCTGTCAATTCAAATTTTCTAATACTGACGTACTGGGAATACACTTTCAAGTCCAACCCACCAAGGTACAGGAGTCCCACCAGCACCAGCACCACCACCACCACCAGAGCCACCGCCACTACCACCGCCGCCGACTGCTGGTCCACCGCTGTTTTTTGCGCAACGGCATGTCCAATTATTAGACGCACCTGAATTAGAGAATACTTTTCCATCCAAGTAGAACTTCCAACCTCCACTGCTCCATGTTGTTGCGTCGGCGTGTTGGAAATATGTATTTCGACTGAAATTCGTGGTTCCGTAAAGAGCTCGGTTAGCAGCATCCGAAGACTTCTCGGTCGCATAGACGTAATCAGTAGGGCGTCGTCTTGTCTGGACTACCTGCAATGTATCTTGCGAGAAAGTATCATATTGACCAGGGGCAGCAATAATATCATAAATCGAGTTCTGGTTTTTGTTCCAATTATCGCACATGACTCTGCGCATGACTACTTCGCCAACGGCTACCTGGTGCTCTAAAGGCATGCTTCTTGCTTCTCCGGCGATAACACGTGCAAGCATAATTCTTTCCCAGTCAGTCGGTTGATAAAGACTTGGATGTTTGCATCCGCCACCGTTTCGTCCACGATAGTTAGACCCAACCGGCAAAAGGTTACCACTTGTTCCACCCCATATTGAACCTAAAGCTGTAACAGGAGGTGGTGCATCTCCCCATCCTGGTCCTGGGCCTGGGTCGCCGCCACCGCCACCGCCGCCTCCTCCGCCACCTGGCGGATCAACAACTGGTGGTGGAAGCGGAATCACCACAGGCGTATTGCCGGTGTTCCCGCTGTCTGGTCTTCTTGTATCCATCCAAAACGCATTGACTGTTATTATTGTGATACCGTCCTGTTTTTCTCGAACAAAGCCACTGTTTTCTATCACAGTACTTACAAGCATATCCTTGACAAGTGCAACACCCCCAACAGAGATGTTTCTGTCACCTATGGCATTGGCTTGCACTCGTTTAATAGAGGTCCAGCCAATACGCTCGTGCCATGCCCTCGCCACCATACTTGTGTTGTTCTGAGCAACTCCATTTACAACAACATTCATCAAATCTTCATCGGTTAACTTGTCAGTAGCCGTAAAGCCATACAGAACGTGCTCGTCCGCCCCGCCGGAAACAAATGTGCCATTGTTTGCATCGAAATGAAACGCATAAGGATAAGATGCAGCCCACTCTTCACTTGGAATGATGGTGATATTGAATCTGAAGTTTTGTACGATGCCAGAAGAACTTGCCCAAACAAACCCTGTGCTCATCATTGTGTTTTGCCCAGTACTGTTTGTTACAAGCCGTACAGTCATTGTTGCATCACCTGTCTGGTTACCTGTTATCCTAGTGCTTCCCGTTGACGAGTCAAATGCCACTGTCGCCATGCCGGCTGGTGTAACAGTAAACTCTAGCCTGTCATAACCAAGACCATCTCCGACCCTGGTGTTAAGTGGGATAGTCCTGCCTTCGGCTATCTCGTACCGACCATTTGCATTCATAGGCATGCCGGTAATACTTACAGTTCTGTCACCCCTGTCTGTTGTGCCACGAAGAATTGCATTATAGAATGCCGGATTAAATAATGTAGTAGTTAAAATAACTATGAAGAAAAGCCCAACAACAGTTTTTATTATCCTTGATTTGGCTTCCTTTCGTTTGCCTTCATCTTCCGCCTTTGCAAGCATAAAGCCAAGGTATATAGCATAGCCCGTAGCCACCGCCCCAATAAGCGCAAAAGCCGCAAGGAAGAATGGCCCGATGTTCTCTAATAAATCAAGTGCCCAATCCGCCTGAGAGTTCCCCAAGAATCTCATCATTTCCATGTCCGAGTGTACCTCTTTTGGAGTTTTTTGTCAAAAGAAAAAGAGCTATTACTTGCTCTTTTCTTTTCCAAATACTTTTTTGTGAATTTCTTCCGTTATTGTTTTTAGTGCACTGACAATTTTGAAACCATCGGTCAGACGTGCAATTATCGTACGGTTCTCTTCTTCCATCTGTTGGTACTTTTTTTCTCGTTTCGCTGTGTCACGAAGAACGTAAATCAAAAGCGCCACGAAAAGCGCCGCCAAAAGTCCATTGCCAAGGGCTTGTGTAAAAATTTCTTCCCACATACTACACCACCCATCCACGTCGGTTAATTTCTGTTTGCAAGCGAGTAAAGTAAGTCGGCGATAGGTTAAACAAAAACAGTGGGTCATTGTCAACATAAGCAAGGGCAACCTCTGGGCTTAGTGCCAACAGAAACCGCAAGTATTCCGCATAGACTTCTTCGTCCATGGCTTTTTGCAGGTCGACTGGCGGAATTCCGCCGCTTTGAACTCTGCGAAGCGTCATATTGAGGGCGTCACGGTCTGACTGTACTCGCAGGCGAGTCATTCCAAGTTCATCCGCCATCATTTTACGGGCGGCGGCACGCACCTTTGCGTCCGTCACATGCTCGAACTTTTCAAGCGCAATGTCACGCTCGTACATTGCTCTTTCGATTTGCTCCAATACGACTGTGCTTGTAATAAGCCCACGCTTGTTTGCCTCGGTGTTAATCGCAATAACCCTTGCGTAGTGTTTGGCGTTAATCTCTGCACGTCGAAGCCCATAAAACGTTTCCAACTCATCACGTGCAGCGGCAAGCGCTTCGGCGTACGAAAGCGGTTTGCCGTCAGGTGTGGGCGCAGTAAACCCAAAGTATTTTTTATAGCTTCGGGCATAAATGTCGTTTAAGTATTGTCTGTCTTTTTCACAAAGATACATTTTTTAATCCTCCTCCAAAATCTCATTAAGAGTTTTATTTTGTCCATGTTTATTTTCATATCAAAACCCCACTACGACGCTTAAAGCAGAAATATCTACCACGCCGCTTGCAATGATTCGTATGCGAAACGTCTCGCCTTTGATGTTAAGACTAAGCCTTTGAATATCTGGTGCACCATTGACACGAATCCGCTGTTCCGCCCTGTTGCTTATAACCACAACGTCGATATCTGTTGCGGTCTGGACCAAGACCTGGCGGACGTATTGATTACCGCTTGCATAAGTTAGGCAGAACTCCTCGGTTTCCCAAACACAAGCTGTGTTTCCGTCAACTCCTTTCTCGATTTGATATACAAGTCCAGGCGCATCAGTTAACACTGCTAAACGGTCTGTATGTTCATTAAAGACACGTTCAAACCCACGCACGCCAAGACCTTCATAGATGGTCACAGAGTCAACAAACCTTTCGATGACGACCATGTCTGTGCCATTACTTAAAAAGTACTTGTTGTCGTAAATAGTGCTGTGGGCGGGACCAGGGCACTCGAAACAAATATCAAGTTGCGATATCTTCCCACGAACTGCCTGACACATTCCGCCTTTTGTAAGGAAATAGATAGTGTCACCCAATGCTTTGGTCGTGCCGTCAATAATCCCCTCGTAACTTCGACACAGGTCTGTAAGTTTGAACTTTCTTGCATCAAAAGAGGTTTCAAGTACCTTGAACCCGTTCTCGCAAACGACAAGGAGTTTGTTCCCGTAGGCTTCCAATGACAAGATTTTGCCGAAGCCCTGCTCTACCCTGATACTACCGTCGAACTTCAAAAGGTCCAGACTTGCGGTAAAGTGAATAGTTTCACCGTCCTCACCTAACACAAACAAGCGCTTGTCGAACACAAGCATCTGTTTAGCGTTGCATATATTTGTCGAAAGTGGTTGGAACAAAAGCGAATAGTCCGCAACAAAAACCCCGCTTGAATTGGCGGCGAAAATAAAGTCACGGTCACGAGAATAACTATATGCAAAGCAATCAAAGTCAATAATGTCCGTATTGGGAATAAGGCGTGGTGTCAGGCTCCCAAAAAGTGGAACAAAGTACACACCTTGCTCCGTTACAACAATGATACAGTTTGTAATCTCGCCGTCCTGATGTGTTGAAAAGCAAAATACTTTTTTTATCTGTGTCGTATCAATTTGGCGAAGGATTACTTCCTCGTATTGTTGCCAGCCCTCCTCCACAGTCATCCTAAGGCGCTCGATACCAAATCCAGGTTCCAAGGCGCCACGTTTTGCGGTAAACCCGACATTACGGGTGGGATATATCGTGTGCTTTAACATTCGTGGTTTTTTTGTGGGCACAGCAAAAGAGTTAACCTTGAACGTTACACTTTTAAGATTCCGAAGTTTTATGTTCTTTAACATACTTACCACCTCGGTGCGGGGATTTTTAGGCGTTTGTTTTTCTCGCAAGTTCTGAAAAGTCCTGCCTCGAAACGCTCGTTCCAAATTTTCGCTTCGTTAAACATTCCGCTTATAAGCGCATACTCGGTAAGCACGCCATATATAAAAGTCTTCTCGGCAAGGTTCGGAATATGGATAACCTCTTCCAAATCGTCTGTGAATGCAGGGATAAAAAAGTAAGTGACCTCTGCTGTGCCGTTTTGCACTTGCATAAAGTCGATAAACAGCGAGTACGAGCCAGTACTCACACTTTTAACCCGAAGAAAAGTTTTGTTGAAATCCTTATACTCGATTTTGCCATCACGCACGTTGAAAGTTTGCGTCGCCTCACAGTCTCTGTGATTAGCCGCAAGATTTGCCAAAACCAAATTTGCGCATCGGCGCAGTATTGGAAAACTTGTCTCTTGCAAACCCAGAATTTCGGCCGCACACTCCAATATGTTTTTTTGTTTCATAGTTTCTAAAACCACCTTTTGTTTTTTTTGAAAACGACTTCATGCACCTGTCCCGCCGCATAATTCATCATGTCGCCGAGAATCGATACAGACCTCTGTGCACTTTGCTTTGCTGACGCTTCAAGTTCCGCATTTGCCTTTGTATGTTCCTGTTCAAGTGCATCGGCGTTCTCGACCCGTGTCTTTTGTGCATATTCAAGTGTCCTTTCATCAAGTTCGGCGAAAGGCACAATAAATTCAAGCGACTTGGCGCAAGGTCGAGTACTTGTGTGTACCTCGACCTTGCCAGTCACCATGTTACGAAAGATTTCGTATCGAGAATTGACTTGCTTGATGCGCTTTGCAATGTTGTGCAAGTCGTTTGAAATCTTAGTCCACATTGCTGAAGAAATGCGAACCGTCTTGGTCTGTCCGCCATCTTTTTACCGAATAGCCTGTCAACTTGCCTTGCAAGAAAGGTTTTTCGCAAATAAGGTCAGCGTACTTCACAAGTGTTGCATTATAAGCGGCACGTCCATCGATTTGTTTTAGAATCGAACCGTCGTCACCAGAAAGCCATGTCCAGTCGCAAAGTTGCTGCATAGCGAAACTGTCGCTGCTTAGTGCATACAAAGTTCCACCTTTGCATTTTACGTCTGCGTAAAGCGGGATTCCGTTGAAGGTAAAACCCTTGAAGCCACCTGCCATCTCGGTGATGTCGATGTTGCTTCTGTAATTCTTCAAATTCTCGAAGATGGCCTTTCGAATCATCGGATGTGTAAGGATGATGTCCGCTGGGTTACTTTGACAATGGTCTTCGTACCCGTCCATAAAGGTCAATACTTCGTCTTCTGTCATAACCTTAACAAACTCTGTAAGCGGAGCGTCGGTGGATTGCACAAACGGCTTTATGCCACGATGCAAAGCAGTGTTAACGTTATAAATTTTGTCGTTTTGCATGAAGATACTGTCGATACCATTAAGAACAAGGTTATCATTTTCTGAATCTTTCTTTATGATATAAAGGCGCTCTTGCCTTGTATTAACAGGCACCGAACCACTATTATAGGTACATTCACCAGTATCACGGTTCACGGTTGCAATAACAACATCACCACCGCTTACACTAACCCTTGAATTGTTCGGGGTATAAAAGCTTATAACGTCGCCAACATTCAAGTTGTCAATAAAGCGAAGTGGAACACGGAATGACCTTGTCGAGCTTCCGAAATTATGCCGTGTAGTGTATGCAAGAAGTGTAAACCCGTTGCCGTAAAGCATTTCATTAAGGCTTGACTGGGCAGTGCTTACAAGGTTTTGCATCTCACCCGAAAGCAAGTTCGCAAAAGCTCCTGCGTTGTTTTGGCTTGCTCGAATTGCTTTGTCGGTGATTTGAAATGTCCCATACAAGTTCTTCAAAGGCACATTCATTTCGACGTACTTGCTGTTTGTTGAAACTGGAAGTTCGCCATCTTCATGTCCTGCAACCACGTTCCCAGCATCGCCGTAACGGATAGTACCCTTAATCTCACGGCCATGAATGGTTTTTGTGTTTTTGCCAATCATCGTAAGGAACGGATTGGTCTTTGTGTTGATGTCGTTTACTACAACATCCAAGTAGATATTGCGCAGAGCTGATTCTGCACTTTCAATTGTAATCATTTTTGTCTCCTTTTGTTCTGAAAAAGTTTTCTGCCACTTTTGTTGTGGCGTGTAAAGTTCTTGCCTCCGATACGTTTGTTATTGCAAAGTTACCGCTGTTGCCGGCAATTACCTGTGGAATTGGTTTGACCTCTTTTGTTATCGCCACACTGGCTTTGTCTTTCATTTCCGCAAGTTGACCTTCGGCGACTTTCTGCAAAGCAGAAAGTTCTTGTGCTTTTTTGGTAAAAGCAGATTGTAGTTGCTCGTATGCCTTTGCAAGTTCATCAACGGAAGCAAACTTGCCGAGTATGGAGTCTTGGTTTAACTCAATCGGATTCTCGTCAGAATTGCCCGATACTAAATCAACTTCTGATTGTTCCATATAGTTAATCTCCTTTGAATAATTCTTGAAGTCTTTGTATTTGCGCCTTGACTTCTTCGACGCTGCGCATAATCTGGGCAACCACACGTGCCATGCGCTGGCTTTCTTGTTCAACCATTATTTGAAGTGCAACTCCGCTAAGGCTTACACTCTCTGACAGGTGTTGAAAGTTCGCAACACCGCAAATTGCTTCAAGTTCACGAAGCAGGCGTTCTTCCTCTCGCTCTAACTCGGACGGCATAGTCCCTGTGTCAACAAACTTGGGTGCGTTGGTCCCTTGCCTGTACACAAGAACTTTGCCTGGTGCAAGTCCATCGTTTTCCAAACTTTCAAGGTCAATACTGCCCTCCTCGACACTAAGGACTCCGCATGCAAGCCTGTTAAGGAATTCGGCTTTGCGGTTCTTAACGGCGTTATAGGCCCTCTGGACGGGTATTGCACGCTCGACTGTGCTTCTTCCGTAAAAGCATCCTGCAATAATTTCACAACACTGGCGCACAAACGGAATGCCGTATGGAAGTGCCCCACTGAATATAAGTTTGTCCCCCGCAACGATGACAAGACGCCCATCGGGGTGGGCAATGCTCGGGCGTTCATATCGTTCAATGACGACCGCAGCGTTTGCCATAGAAGTCCGCTTCTTGCGATTAGAGGCAGTGATGTCAAATACATCAACCTCCTGCCCTTCCACGACCACGCCCCAGATTCGCTCTAGCTCGCTGACCCGATATACTTTGGCATGAATAATACTTCTGACTTCGCTGATGTCCTCGGCGGTTAGTTGGTCGGGATAAATCTCGAACGGACTGCATACAACGACTTTAGGTTCATTGTCCCATATGGTTTTATAAAAAGCGGTGCCTGTCATCTCTGACCACATATTTGCCCGCTCTACAATAGGTTGCATATCAAGTTTAGCGCACTCGACCGCTAACTTGCCAAGCCGTGCCTCAATCATTGGTGTTAGGTGATTGTATACCTCCCGTTCCTGCCAATAGAACTGCTGCCCCTTCGGAACGACTGTGTCGAACTTTGTTATATAGTTGTTTTGATTACCACGCAGGAAATCAATGTTAAGTTGCCACTGCAATTCTAATGCCCGCCGTGTGCTTTTACGGTTTTCAAAGTCCTTGATGACTTCGTGCACCAAATCAATATTCGTTGTGTTCTTTTTTCTCATTTTAGTCTTGCCTCCTTGATAAATTTTTGTTTCGTTGTGCCAAGGATATTTTTCTTAATAACTCTCGGCGCCGACATTGTCGCACGAGGTTTGGCAAATTCGTACACAGTACTGACAAAATACCGCAGCGCATCAATGCAATGGTCGTCACGTTTAACAGGACGTTCATTGTCGCCCCACCAGTAATCCTTTATCTCTCGTATAAGATTCGTGCAGTTTCGAAATATAAACAGTTTTCTTATCCCATCAACATTTTTAAGCAAGCCCTTGGTTTTCATAAGCCCATCTATAACGGTCTTATCGACCTTGGCGTCGACCTTAATACCGCATTTCATGAACTGTTCGGCGACACTTTCGGGACTTCCCAAGGTACGTGCGGTTGCGTTGCTGTCGATGATTACTTGCGGGTTTTCAAAACCCAAAGTTTGGCTAATTCTTAGAATTTCACGGGCGTGATGTGTAACCTGCTTTTCAGCAACCGAGTAATCAGCAACAACATAAACGTTTTCGTCTGTGTCAACCGCAAGCCACAAGACCGCCGTCGGACTTGTGTATCCCGGGTCAATACTCACGCAATTATACCACCCACTTGGAATATCAAACGGGTCAATGACATTTGCATCGGCACAGAACTCGCTGAACACAAGGCCAGTGCCCTCCATAAACCGCCCGTACTTGCGGGATTCAAGTGCATCGGAACTAAGCGCCGACTGCATCTTTTTAATCTCGGCAGGAAGAAGATACGGATTATCTTCCCAACTCATAAACATTGCCCAAATGTCGCCGCTTTGGTTTAGGTATATTTTGTCATACACCCAAGTCTTTCCCTTCAAGGGTGTCATCGTTGCCCAGACGCACGAACCCTCCTTATCAAGCGTACGAATCAGACACTCCTCATAGATATCTTCCGGCGGCTCTTCGTCAAACCACACAAAATCAAGTCCAGTTCCTTGAAACTTTTCCCGCCCTTGTTCGCATGATTTGAAAGTGATTTTGCTTCCGTTGCTAAGAATTATAAAATCAATAACACCATACTCGGGTGAGCCCTTGCGCCCCTGATACATCACAATCTCGGCGATTTGATTTTTATTCAAGTATTTCAAAATCTTTGCCTGGGTAATATCACGGCTCATCTGTCGTGATAAACTCACGGCCCAGCCCTCCACCGCTCGCCTTGTTGCCCACAAGACAACCTCTACCGCACCGCACTCGGTCTTGCCAGTACGGTTCCCACCAAAGACCCACCTGTTCCTAGATGGGTTTGCATGGAATTCAATTTGTTTTTGGTGTTTGCTTTCGTTAAGATATATTTCCAGTTTTTTTGACATTCTCTGACATCCTTTGTCATTCAAGTTCCGTATATAATCCGATATGGTTTTCGTTATTATTATTAGTTTCTTGTTTGTTGGCACACTAACGTTTCTTGCTTTTTTTCCTCTCCGTGTTTCATGGTTTTTTCACTCCGACAAAAAACAAAGACGAGTGCGTGAGGTGCATGTGCCACGCAAAAAACCCAATGCTTACAAACGCTACAACAATATAGACGACGATTCCTACGATGATCCAGAACTATGACATTTCGTTTGTCAAAAGTCGAATTTTGCTGTAAATTGAAATACGATGAAACGTTTACCAATGATGATTGTTTTACTTGCTGCTGCCATTTCTTTTCTGTTCACTGGCACCAGTTTTCTTATTGCAAACGCCACGTCACCCATAAAGCACGCAAGCCCAAATCATTATCTGTTTAATGACAACCCACGCATGATTACGGCAGACGCAAACAACGTCTATGTGCTAGACGGGTTAGAGCTTGTCGCACTTAATAACGATGGCGTTCTAAGACCAGGGAAAATCGACTTGACCGACTTGCGTGACTCGCTTAATGCACCGGCATCTATCACCAACCCACTCTTTATAAAACACGCAGGAAGTTTTATCTTCGTATTTGAACAAGACAAAGTCTCAACATTCACATTCAACAATACCACCCGAGTTTTCGCACAAAGCAGGTTCAGGGCAGATTACAGAACACCGACATCGATTTTCAGTT
>Ga0123356_10007473_pt1 | contig 10902 bp, 10 predicted proteins | sample TergutEmb28metaG_2_FD_92546 | JGI IMG/M metagenome (GOLD analysis project Ga0123356, IMG submission 92546) | Embiratermes neotenicus P3 segment gut microbial communities from Petit-Saut dam, French Guiana - Emb289 P3 | ecosystem: Host-associated > Arthropoda: Insects > Digestive system > Gut ... | reverse complement strand
GGTGGATGCAGTAAATCGCGAAGCGGGCTGCCTGTATCAGTTTGTTAGCGATGTAGTATCCGTGTTAAGTTTAGCAGTAAGGTTAAGGACGGTGGACGCTGAGCGAAGCATCCACCGTTTTTGTTTTTTGGTTTTGCATCCCGGAGGGATGCCATGTTCGGTAGAAAAGGTTAAGGACGGTGGATGCGGAGCGAAGCATCCACCGTTTTTGTTTTTTGATTTTGCATCCCGGAGGGATGCATAGCTCGGTAGAAAAGGTTAAGGACGGAAGGCGCGGAGCGACGCACCTTCCGTTTTTGTTTTTTGGGTGGGATTGTTAAATTTGTATTTATTGGGTGGGCAGACGCCGGGCTGTTCGCCCGGCGTTTTAAACAATCAATGTTAACATTGTAGTTTTAAGACATCGTCGATGGTTAACCCGGTCCATTTCGCGATGGTATTTACGTCTACGCCGTCGGCTATCATAGTACATGCGGTTTGGATGATGCCTTCCAATCTACCTTCCTTTCTGGCATCATTAATCGTCCAGCGCTCTTCCAGTTCCATCATCATGCGCCGTTCCAGAATGTATCGTTCTTCCGGGTTCATGGAGTATTCGGCCAATTTCGCTGCGGCTTCCTTGAATGCGGGCCCTCTTTCGGCAATCTCTTCCAAATCGCACCTCCTCGTTATGGTTAAAAACTTCAGCCATCCCCACAAGTCGCTGCCGTCGTCTGTTTCAGGCAGCTTTGACAATTCTAATGTATTGACTTCAATCAGGTCTGTCAGCATTGTATGCGTTTTAAGGTCGTAAAGCGCGAACCGGTGGTGGTACTCCGTATCCTCCGGTATCAACGCCCGTTCGGTTATCACCATGCCGATCACCCGTCGGATCTTCTCGTACTCATCACCCGAGAGCATCTGTTTCTTGAGCAATCCCGATACATAAAATAATATGCGGCCGGGTAAATGCGCAAGTGAACCGCGTTCAATCTCAATATCGACCACAATCTTCGACGTCGTATGTACTCTGATATCCAAATTTCCGAGTTTTCCCTTAGCGTGATCCGGAAGTACTTCTGAACTAACGACGGCAAGCCCCTCATACTCTTCCTCCGGGAGGTCAAGCACGGATTTCATCAGGTGCGTGAGCAAGTGTTCGTTTTCGACCAAGACTTTTTTGAAGGCGCGGTCGTTTTTGGCCGGGATAATCTCCGGCAGGCTGTCGTTAAACGGCTGGTTTGGCATTTCTGCTCCTCTTTTTACGGTTTTTTATAATTTAGATAAAACAACGAGCAGTCAAGGCCGGTTTGGCTGTGACTTTGGCGTGGTGCCGATTTTTACTGCGAGGTACTGCGAGGGTTATAGGACCGTAAAACCGTAATCATCACCGTGGGTACTGCCTGGTGTGCGTTAATAATATACATTGTTTTGGGCGCGAAATCAAGAGCAGATTAGATTTTTTTATTGAAATCGGTAAATTTGTATTACCGGACAATCTCCGCATGGGACGGCGACAGAACTGCCTGCTCTTGGTGTTTAATTTCTGTTGCTGATGAGGGGCGCCGGTATTCGCCCGTTTCTGTTGATAAACGCTGCCGGTGAGAATTTGTTGACTGCCATGATGGGCGCTGTTCCCAACAGTCCGCCGAATTCGACGCTGTCGCCTACTTTTTTGCCCGGTACGGGGATTATCCGCACGGCGGTGGTTTTGTTGTTTACTATGCCTATTGCGCATTCGTCTGCGATTATAGCGCTTATTGTCTCTTCCGGAGTGTCTCCGGGGACTGCGATCATGTCCAGGCCTACGCTGCATACGGATGTCATTGCTTCCAATTTTTCTAATGACAGGCTGCCTCTGTTTACGGCGTCTATCATTCCGGCGTCTTCGCTTACGGGTATGAACGCTCCGCTCAGGCCGCCTACGTACATGCCGGCCATCAGGCCTCCTTTTTTGACTGCGTCGTTGAGCATTGCCAGCGCCGCGGTTGAGCCGTGCGCGCCTACGCTTTCCAAGCCCATCTCTTCGAGGATGTGGGCCACGCTGTCGCCTACCGCGGGGGTTGGTGCCAGTGACAGGTCTATGATTCCCAATGAGGCGTTCAGGCGTTTTGCGGCTTCCCGTGCTACGAGCTGCCCTACGCGTGTGATTTTGAACGCGGTTTTTTTGATGCACTCCGCGAGCTCTCCGAAGTCTGCCCCCGCGCCAAGCCTTGCCAGCGCGCTTTTTACCGCGCCGGGGCCGCTGACGCCCACGTTTATCACCCGGTCGCCCTCGCCTGTGCCGTTGAACGCGCCGGCCATGAACGGGTTGTCTTCTACGGCGTTTGCGAATACTACGAGTTTCGCGCAGCCTATCGCGTCTTTTTCTCTGGTCAGTTCGGCGGTTTTCTTGATGATGCCGCCCATGCGCCTGACGGCGTTCATGTTGATGCCGGCGCGGGTGGAGGCTGCGTTGACCGAGGCGCAGAGCCTCTCCGTGGACGACAGCGCTTCGGGGATTGTCGCCAAAAAGGCCTCTTCGGCGGCCGTTGCCCCCTTGTGCACCAGCGCGGTGTATCCGCCGATGAAGTTGACTTTGCACGCGGCGGCGGCCTTGTCCAAGGCGTTGGCTACAAGTATAAAGCCTTTCTCGTCTTTCGCCAATAAGCTCGCGGGGGTGACGGAGATCCGCTTGTTGACGATGGGGATGCCGTACTCATTTTCGAGGTCGTCGCCTACGGCGACTAAGTCCTTGGCGGTATTTGTGATTTTCGTATATATATTTTCAGCCGTTTTTCTGCTGTCTCCGTCGATGCAGTCAAAGAGGCTTATGCCCATTGTGATCGTTCGGACGTCGAAGTTGTCCTTTTCGATCATTTCGTTAGTTTCTAAAATTTCGTTTCTGTCTATCATTGTAATAAATAATCCGCAATTAATTAAGGTCAAAAGATTAAAGTCAAAAGATTAAGGTCAAAAGATTAAAGTCAAAACAGTTTTTTTTTTGAAACCGCCAAGCATATAACCTCTATTGCAGGCGCTGTCCGCCTCGCCTGCATACAGGCTCCATCGCATGGGGGGTTATATCTTGTGCATGGCGTTAAAAATATCCTCGTGTTGAATTTTTATTGACATTCCGATTTCGTCCCCCAGCGTATTCAGGCCGTCTGATATTTCGGAGAATTTTCGGGTACACTTGCTCAGGTCTACCAGCATGATCATGTGGAAGTACTCTTGCAGGATTGACTGGCTTATGTCCATCACGTTTATGTCTATGGAGTACAGGAATCCCGATACTTTGGCTATGATGCCCATTCTGTCCTTGCCCACTACCGATACTATTGCCCTCATAAATTCGTGTCTCGCTTTGGATTTGTGAGTTTAAAGGATAAATATAATATATGTCTTGCTATTTTCGGTATTTTTCCTTATATTATATAGAATGCGTTATCCACAGGTAATTCAAATGGGGGTTTTTATGGGAATCCGGCCTTTTTTTTCTGTGTTGGCGGTATCGATAGTGCTGTTGGCGGCTGTTTATGCGGGTGCCGCTCCGCATGATGGCGAGGAGTTTATGCTCAGGCAGCCTGACGGGTCAGAGGTCATTGTGCGCGTTTTTGGCGATGAGTTCTACCAGGAGGTTGAGAGTTTGGACGGTTTTACGCTGGTTCGTGATGCCGACGGGTGGATTTGCTATGCTGAGCTGTCGGCGGACGGGTCGGAGTATGTGTCTACCGGCGTTCGTTACACCGGTGCCGGCAGCCTTTCGCCCGGTTCTCGCCGCGGTTTGCGCATAAACAGGGATTCGTTTGAGCGGAAGCATCGTCGGAACATGGAGGCGGTGGGGTTTGATAACAGCGAGATGGTTCCGCGGGACATGCGGCGCGGCCCGGTTGCTCCCGGTGTTGCGCCTGCTCCGGCCGAGGTTCGGGAGATGCGTGGCCTTGCGGTTCTTATAGATTTTCCCGCCGGGACGAACCCCCACAACGGGTCGCAGATCGCCGCGGTCAGGTCTAACGTTACCGTAGCGGCCATGACGGAGTTCTTCAACAGGGAGGGCGGCTTCAACGGTACCAACAACGCCGGTTCCGTCCGCGACTGGTTTTTGGAGGCTTCGAACGGGACTTTGGACTACTCTAACATTGTGGCCCCCTTTGTTACCGCCCGGCACCCCAAGAACTATTATGATACACTGTCAAACTACCGCTATGTCCCCGAGCTTCTTCAGGGCGTGCTTACCGAGATCAAGCGTATGGCGGAGAGCGGGCAGTTGGACCTTAGCGGCCTAAGCACCGAGGGCACCAACAACACTGTGATGGCGCTCAACGTGTACTACGCCGGTTCGGCGACCCAGGGGTGGTCCAACGGCCTTTGGCCGCACCAGGGCACCTTCCGCGCGCCGTCAGGGCAGAGCGCCGTTACCATAAACGTGGGGGGCGGCAGGACCATAAGGTTCGGGCGCTACCAGTTGTCGACTCTGGGGACCGGCAACAATCCGCCGGGTATCGGGACTACCGTGCACGAGAACGGCCACATGATCATGCGGTGGCCGGATCTGTATAATTATGACAATACCGTTACCAACGTCGTGTCGACTTATTGCGTCATGAGTTCCTCCAACAGTTCCAACCCGCAGATGCCCAACCCCCACTTCCGGAATCAGGCGGGGTGGATAGAGGTTACCGACATCACCGCCATGAACGCGACGCTTTCGCACACCGCCAACAGCAATATGGCGTACCAGTTCAGGCGGAACAATCAGGAGAGTTACTTTATAGAGGCGCGCCGGCGCGTCGGGCGCAGCGCCAACATACCGGGGGAGGGGCTCATAATATGGCATGTTCACACTAACGGAGTAAACACAAGGCTCAACGCTTCAACGCCTTTCCCGCTGGTGAAGGTTGTGCAGGCGAATAGCGCCAACAGCACGGCGTCGCCTTTCGTGGCCGCGCCGGGCGCGAACGCGCCTTTCCGCAACGGCGGCACCCCGTCCACCGGGAACACCGCCCTTTCGGTGACGCAGAGGGCGTTTGGCAGGGCCACCGCGCCCGCGGCCCTGTACCACGACGGGACGCCCTCCAACATAGACATTACAGAGATCAGCGCTTCAGCCGCGGTGATGTCTTTCAGGATAGGTTCCGGCTCCGCCGGGCCGGCCCAATACCTCCTGACGGTTGACGGCGGAACCGGCGGCGGGCTTTACAGGGCTGACACGGCCGTTACCATCGGCGCGCCGGAGGCGGGCACCGCCGGCCGCTCTTTTATGCGCTGGAACAGCGGCGACACGGCCACGCTGGGCAGGGTCGCTAACATCTACGCCTGCACGACGACGGTACGCACGCGCGCCGCCGAGGCCACGGTTGCCGCGGTTTACGCCCGCACGTTCGCGCTGCCGGGCAGCGTGGAGGCCGACACTTTCGGCCTTGCGCGCGGGATAACGAGCGTGTCGACGACCGGGGCGACCGGGAGCAGGGCCGCGCGGATTCGCGACACGAGCGTGTTCGCGGAGTACATCGTGAACGTGGCGGACAGCGGGGCCTACAAACTGTCGTACAGCGTACAGACGGGCACGGGAAGCGCGGGCAGGTTCAGGATACGCGACATGACAAACGGCGGCGTAACCATTGATTCGGTGATCGTTCCGACATCAACCCGTACAACGATTCAGACGATAGACGGGAAAGAGGTGGCCCTTAAAGCGGGCAAGGCCGTCTGGCGGTTGGAGCCGCTGGGCGGGAGCTACAGCATAGACTGGTTCAGGGCGGAGGTGGCGGAGCAGATACCGACGCGGATCGCCAAGCCGTCGTCCGGGGCGCCGTTAGCGTACGGCATAGACGCGTCGCCGTCCGGAAACGTGAGGTTCTCGGTGCCGGGCACGGAGCGCGTGAGCCTGAGGATGTATGACTTGAAGGGCAGGATGGTGGCCGTGCTGCACGACGGCGTGAAGAGCCCCGGCGTCTACAATGTAAGCTTGTCGTCGCACGCCGGCGGGGTTGGCCAGGGCGTGTATATAATAAGGATGAGGAGCGGGGCGTATTCGAAGAACGTAAGGGTACATTACCGCCGATGAATATCCCGAGCCACCTGCTCAATGAGCACTATGACGACAGGTATTTTGACGTTGTTAATGCCATTGACGAGGCGAAGCAGATACATATCGGCAATTCGCGCGTCGTTGAGCGTTTGGGGTTGATGGCTGATGGCGACAGGCGTATTACGATAGGGGAGGCCGGTTTTGGGGCGGGCCGCCTGCTTGTCGCGCTGATGGAGTCGCTCGAGGAGGGCGGCGTCGCCGGCGCGGCGATTGATTACTGCTCCGTAGAGTTGCATCCGGTAACGGCCGGCAGGATGGAGTGCATCCTCGGCGGGTTCCGGGAGCGTGCCGGCCGCCACATCGCCGGGTTGGTGGACGTTTACTCGCGGATTGACGTGTCGGGGCCGGGGTGGCACACCGGTGTTATTGAGGGAGGTTTTGGGGCGATCACCCTGCGGCTGTACATCGGCGAGGCGCTGGACATGGTGTTATCCCTCGGCGCGCCCTGCGGCGCGTGGTTTCTGGATGGCCACTCTCCCAAGAAAAACCCTGATATCTGGCGCGCCGAGCTTTTGTCCGCAATAGGCCGCAAAACGGCGCCCGGCGGCACGGTAACGACGTTCACGGTCGCCGGCCACGTCAGGCGAAACTTGGAGCTGGCGGGCTTCCGTGTCGAAAAGGTTCCCGGGTGCGGCGGCAAGAAGGAGGCGCTTCTCGGAGTCTCTGTAATATAGAAAAACCATTAAATATTGTACCCGCACCGCCCGACGGCTGCACGACAGCCGTGATGCCGCCGGACGGTGCGGGTACAATATTTAACAGTGGGATCAATAAAAAATTGGATTTTTGCTTGCCATAAACTATATTATATATTAGGTAGGTGTCGGGATTGTGTCCCGGCCCGGGTCAACACATTTTTATTTGGCAAAGAGGTTTATGCGTATGGCCGGCAAAAGCAAGATCGTTCGCAAGCCGTTTGGTAATTTTTTCATAAAAAAATCACTCCAAATCGGCTTGATAATTAAGGTAATAATAGCTGCGCTGATGTCGGTGCTGGCCTCGGCCGGCTCGCTTCTGCTCGTATACTGGTTCAGGTACAACACTATCGCCATATACATGTGGAACCAGGACAACAACAACCTTCAGAAAGAGAGCATCATCAACCTCATTCTGCCAACCCTCGTCATAAGCTCCGTCGTGGGGCTCTCCGTGGCGTTGGGCATAGGCATGTACGCGTCGCGCAAGTACGCCGTGCCCATATATAAGATAGAGCAGTGGACCGCCATGCTCCTGCGCGGCCAGATGACCGCCATACTCAAGTTCCGCGAACAGGAGGAGATGAAGGACCTCTCGATGCGTTGCAACGAATTGGGGACGCACATACGTGTTCTGCTGCTTGATATAAAAGGAAAAGTGAAAGCCATGCAGGATGCCGGCGTAAAGAGCCCCGAATTGGAGTCAATAGCCTCCCGGTTAGGAGCAATGGAGCTGACAAACCAGCCGATAGTGGTTAAGTCGCCGGATAGCCAGGACGCCGCGGCGGAGGCCAAGCCGAAAAACAGCTGACCGGCAACAGAGCACGGTGAGCGTCAATGGGCGGCCTTTTTGGTCGCCTTAATTATTTTGTAAGCCCGCCAGTACGGGAACGTAAGCGCCACCACCAGCATATGCCACAGTATTATGGACAGGGTAGTGCGCCCGCCCACGCCGCAGTCGATGTCCAGGCACTCTTCGGTGAACACCGGTTCCACCGCCAAATCGACGCCGTGGCTGTGCAGTTCCAGCGCGGAGCGGGCGGCGATAAAGTATCCGTAGGCCCGGCCTAAAAAGGCAGGGTCGCGGTAGCCGGCGCGCGCGCGGAGCACGAAACGGTCGAAAGATATGGTCGTCAGCATGCGGTAGAGGGTGCGCAGGAACCATTTACGCAGATTTTTACGGAACACCCTGTTACTCGCAAGCCTGTAAAGCTTGCTGGCCCTGATGCGGGCAACGCGCCTCTTAATCCTCGACCGAAGAGAGACCCTTTTTCGCTTGGGCCGGTAATCCCCGTCGTACTTCTTGCCGCTGTTACTGTCGTCTCCGGGCTCCTTGGTTTTTTTGTCGTTGATGTTGGTATTGGTGTCTGTGTTGATGTTTGTGTTGGTGTCTGTGTTGATGTTTGTGTTGGTGTCTGTGTTGACCGCGGTATCGCTGTCTGTGTCGATATTCGCAGTGCTGTCTGTATCGGCTCCCGTATTGCCGTCCGTATCAATATCCGCCCCGCCATGCTCTTTCCGGGCGTAGTCGTTAACCGGCCCGGAGCTGACGGTAATATTGTCATCCTCGTCGTCCGCTCTCTTTTTTTTCTTGAATCCGAAGAGTACAATAAGCGGTTCCTCGTCTTCTGACGTCAGCTCATACTTGCAGATCAGGGGGTGTATGTAGGATACCCAAAGCCTGTATTTGTGGTCGCGTCCTGCTCTGCGGTAGGAGAGGTCGAGTCCGAAGCGCAGCGGCGACGCGGTTATTATTAATATTATGGCGGCCGCGAACAGCACTATATACATTAATATGGTCAGTATCATGCAACTGTGCTTTTGACGTCGAAGTCTTTGAATTCAGCGCTGCCGCCTCCGCTTTCGCTTTCGTTGTGCGAAGCGTAGCCGCCTCCCCAGACTATCATGCCCTCGGCAGCCTGTGTTATTGCCGGGCACGCACCTTCGGGGAACGCCCGTTTTTCGGTGATTACGACGTCCATGGCTACATCGTGCTCTTCGCGCGGCAGGGGTTCGCCGCAGATTTGGCAGTCGAAGGCGCAGCCTATGATGAAAGCCGAGCCGAGGACCTCTTTGAGGAATCTGTCGTAGTGTCCGCCGCCGCGCCCGAGCCGTCCGCCGGCTGCGTCGAACGCCACGCCGGGGCAGACTACCGCGTTGATTTTTGAGGGGGAGATGTTGTCCCGCAGGCGCTCCGCCGGTTCCATGATTCCGTAGGCGCCTGCCTTTAAATCGTCTTGCGGTGAAAAAATCCGCCCTGCCCCTATGCTCCCGTCCCCGCGGCAGTATGGCAGCGCGACCCCGCGCCCCGAATCGAGCAGCAGGCCCATCAAAAGCGCCGTATCGACCTCCGAGCCAATTTTGTGGTAGAGCATTACCAGGTCGGAGTCGGCTATCTGGGTGAGCGAGTAGATGTTGGCGGCAATGCGCGCGCTAAGCCGCTCCGCGGTGAAAGCCGGAATAGCCTTGCGGGCCGTTGTGTAGTAACCGCGCAGTTCCTTCTTTTTGTCGTCCATACATCAATATATATCATGCCGCTGTTCCGGATATTATATTATATACAGATATGCAGCAGCCAAAACCAAAATCGAAGAAAAAAAAGGTAAGCGCGCTTGACCGCCTCGCTATATCCTTTGGCTCCTCGGCCCGCGAGGCCGTTGAGCTTGTGGGCTCCATATCCCTGTTTTTCATGAAGATGCTCAAAGCGCTACCGGCGGCGTTCAAGCGCCCCCACCTGATGAGCGAGCAGATGATGATCCTCGGCGTCCACTCTATACCCATCGTGCTGCTGACCTCGGTCTTCGTGGGCGCCGTGAGCGCGTGGCAGGTGCAGTACATCTTCGGCGACGCGGTGCCGCTCACGTACCTTGGCGCCGGTGTGGGCAAGGCCGTCTTTACGGAGCTGGGCCCCGTGCTTACCGCGCTGGTTATCACCGGCCGCATCGGCGCGAAGCTCGCCGCGGAACTGGGGACCATGAAGGTCACCGAGCAGGTCGACGCCATGGTTTGCCTCTCCTTAGACCCGTTTACCTACCTTCTGACCCCGCGGTTAGTGGCGTCCTGCATAATGGTGCCGGTGCTGACGATTTTCGCGGTGGCTCTGGCGATAGTAAGCGCGCAGGTCATCGCCGAGGTGGCCCTCGGGCTGAGCTTCGCGGCGTTCTACAAGGGGGTCCGCCTGCTGTTCAAGACCCAGGATATCGTCCTCTGCGTCGTAAAAGCGTTCGTTTTCGGCATGGTAATATCGCTTGCGGGCTGTTATTACGGGTATTATGCCAAGGGCGGCGCGGTGGGCGTGGGCGCCTATACTAAAAAGGCGGTTGTTGCGGCGATGGTGCTGGTGCTGGTCAGCAACCTCATTCTGGTCAACGTTTTGCTGTAGCCGGCGGTACCGGGCGTAATCATTTTTACTCTCAAATTACCGTTTCTCTGTTGACTTTTATTATATTAATACAAATAAAGTATATTTTGCGACAATATTTACACTTTGGTAACCGTAATATTAACAGGTACTCGGCAAGGGGCTATGGAACAGCAACAGCAAACTGAAGACCGGCAACTATTTGACATGTGGCTGGCAGGGGATTCACGGGGCTTTTCGGCGCTTTATGAGCGCTATCGGAGTCGTGTATTCGGTTTTCTGCTGCGCATGACGGGCGACCGCGACGTCGCCGAGGACATGTTGCAGGAGACGTTTTTGGCTGCGATGCGCAACGCCTCGCAGTTTGACCGCACGCGCAGTTTCCTGAGCTGGATCTTCGGGATCGCGCACAAGCGGGCGATAGACTACTTCCGCCACGCCAAGGTCGAGACTGACCACGCGGGGGACACCGATGGGTCAGTAGGCAGCAAGATTGAGTCGCCGGACCAGGACCTGGATTACAAACGCCTGCGCAGGGCGGTTACCGAGGCGGTAGCGGAGCTCGATCCGTCGCAGCGGGAAGTTTTTTTGCTTAGGGAGCTGGGGGGCGTCCCGTTCAAGGAGATATCGGAAATGATGGACTGTCCCATAAACACGGCACTCGGCCGTATGCGCCTTGCGCTGATAAATATGCGGAAGGAACTGAAAAAAAGGGGGATCGATGGCGTGCAGTGAATTTGAAGTTAAAGGCCTGCTGTATGTCTCGGGGGAACTAAGCGCAGAGGAGGCCGGGG
>Ga0123356_10007472_pt1 | contig 10904 bp, 9 predicted proteins | sample TergutEmb28metaG_2_FD_92546 | JGI IMG/M metagenome (GOLD analysis project Ga0123356, IMG submission 92546) | Embiratermes neotenicus P3 segment gut microbial communities from Petit-Saut dam, French Guiana - Emb289 P3 | ecosystem: Host-associated > Arthropoda: Insects > Digestive system > Gut ... | reverse complement strand
GCGGCCCTCGAGCAGCTCCAGCAGCGTCTCCCGCGAGCGGGCCACGCGGCTCTTGATCGTGCCGACGGCGCAGCCGCACTTGGCCGCGGCCTCCTCGTAGGAGAAGCCGCTGACGCTGACCAGGATCAGCGCATGGCGCTGTCCCGGGGACAGCGAGGCGAGCGCGCGGTTCAGGTCCCGTAGCTCGAGCTTCCCATCATGGTCCGGGCCGACGCTGGGCTCGGGCAAGAGATCCGTGTCCATCCCCTGCGCTTCGAACTTCCGCCGCCGCAGCTGCGAGTAGTGTTCGTTGCGCACGATCGTGAACAGCCAGGCCTTCAGGTTGGTGCCGGGCTTGAAGCGCTCGATGTTGTTGAAAGCCCGCGCCAGCGCCTCCTGCACGAGATCGTCCGCGCGCACTCCGTCGCGGCACAGCGAGCGCGCGAAGGTATGAAGTTGAGGTACCAGTGCCACCATTTCGTCCTTCACCATCTTTGCTTGCTCCCACCTTTGCTCACAAGCGGCCCCAAAGCTCAAGAAGTCTTCAGCTGACAGGCAAGGTACTTGCTTGCGGCGTGCCGCAAAGTCGGCGAGCGGGGCGGAACGGCCTGGGAGGGTTCCCACAGCGCGTGTAGGACGAGTCCTACACGCCCTCAGGCCCCGCTCAAGGTGGCGCGAGGCCCTCTTAGGATGGGCTCAAGCGCGGCGGAAGTCCACGGCGGGCAGCTGCATGGAGCGGCGATACTTGGTCACGGTGCGGCGCGCCACCTTCACGCCGCGGTCCGCCAGCAGCTCGGTGAGCTGCACGTCCGAGAGCGGATTGCGCCGGTCCTCTGCTGCAATGAACTCGCGCAACAGGGCGCGGATGGCGGTCGCGGAGCAGGAGCCGCCGCTGGTGGTCGCGAGCTGGCGCGAGAAGAATCGCTTGAATGCAACGACCCCGCGCGGGGTTGCCATGTACTTGTGACTGGTGGCCCGAGACACGGTGGATTCATGCAACCCGAGCTCGTCTGCGATCTCGCGCAGGGTGAGTGGCCGCATGGCCAGATCCCCGTACTCGAAGAAATTCCGTTGCCGGGCGACCACGGCCTCGGCGACACGCTGGATGGTCAGGAAGCGCTGCTCGAGGTTGCGCACTAGCCACCGGGCTTCTTGCAGGTGCTGGGCGAGGAGCGCGGTCTCGCCATCGCGCGCCTGGCGGAAGAAGTCCGCGTACTGCTGGTTGACGCGGATACGCGGGTAGATCGCGGAGTTCACCGTGACGACCCAGCGCTTCTTCTCCTTGCGCACGATCACGTCAGGAACGATCGCGCGCGGCTCGAAGGTACCGACCCGGGAGCCAGGACGCGGATCAAGGCTGCGGATCAGCTCCACGGCCGTGCGCAGATCCTGTTCCGAGCAGCCGAGCGCATCAAGCAGGCGTGAGTTGTCGCGCGAGGCCATCAGCGCGAGCTTGTTCTGGACGATGTCGAGCGCGAGCTCACGTCCCGGGGTCGCCGCCTCCAGGCACTGCAGCTGCAGCGCAAGACACTCTGCGAGGCTGCGTGCTGCGATGCCGCTCGGCTCCAGCGTCTGTACGATGCGCAGCGCCGTCTCGAGCTCTTGGGGCTCGACACCCGCTCCGAAGGTCGTGATCTCCTCGAGCGGCTGGCGCAGGAACCCATCCTCATCCAGCGCATCCACAACGAGATTGGCGAGCGCATAATCACGCTCAGTGAGCCCGAGCAACAGCAGCTGCTCGCGCAGCGCATCATGGAGCGTGGAGGGCGAGGCGGTCCATTCGGTCCAGTCCGGTGTCTCATCGCCGCTGCCGCCGCCGCCTGCCACCGAGAAATCGAGGTCCGCGTGGCTGGCCTCGTCTGCAGGGCTGTCCGAGCCCTCAGCCCGCGGGTCGCTCGCCTCGATGCTCTCCTCCAGGAAGGGGTTCTGCGCAATTGCCTGGTGCAGTTCTTGCACACACTCCAGGGCCGAAAGCTGCAGCAACTTCACTGACTGCTGCAGCCGGGGTGTCAGTGTGAGCTGCTGCTTCAGGCGCAGTCCCAGGACGGCGTTGGACATGCGAGGAATCCTCAAAAGCTCTTGATCGAATCGACCTGTGGCGACAGCTCGGGGCCGGGCGGCCAGCTAAGACGCTCCCGCGTAGGCTCCCCGCTAACGCGTGCCCCTCGGGGGGAGAAGTTGCAACGGCATGTAAGAACACCATTGCCACGAGCCCTCATCGCCGGTCACGTGCGAACGACATGACATCAATTCACGACGACGGTCCCGGTTCCCGCCCCGATGAGGTCTGCCGGCGCCTGCAGCGCCTGCAGGTGCAGCATGATGCGCTCGGTCAGCGGCTAGATGAGCTCGAGTCGGTTCTCGCCGCGAGCCGTACTGGCTTCTGCCGCCTGGATGCCGCCCTGCGTTTGCTGCACGCGAGCTCGCAGCTCAAGGCCGAATTCGGCTACCCGCCGGATGCGCAGATTGTCTGGGATGATCTGCTCGCGCGGGTGCAGCGCGAGGACCGCGGCAGGCTCGCCGACGCAGTGCACGCAGCCGCCAGCGAGGGATCGGACGCGGGCGTCGAGCTCATCGTGCGCCTCGAGCTGCCCGGTCGTGACACGCAATGGACCGCAATCCGTGGCCGCACCACCAGTGCAGGGCACAGCGGTCACGCGGACCTCATCCTCACAGCCCGGAACGTGAGTGTCGACCAGCGCGAGGGCGCACAGCGGCAGCGCGAGAGCTCATCCCTGCTCGAGCGCGAACGCAAGCTGCGGGAGGCCGCCGAGGCCGCCAACCGCGCGAAGGATGAGTTCCTGTCGGTCATCTCGCACGAGCTGCGCTCGCCCCTGAATGCAATTCTCGGCTGGAACCGGATTCTGGCGCTCAAGTGCCGCGAGCATCCCGAGGTCAACTCCATCACGCCGCGCATCGAGCACAGCGCGAAGGCGCAGCTGAAGATCGTCAATGACCTGCTGGATCTCGGGCGTATCAGCACCGGGAAGCTGAAGATCGAGTCGCGTCCGATGCAGCTGGCAAAGGTAGCTGGACTTGCGCTGGAGCTGGCGCGCCCGGCAGCCGTGGCCAAGGGAATCGAGATCTGCACGTGCTTCGAGGGCGGCGCCGGGCAGCTGCGCGGGGACCCCGACCGGCTGCAACAGGTCGTCGCCAACCTGCTCTCGAATGCGATCAAGTTCACTCCCTCCGCCGGGCGCATCACCTTGAGCGTGCGCGAGGTGGATCGCTTCATCGAGCTGTCGGTTCACGACACCGGCAAGGGCATTGCACCGGAACTGCTACCGCACGTCTTCGATCGCTTCCGCCAGGGCGACAGCTCGAGCACGGGGCAGGCAGGCGGGCTGGGCCTGGGTCTGACACTGGTGCGCGAGATCGTGACCTTGCACGGCGGATCGGTGTCAGCGCACAGCGACGGACCCGGTACCGGAGCGGCGTTTGTCGTGCGGCTGCCGGCGGCCAGCGCCTGGGGCTCGGGCGCGGAGGAGCGCGATCTGAACGGCGCCGCGCGCTCGGCGGCGCGGGCGAGCTTGCAGGGCCTGTCGATTCTCGTCGTGGATGACGAGATGGATGCGCGCACGGTCGTCGCCGAGACACTGCGTCTGGAAGGCGCGCAGGTGATCGTGACGGACTGCGCCGCCGCCGCATTCGAACGTCTGAAGGCTGCACACTTCGATGTCGTGGTCACCGATATCGGCATGCCAGGCGAGGACGGCTACTCGCTCGTACGCAGGTTGCGCAGCCTGCCTGCCAGCCGGCGCATGCTCGCGATCGCGGTGACCGGCTATGCATCCAAGAGCGACGTCGCGGCTGCCCTGGACGCAGGCTTTGACCTGCACGTGCCCAAGCCGGTGGATTTCGACACCTTCGTGTCAATGATCCGCCGCCTGGCCAGACGCTGAAGGGCCGGCGAGCAGGAGGGACGGAACATCCTCAGCCCTTGAGGGTCCAGGCAGGTGCGCAAGCCTGGGTGTTGGCTTTGCGCGCTCATGCAACTGACCGACGTGAGGCTGTCAGATCAGCGGGTCCGGCAGCAGGAAGGTCCGGCGCGCAAGCGGTGTTGCCAGCCGCTCGGGCCGGTACCAGTGCGCGAGAGCGGAGCGGTCAAGGACGTCCGGGTTGTCGCGAGCGAAGGTGGAGAAGTCGGTGGCTCGCGTGGCGTCCATCCGTTCCGCGATGATCGACAGGAAGGCGAGCGTGATCGTCTGGTGAAAGAGCTCCGGCTTGCCGGCGCGCGCCGTCATCGCCGCCAGCGCCTGCGAGTAGCGCAGGGCTGCCTCCAAGAAGCTCTGCCGGCGCAGCATCTGGAACGCCATGTGGACGTGCTCCCGGTGCGAGAAGGCGGCCAGTTCGATCTCACCGCGGAGGAAACGCTCCAGCGCAGCGCCTGGCTCACTCATCGCCGTCGCGCTCATGCAGGCTGTGGGAGTCCCGTGCGGTGAGATCCAGCCCGTAGACTCCTTTGAGCGTCTTGATCTTCTTCAGGGTCTGCGCCGAGAACGGCGCCTTGCCCTCGAAGGCATGCAGAACGATGCCCTCGAGCAGGTCGCCGAGGGAAATCTCGCGGTCAGCCGCCAGCGCCTTGAGCACTTTCACGAGGCGGCTCTCGAGCCGTACGCCGGTCTGGATGCGAGTCACTTCCTTCATGGGTCCCATGGTGAAATTGTACAACGGTAAATTGGTAACATACAAGGGAAACCCGCGAGGCTGTGCTCCTGGTCGCGTCGGCAGTGGAAGGCCACGCCGACTCTAGGTCCGGCTAGGGGCCTTGCAGCGGCGAGCCGTGAGATACGGACTGCCAGGTGCTGGGATGCCGGCCCCGAGCGCGGGCGTCCGCGAGCGCACGGCACGCGACGCGGGCCAAGTGGTTGCATAGCAGGCACCGGGTGCGGTCGAGTTGAGATTAGGTGCCGAGCAGGACCATGTTGGGGTGCTGCGAGCCGCGCGGCCGCTGCGGGTGCTTGAGCTCTCGAGGTCCGCGGCGGTCGCAGCTGACGAACGTCATGCTCGCGATGGAATCGCGCGCGGCAAGAAGCGCCTGATGACTCCTTGCTGTTGCAGCGGGCCATCTCGGCTCACGAGCCAACCTCAGGCTTGCGGGCTGCTTGCGGCTGTTGGCCTTGGCCTAAGGCGCCTGGGTTGCCACCGGCAAATTCGGGACAAAAAAAAGCGGGCTGGTCGCACCACAGCCCGCCAAACGGGGGGTCTTCGGTAAAGCTGTCGCCGGTGCTCGACAGGGGAGCGCCGGCGGCAGCGAAAAGCTTCAGTCCGTCAATCTCTGCCTCGCAACGCGCGTGCCTGCGAGCGCATGCGGGCCCGTCGGGCCATGCAACCTACATGCCATGCGAGGGGGGCGGCTTCAGATGAAGCATGTCGGAGTGTCTCAAGAAGCGGGGCGGGCGTGTCTTAAGCTGTGTTTTGCGGTGTCAGCTTGCGTGCACGCAGGCCCGTGGAGCCGCGGCGACGCAGCCAGGTGCGCGCACCGCGAGCGGGGACGCAAGATGTTTTGAGCGATTGGTGTTGCGTGGCGCCGTGTAAAAGGTACAGCGCCTGAAAAATGTGCCTTGAGCGTCGCCACGAGGGCACACCGGATGTCACAGCCAGGAGCTGCTGCACCCGCTGCGGCTCTGTCAGGGGCTCGAGCAGCCTTGGAGTGATGTCAGGCGCCGGGGCGGGAGGATCGTGCCGAGACCTTGGTCCCGGGTGAGGGTGTCAGACTTCACCGGCCCGGCCCTGCACATTCCTCCTCCTTAAGCCCTTTTGGCGGCCGGGCCCAAGTCCCCGGCACATCTCCTGCTTACGTCGCGGTCCCGTTGCCCCGCAAGGGCGAGGAGTCAGGCAAGCCCCCACCTCGTCACGCTCATGACACCAGGAGTGAACGTCCGCATGCTTCAGAGATGCTCTGGCGACCTGCCCGCTTCACGCTTCAGCAGTGCTCGCGCGCACCCGCGCTCATCGCCGGCGCATGCCTCATCGGCTGCGGCGCCCGGATACGACCGCTCGCCAGCCGGTCAAACACGGATACCCGAGCGGTGCTCGTCCAGGCACCGTGCACGGCTGAACATCTATACAGCGGCTGGGCTGGTGCATATCCACTCAACGCCTTGCCGCGGCAGGCAACGCCTCGCTCGCGCACCCGGCCGCTGCCGCGTTCGTTGATGAAAAAGCCGCTCATGAAAATGAATCCGAAATTCACAATCGAGACGCTGCGGGGCCTCATCGCCGTGTGCCGCGACAGCGAGCAGGGCCTGCGGCTCTGCGCAGGGTATACGGCAAGCCCCCAGCTGAGGGGCGTCTTCACCGTCCTCGCCTGGCGGTGCCTGGCGGCGATCCCGGAGCTCGAAGGCGCCGTCTGTGAGCTTGGAGCCGATCCCGCGCAAGGCGCCGTGGGGCCCAGAGGCCTCACCCGTGAGCGGGGCAAGCAGTGGACGGCACTTGCGTGTAGCGAAGATGGAGCTATTCTCGAAGAGTGCGAGCGCGGTGCGAGCCGGCTACTGGAAGTCTACAGGAACGCTTTGGATGAGCACCTTCCCGAGCGGGTGCGCGGCATCGTGCTCCGCCAGTTCGAGCGTCTGATGCTGAGCCACGAGCAGATCCGTGACGTGTGCCATCAGCCGATCCCTGACACGCTAGCGATGGGTCCCCGTGGTGCGCAGGCAGGACAATAACACCAGGACCGAGTTTCCGCTGACGCGCTGGTCTTTGAGCCCGGTCATCCTGGGTCTTGTGGTGGGTGCTCTGGCAGGGCCCGTGGGCTTGAGACTGCTCGAGCCGCACATCCCGGAGGACACCGGCCTCATCGAATCCGTCAGCCAGGTCGCGCTCCTGCTGTCGCTGTTCTGCGTCGGCCTGCGACTGCGCGTTCCCTTCGAGTGGCGTGCCTGGCGCATGTCCGTGCGCCTGTGCACCGTGACCTTGCTCGCCACCGCGCTGCTGGCCGGCGCTCTCGCTCATGTGCTGTTCGACTTCGGCCTGATCGAGGCGCTCCTGCTGGGCATCGTGCTCGCCCCGACGGATGCAGTGCTTGCCTCCGATATCCACGTGCCCGCCGAGGGTGAGCTGGACTCCCCTCCCGTTGCGCTCGCCGCGGAAGGTGCGATGACCAGCGGCTTAGCCGCCCCCCTGGTCGCACTCACCCTCGCGTTCATCGGCGTGGGCGAGGGGGAGGCCACCTCCGGCACGCCGGTCTGGCCGGTGCTGGAGCTGCTGTGGTCCCTCGTGGGCGGTGTTGCCTCGGGGTGGCTGATCGGGGCGGGGATGTCGCGCTGGATCAGGATGCTCGACACCGATCGGCACGGAGACTTTCTCGAGGAGATGATCGTCTTTGCTACGGCCGCGCTGGCCTACACGTGCGCGCTCGCCCTGCGCACCGAGGGTCTGCTCGCGGTGTTCGCGGCTGGGCTTGCGCTATCGCACGGCGGTCGCATCCGCCGCTCCGTGCGCCGTTACAGCCTGGGGCCTCGTGTGCTGAAGCTCGCAGGCAGAGTGGAACGGCTGGCGGTTGTCGTGGTGATGGTGTTGCTGGGGGCGCTGGTCGCGGGCGTGGAGTTCCACATACGGCGCGTGCTGTTTGCGCTGGCCCTGCTCGTGCTGCTGCGCCCGCTGGCGGTGCGGCTGGGCCTCGGGGGGCTGTCCATGCCTCCGAGCCAGCGCCGGACGCTGGAATGGTTCGGCGCGCGCGGGGCCGCCTCGCTCTATTGCCTGGCTCTGGCGATCAACCATGGCCTGAGCTCGCCGCTCGCGCGGGAACTCGCGGCGATCACGCTAGTTTTCATCGTGACGTCGATCGTTTTTAGCGCCGTATCAGCCCTGTCACTGCGGCGGGCATCACCCGGGGCGGTGGATCTCTAGCGACAAGAGCGCACCTGCACGCGCATTCTGGCGTGGTACGCTTGATCTTCCCTGTCGCTGCCGCTGGCAGCGCCAACGATGGCGGCTGCCAGGCCGCTCGCACCACCTTGCCGAAGGTTGGTGCCCTCGTGGTGCCGGGACCCAAGCGCAGAACGCCGACGCATGAACCGTTCCCGGGCAGCGGCGCGCCCTGGAAGGCAAGCGGGCTGGAGGGCAAAGAGATCGTGCGCCGTGGAGGGTCTTGAATCCTTTGCTGAACTGGGCGCGCGGGCGCTCTCGCCAAACGGATGAGGGGATGACATGGCACATGCTCTGATAGTCGACGACGATGCGGATGTCGTGGAGTGGCTCCACGAAGTCTCCCGCATGGAAGGTTTCACGGTCGCCCGGGCGCATAGCCTCAAGGACGCCCGCATCGAGCTCGGGCGGCAGCGGCCGGATGTGCTGCTGGCGGACCTGCGCCTGCCTGACGGGGAAGGGATCGAGCTGGTGCGCGAGCTCGAGAAACCCGAGTGCACCGAGTTCATCGTGGTCACCGGCCATGCCACCGTCGATAGCGCCGTGGCGGCGCTACGGGCCGGCGCCAGCGACTACCTGGTGAAGCCGGCCGATGTCGAGCGGGTGCTGGCGGTCCTGCGCCACGCCAAGAAGACCTCCGCGCTGCAACATGAGATCGGCGAGCTGCGCGATGAGCTGCGCAGGCTCGGACGCTTCGGACGCATCCTCGGCAATTCCCCGCGCATGCAGGTGCTCTACGACCAGCTCTCGCGGGTGGCTCCGACCTCGGCCACCGTCCTGCTCGTCGGGGAAAGCGGCACCGGCAAGGAGCTCGCGGCGCAAACGCTGCACGAGCTCTCGCGCCGCCGCGACGCGCCGTTTCTCCCCTTGAACTGCGGCGCGGTGGCCCCCCAGCTCATCGAGAGCGAGCTGTTCGGGCACGAGCGCGGCAGCTTCACAGGGGCGGACCGGCAGCACAAGGGCTTCTTCGAGCGCGCCAACGGCGGCACGATCTTCCTCGATGAGATCACCGAGATGCCCATGGAGCTGCAGGTGAAGCTGCTGCGGGTGCTCGAGACCGGAGCCGTCATGCGCGTGGGCGGCACCCAGCCGATTGCGAGCGATGTGCGCGTGATCTGCGCCACGAATCGCGAGCCCGAGAAGGCCGTCGCCGACGGGAAGCTGCGCGAGGACCTGTACCACCGCGTGAACGTGTTCCCGATCCGCCTGCCGCGGCTGCGAGAGCGCGGCACGGACATCGAGCAGCTGGCGCAGTTCTTTCTCGATGAGCTCAACCATGCCGAGGGCACCAACAAGTCGTTCTCCCGCGATGCCCTCGTCAGGCTCTACCAGCACAGCTGGCCCGGCAACGTGCGCGAGCTGAAGAACTATGTGCAGCGCACCTTCATCATGGCTGACGACATCATCGAATGTGATGAGCCCGTGACCGAGACCGCCCCGAAGAGCGACGACGGCACGACCATCACGATCCGTGTGGGGACAACGCTCGAAGAGGTCGAGCGCCGCGTGACGATGGCCACGCTCGCCTACTGCGGGCACGTCAAGCGCAAGGCCGCGGAGATCCTCGGGGTGAGTCTGAAGACGCTCTACAACCGCCTCGAGACCTACAACGGCAAGGAGCCCCCGGGGGGAGGCAAGGAGGAGTGAGCGTGCAGGACTCGCGGCTCTGAAGGAGCTCTTCGAGGCTCCAGGAATGCTATGTGCTGGGGCACAGGTCAAGATCCCCATGCGCAAATTCCGGGCGCATGGGGCGTGGGACAACTCCTACATGCCGTTGCGTTGCAGCTCCCGTTGCAAGCTCCGTCTCTCCCGCCGCGGCCCCGCCGCAGCGGGAGCGGCCCCAGGCTGCGTCCTGGAGCCTGCAAGGCGAGCGACCGGGCCCGCCGCCGTTCCACGGTGAGCATCCCCCGCCCTCATGCCTGGCACCCGAGTCGCAGTCGTAGACGATCACCAGCTCGTGCGGATCGGGCTCAAGCAGATCGTCGAGAGCCAGCCCGATTTCCTCTGGGCGGGGGAGGCGCGGAACGGGCGGGAAGCTCTCGCGTTGCTTCGATCCGAGTCATGCGATGTGCTGCTCCTGGACCTGTCGCTGCCGGACATGTCGGGGCTGGATGTGCTCAGGCAGATCAAGGCCCACCACGAGTCCGTCGCGACGCTTGTGCTCTCCGCGTATCCGGAGAACCAGTACGGGCTGAACGTGCTGCGTGCCGGGGCTAGCGGCTTCGTGAGCAAGACGGCGGATGATGCGGAGCTGTGCCGCGCGATCCGTGCGGCGGTGAGCGGCGGACGCTACGTGAGCCCGGAGCTGGCCGAGATGCTGGTCAGCGGCATGCACGGCGCGCCCGGTGAGCCGCGGCACAGCGTGCTCTCGGAGCGCGAGTTCCAGATCTTCTGCAAGCTCGCCGAGGGCAAGAGCGTCTCGGAGATCGCAGGGAAGCTGTTCCTGAGCGTCAAGACCGTCAGCACGTACCGCACACGGATACTGGAGAAGATGGGCATGAAGACGAACGCTGACATCACCTACTACGCGATCAAGAACAACCTGGTGCCGTGAGCGTCATGAACACTGCGGAAGCGCTTGGCCTGAACGGCTCGAGCACCACCGAACGGCGCATCCTGCTCATCGAGGACTCGGCAGTCCTGTCGCGCCGGCTCATCGATCTCTTGTGCGAGCCGGGTCGCGTGACGGTCACGGCGCAGGCGGCCACGCAGCGCGAGGCGCTGCTGCGGCTCCAGGAGGCCACCTACGATGTGCTGGTGGTCGATATCGAGCTGGCCGAGGGCAACGGTGTCGCCGTCATCCGCCAGGCGCGCCAGCTGTACCCGCCCGATGTGCAGCCACTGATTGTGGTCCTCACCAACTACGCTTCGGATTTCGTGCGCGACCACTGCTTCGCTGCGGGCGCGGATTACTTTCTCGACAAGATGCGCGATATCTCCCTGCTCAAGGCGGTCGTGCTGGACGGACATTCCAAGTGGACGCCGGCCACCTGAGCCGGCGGGGCGTGAGGGGTCACGCCTGTGCGCCGCTTCTGGCGGTGCATCCGGTTGCGTAG
>Ga0123356_10007471_pt1 | contig 10905 bp, 13 predicted proteins | sample TergutEmb28metaG_2_FD_92546 | JGI IMG/M metagenome (GOLD analysis project Ga0123356, IMG submission 92546) | Embiratermes neotenicus P3 segment gut microbial communities from Petit-Saut dam, French Guiana - Emb289 P3 | ecosystem: Host-associated > Arthropoda: Insects > Digestive system > Gut ... | reverse complement strand
TGGTTTCTTTAATCATTTGGGAATACTCCGAAAAATAAGTTGGTTGCCTTCCGGATCGGAGAAAATCATGTTCTTGGCACCCCAAGGTCTGACTGTCGGCGGCTCTGTTATTTTCACACCGAGGCTTAATAACCTTTCATATTCAAAATCAACATCATCTACAGTAATTGCCAAACAAATGTTTTGGTGATTTTCTTTTCGTACAATCCCGTCATTGTATATCGTCACTCCGTTTCCTTCCGTACCGATAAATTGAATGACATCATCATTTTCAGCTTCATTCGACTCATTTTCAATCTTAAATAACGCTCTGTAAAATTTCGCCATTCCGATCACATCACTTGTATATAAACCGATTTCGTTTATCTGCATTTTTGCTCCTTACTGTCTCCGTGTCTTCGTGTTTCCGAATAATTGTACGAATATTTAATCAAATTGTTATTTCTGTTATTTTTGATATAATAACTAAACAAAATCAATAAATCAAACACCGGGAGGAAACCGAAATAGCTAATTTTACGGGAAATCCGATACGTGTTGTATATGAAGCGGCAGTCAATCTTAAAGGAAATGCACGTCCGTGCATTTTTATGGAGCCTTTATGGGCGGTTCCGCATACGATGTTTATCGGTTATTTGACACTGTATATGCTTGAATTTGGAGTTACATTAACACAAGTCGGGATCATTACATCGCTCGGGCTTGTTGTTCATATATTTTTTGCTTTGCTCAGTCCGTATATAACAGATAAATTAGGTCGACGATATACTTCGTTGATATTCGATATCATAGCTTGGGGTGTTGTGATTTTAATTTGGGCAACAGCGCAAAATATTTACTTCTTCGTTGCTGCCGCAGTGCTCAACGGAACTCTCAGAGTAGTATCAAACAGTTGGCATTGCTTGATGCTTGAAGACAGTGAACCCGGAGAAAGGATCCATATATTCAACTTCTTACAGATGGCAGGTATCGTAGCGGGATTTTTCGCACCGATCGGCGCATTGCTTGTCAGCAGGATGACATTGGTTCCTGCTATGCGGATCATGTTGGTTTTCGCTTTTATTTCAATGATGACCCTTTTTATAGGACGGCATTTTCTTACAACCGAAACACAGGTAGGTCGACAAAAGATGGCAGAAATGAAAGGGGTCGGAATAAAGGATGTATTTAAATCATATATCCCGATATTGATCCGTATTATTAAAGATAAATTGCTCGTTATTGCTTTGATTCTTCGTGCTTTGAATTTTACTCAATTGACAATTCGACAAACATTTTTGGCTGTATTGATCACTCAACGATTGGAATTTCCCGCCGAAGTTATGGCACTGTTTTTCACAATAAATGCTGCCGTCATGCTCTTAGTTTTACTTCTGATAACACCTATACTGGCAAGATTCACCGGTCATTGGCCGATTTCAGTCGGAATTCTATTTCATGTAATTGCTACAATCGTATTACTTCTTTTACCGACACAAAATTACCCGCTCCTTATAACAAGCGCGGTTTTAATAGCACTCGGAACAGCCATAACATCACCGCGTATTGAAGCATTAGTCGCCAACACGGTAAACAACGAAGAACGCTCGGTAGCAAACGCAATCATGGCAGTATTTGTACTATTACTAACAACCCCGTTCGGCTTCATCAGCGGCATATTATCCGAAGCAGACAACCGCTTACCGTTTGTACTTACTTTATCAATGTTCCTGCTTTGTTTGTTGTTGCTTAGAATAGCGACAAATATTGAAAAACAGACCGTTTAATCGATTGAATCAAATCAATTCAATCAATTTAAAGGTAGTATTAAAATATTTATTACAAGCGTTTATCAGCATAGCTGCTAAGAACTTGATTCATCAACGATTGATATTTTAAACCATTCTTCTTAGCATATGAACGAAACAGTCTTACTGTTCTTGCATCTATATTCAAACTGATTTTTTCTTTAACCAAATTTTCAGCAAAGAACTCCGGCGGAGGCAAAAAATCTTCAACAGCTTCTGCCACACTAATCGCATCCGCTATATCATCCGGAGCATCTGTATATTTAACCTTGCTCATATTTTTTTATATCCAATTCGAAATTCATATATACAATTGTATAGACAGTTTTGTCTAATGTCAAGATAAAAACATTTATATTGTATAAAACAATCCGGTAATCATAATTTCATTTTATAACTTTTCCGCTTGCAATATCGCCGTACTTCCGCGCAGCTTGATATCTTCATCCAATACTTCAACAGATGAAAATCCTGCAGAAAACAACAACTTTTTTTGTACATCAACAGTGAACGGGATGTCGATGTGGTATTCACCCGGTTTTGTTTCTGCGGAAAGATTTGCGGTTATTGTTTCATATCTTTTTTTATAGTGCTTTGAGTGCAGGTCATCAACGATAAAATCACTTTCGATGTATATTCCTCCCGGTTTAAGCGTGCGGAGGATTTTGCGATATACATCGATTTTTTCGTTTTCCCGTAAATGGTGCATAGTTGCTTTTGATACAACAATGTCAAACGTATTTTCGGGGTAATCCCAATCGATGTAAGATGCTTCGATAATTTGTATTTTATCATGACATTCGGAGTGATTTTTTAGCAATAAATCAAGCATACCGCGAGATAAATCCAAGCATGTTATATGTGCATTCGGAGCTTGTGACCATATATGATTCAGTTCAATACCTGTTCCGCAACCAATGTCGAGTATTTTGACCGGTTCATTCGTCTTCGGAATAAAACTGCCAAGCTTGCGATAGTTTTCTTCCCCGCCATCCAAAAACATGTGTTCTTTATAGCCTTCTGCGCGAATATCAAAGAAATCACCCATTAATTCAGCTTTATACAGTTCATCGGCATTCCATTGCGGTCCCGGAAGATGATCGGAATGATATAAACGAAAATAGTCAAACTCAAATAATTCACCGCAATCATCCATGACCGATCTTTTACCGCCGTTAACAAATCCGAGTTTTTCAATCACTCGACGAGATGCGATATTTTCCGGTTTTAAAATTGCTGAAATCACATCTTGTCCCGCAACTTCAAACGCAAACCATATAACTGCTTTCGCAGCCTCGGTCGCATATCCGCAATTACGATATCTTTTATCGATGTTGTAACCTATTTCAACTTCACCGTTTAATTCGATTTTACTGTGGAAATATACTCTGCCTATACACTCACCGGTCTGTTTTGATTCTATTGCAAACACGACAAAAGGTTTCTTAATACATGTATTTTCATGAACAAAAGAAATCCAATCACATGCAGCTTTTTCATTTTCAAATTCATCTTCCAAAATATCCATCATCGCCGATGCATCGGATAATACAACAGGACGAAGAACAAAACGTGAAGTTTCAACCCTGAATGTATCTGCTTCGTATACCCGCACATTATCACCGCTTGCATGTAAAAAATCTCCGATGTACTTCCAGTTGTATCTTTCATAATAACCCACATGATCTGTATTAAGATATACTTTTTCGCATCCTGATTTTGCTGCATCTGTACAAACATGGTTTAATAATTGTGCACCCAAATTTTTTCCGCGTTCGGAAGGCTCAACGATCAAAGCACAAAGCCACGGATAAAACTCTGTGTCCGTCATAAAATCATTATCGATCAATCCGCAGCCGCCGATAATTTCATCTCCCCGTAACATAAGATACCATCTCGGCACAGGATAAATCGTTGATATACAAGCATTAATACTGTAAACATATATCGATTTATCAATACCCCATCGACTTGAAAAATATTCTGCAGCCCGTTCAAGCATTTGAGGTTGTTCTCGCATATTAATTATTTCAACATTATTATTCATAAAAATCCTTCATTATTTCAGTAACATCCGGATATTGCCATTTAGGTATAATTTTATTCCAAACCAAAACAGCTTTTTCGGGACATCGATTTATACACCTGTAGCAAGCAACGCAATTTCCTTTTGGTATAATTTTGGTTTGTTCGTTTGTGAAGTTATTGACGGGGCATATGCTTACACATAAATTACACGATATGCAGTTATTATTTATTGTCACACGGTTTTTAAGTCGTTCTTCTATTGATTTTGCTCCCGGTTCAATTTCCTTGCTGTTTCCTTGCCACAACTTACCTTGTAAATTACCGAGAAATTGCGACCACTGAGAAAACCCGCGTTTTTTTATAATACCGTTCTTAATATCCCTGCATATTTTTTGCATCTTAATATCAGCTTTATAAATATATTTTCCGATCGCTTTTTCGCTTGCTTTTCGGAAAATCAAGAAGTTATTAATATTATTCGGCATCAAAAAATGCTCCGCATATATGACTTCAACGGTATCATCCCAACACATATCAGTAAACACCCTCGCACCGTCACCTGAAAATAATGCTTGTGTTACAAAGATGATGATCTTTTTACTTGTTATATCACTCATATGCTTCATTACGAATCCCCTCATATTCCGAGGTATCCGCGAACCATAAATCGGATAACAAAATGTTATGATATCGTGATTTTTTATTTCATCGGTAAAATTCGCTTCATCTTCTATGGACAAGCATGTTGCCTCCATTTCATGACTGAAACGTTCTGCGATATATTTTGTATTCCCTGTTCCGGAAAAATATATCGTTAATATATTCCCGGTTATTTCATTACTCTTCATTTTCAACACATGAAACACGCCATTTTGTAATATCTGAAATCAATTCATAATCGATCGGCTTATTGTACAGAAATTGGATCGCACCCTTTGAAGTTTTATACTCTTTAAGTCTGTCTTGGAACGGTATACGTTCCACCAAACCGGGATGTATACCGAGATGGTTCTTATGTGCACAAAAATGTATAAGATTTTCACCTTGCCAATAAGTCGGCATTTGCCATGAAATTTTCTCCGTTGCATCCGGCGCCGCTTCCCGAATAACCGCACGAGTTTTTTCTAATATCGGTTTGACTTCATCAGACTGCCCGGCAATATAATCATCAATACTTTCAGGAGTAATACAAAAATGATTTTGACTAGCACTTCTAAGCTCTTTCCCGCACTTCGGACATTTCCACATAATTTAAACCTCAGTTCAATCAAACTTTAAATATTTCTTGGAATAGATATATCGATATACAGTATACCATGCAACCATATAAATGTTTAATAAATCAATTATTTATTTATAATATGACATACTGAGGTCATATTTAATATGATATGATGCGTTAAATTTAAATGATTATGGAGTTTATTATGTTAAGTTTTAAAGAAATGGCTGTTAAATTAAAATGTAATGTGAATTGTGATTTTCCTGATGATTTCCCAATCTCCGATGAGTTGAAACTTGGTTTTTCAAACATTGAAATCCGTGACGGTTTAAAAGGGTTGTCTAATCTTTTGATTCAAGTTTTTGATGTATTGATCACAGAAGCAAGCAATTTTTCATCTCACGAAAAAAACACGGTAAACAGCAGAGGACATACCAATATTTATCCGGAGATGAAAAATCTTCTGACGTTTCTTTATTGTATCGGATATTGCGGTAAACTTGATAAAACATCTGAATACTTGGTTTTCGACGGTAAGAAACTAAACGATTTCTATAAAAAAACACGCGGAAATAAACCTCTTGATTATATGCATTTATTACATGACGCAGGGCTTGACTTTTCTTCCGCCATCGACGAAAAATCATTCATTCTCGCAAAAGCGGGTTCTGTTGAAGTTTGTTTTCCCGATGACAGAAATGCATTGATAGGGTTAAAAGTTTTAGCTAATGCAACATCCCGTATCAATCGGGAACCGTACATGGCAGATGTAATGTTCACATTCGCAAGATGTGATTATCATGTGTTATCTAAAACTAAAACATATATTTATGAAATTAATGAAGTTACCGGATTTTTACCTGAAGATATGCGTAAATACTATATCGATCTGCATAATCATTTAATAGCAAACAATTGTAAATACGAATCAAAAATAAACATGAATGAATATCAATTTTCATATACTTCAAAACACAAAAAAGCAAAGATTTTTTCAATACATATATCAATGGATCACAGTTATGTAAAATTAAACTCAAAATTGATCACCGAAAATCCGGATTTGTTAACAGACGCACCGGAATCAATAAAAACTGCTGTAAAAAACGGATGGGATTGTGCAAAGAAAAACGATCCGAACGCTTGCAATCCGAAATGCGCCGGCAAAGCATTAATTTTCAATCTTGCCGGTACAGAATTTTTTAAATGTTGGATATTAAACTTCAATCTTCCCGTTAATGAAAAAAACGAACGTGATTATATAAACATTTGGCTTAATAAAGAACTTGCATAACACACCGATTATTATGAAAGACAAGGGGATCGTCCCCCTGACATAAAAACCTCAGTTAAATGCATCAGTTTTCTTTCATATTATGCATTAATTATATCAAATGCTATTTTATCAAGATCTTTTTAAATTCGTTCCAATCTGTTTCTTTTACCCATGCAATTTTTTCAAATTCACTTTGCGGCATCCCGGTTAATATTTGACTTATATAAATAAATTTTCTTTATAATATGACATATTGAGGTCATATTAAGCGTGTTATAATAATCGAAAGTATTTATGGGAGAAATGTTTATGGAAATAAAAACATACGACCCAACTGAATATGACCCAATTGAACAAAGAAAAACTAAACCCAAAATCGAGGATATTTTGCCATTATATCTTAATGACGACAATTTATTACATGCATCGGATTTCATAGCATTTTTAAGAGAAAATAAAATGAATCCCGGATGGAGGTCACCGAATTCTTGGTGTGTAAGTTACAAAGGCAAGGTTTTGGTTTATATAAAATTGAGTGAAGCCGCATACTTGAATTCAGAATATGATTTTTTGCAAATCGTATTTCAAAATCATTTTAATGATGAAAGTAAAGGTCTGTTTAATGAACGGTTCAAGGAAATTGCTTGGTCAAAAGTAAGGTATTGCAATTGTTGTACAGATTTTAAATGCGCTCCGGGAGTGCAAGCATCGATCCTCGGAAAGAATCTTGATAACAATATATGCCGTCACATGTCGTTTCTTTTTAATAATCCCGATGCCGAAGAGGTGGAATGCATAAAAATGTTAATAATATCCTGTAAGGAATCTATTATAAAAAATCAGAGGTCAATATGAAAACATTATATAATTTAATGCAAAAAAAAGAATATCAAATTCCGAATGATATTTTACTTATTTTTAAGGATATCATTGAAAAGGGTGAAGCGAAGAACGAGCCGAGTCTCGATCATGAATGTACAAATGAGTTTTTTCAAGCTATGGAAGATCATCTTACTGCAGAACAACGCTGCAGAATTTTTGAAAAATACGGTGGTTGCATGGGCGCAGGACAAGACAAAGCACGCAAAACTTTTGCTTCCGAACATATTTTAATGCCTTTGGAAGCAAAAGTTGAATTGTTTGCCAAAAAGTTCAACAGAAATGTTGTTTTGAATAAAGATAACACGATTTCCGTTATTTTCACATGCTCCCACGGGTATTTCAGACGTGCACGCGAAAGTAAAAATCCGCCTCCCCTTCCTCCGATCCAATCATATTTCGAAAGATGTGCAGGCGGACGATTATATGAACTTCAAAAAGCACTCGGAATAAAGCTGAAAATTAAATCAATAGATATATCATCATTAAAAGAAAACTTAGATAACCCTGTCGTTTATACATTTGATATTATAAATAAGTTTGAATAATTTATTTAATATAACAAGAATAACATATTTCCGTTTAATTCTCGAGGAAAGATGCTTCTGTATTCGCCCGGAAGTGTAACGAAATATATCGGATTCATTCAATATTTACTCGACCGGTTTGGCTGACTTTTTATATTATTTATCATTCGATGATTAGAACAAAGTTAACCGCACCTGTATCTTTTCTTGCTTTTGAAATATCAGTATATATAATATTTTATACTGTTGATATGGACAAAGAAAAATAAGCGAGGAGAGCAACCGTCCCCTCGCTTGTGATATAATCTTACTCACAGTAAATGTTGATTGCATCCCGGAAGAACTCTGTACAACCGATGGCGATTTTTTCATAGTTTTCTTTAAACCGTTCATCAGCACCATACATATCGGCAAGACCCATGTGATACTCTTTGCTGTATGCGGGATAAAACACGCAAAGCCACTGCCTGTGCAAGTCGCAAGCCTTTTGTGCAAGCTCTCCTGCCGGGTCCCCCACGTCAAAAGCTTTTTTCAAAGCATCTTCGTATGCAAGTCGCAGACGTTCGCTCTCATCATACTGCTCTTGAGACAAACCCTTTAATTTGGTATTTGATTCATCGATTATTGAATCACCGTATTTCTCGCGGATTTCTGCACCAAAATTTTTCTCGTTTTCATCCATAAGGGATTGCTTGAACCCCTCAAATTTTTCACAATCTGTCATTGCAGCAGTTCCTTTCATTGCGGATATTGACTTTTTAACATTATCGATCAGCAAGTCGACCCGCTTACGTTTTCTCTATACAAGCGACTCCCTAACACCCCACACAGACCCAATCACCAACTACCCCCGGAGCTTCCACGACCCGGACGACCCAAAAGGAACAAGAAGATACATGGAAAACATGGCAGACAGCGGCATCTATATCGAAAATATTATAGTTTCCAACAATACAACACGGTTTATAGTAACAATCCGTGAATAACAACCGGGAGAGAACATTATGGAACAAAGATACGAGCAGGAAGTTAAGAATTACGAAAAGAAGGACGGCATTGCAGCCATTTGTGTCTGGCTGGGTTATATCATTCTCATGTCAGCATACGCAGTGGTTACTAACATGATATCAATATCGGGAAACATACAGGGAGTTGTCGGTATCATATTATGCATACTCCTGGCAATCGGAGTTTTAATACTTGTCAAAAAAAGCAAACAAAGCCTTGCATCTGTTGGATTGCATAAAGATAATCTCGGAAAGGCAATTGGAATCGGACTGCTGTTTTGTCTTATTCCAATAACTGTCATAGCAATCATACCCGGAATTCTCTACGGCTTTAATGAAGTTGATGCCACCGGGTTACTGCTCGTATTGATAACGACATTCTTCTTCGCAGCCCATGAAGATGTGATTTTCATCGGATTTGTCCAAACAAGACTTTACGGCTTATTCAAAACACACAGAGCCGCAATTTTCGTTGGCGCCATAATGTTTGCCTTAATGCATGTACCGTTATGGATTATAAACGGACGGCTTGATTTCAGTCAGCCTTTGAATATTGCAATGGTTTTTATAGCATGGACCGGTATGCATATCATCATGGTCTCTATCTTCAAAAGATACTTCTCAATACTCCCGGTGTTCATTTTCCACACAATTTGGAATTACTCATTCAACTTCGCCCGCCCGGGAACAATCGACTTCTCACTAATAGCCGTTGCCATCGCCCTCTTAGCAGCCTGCCTCCTCTACCGGCGGTCTTATAAACTTGCTGAAAAGCAGGGAGAGAAGGGAGATGGTTCTCTGCTTTAGAAATGTAGAAAACTTTACAAAACAAGCTGCGAAACGTGGAAAAGTCCGAAGATCAACGGGGTCGGCTTGATTGAGAGCTTAAAGTTTTTATCATTATGAAGTTTGATTCTTATCCCGGCTTGCTGTGTTTATATATTATCATAAACTTTATTTCTTTATATATTCCTTTGCAAGCAGTATTGCTGTTACATTAGAGAGGGATGATATTGAGCCGTTTGATATGTAATTGTCTGCTTCGGAGAATGGGATTTTTACAAGCTCAAGTTCTTCGGTGGAGTCGAATTGTACTTCACCGGTGTTTTTTATTTTGTTCGTGTAAAACATAATCGATTTGTTATTTTGTTTAGCGGGATTGAAATTAAAACTTCCGAGAAATATTGGTTTTTCTGTACATATATATCCGGTTTCTTCTTTTAACTCTCTAATTGCCGCTTCTTCATAAGTTTCTCCGGGGTCAACATATCCGGCAACAATTTCTAAACTCAAATCCCCAATACCCTGTCTGTACTGCTTAACTAATAATAATTCGTTATCATCATTTACCGCTACGACATGTATCCAATCATTAAATTCATTAACACAATACTCTTCAATGATTTCATCGTTAGGTAATTTACATCTGTCCAATCGTATATTACCATAAGGTGATTTATGTATATATTTGCTTGATTCAGTTATCCATTTTTCCATTGTTTCATCCTTAAATAATTTATTTTTATAGAGAGGATTGAATAGATTTAAGTCCTGAAATTAATAAAGGTGTTGCTTCTTCAATCATTTCAAGAACTATAACAAAATCGATTGTACCGTAATCATGAAAAACACGGTTTCTGAAACCTCGCCAATCAGCCCATTCAATTTCCGGATAAGTTTCTTCAATACGTTTTCCGCACGATTGAACAGATTCACCAAGTTTGATTGCTATTTCTCCGATTTGGCCTAACGGGTAAAGCAGACAATATTGAAGTGATTTATCATTTAATAAATCATCTAATGTTTTATCTTTAGAAATTTCAATAACATCATATGCAAAGAGCAACATTTTATTTATTCGCTCTTTATCTTGCGGTTTCATAAATTACAACTCCTTCATTAATCATATTTTTATAAAGTGGTGATTGTTCATTTAATTCTAAAATATCATATACATCTACCCTTACAGGAAAAGCAGTCAGAAGTTCTCCTCCCAGTGCAAAGATTTTTCTGTTATGCAAATTTCCGGCACTATCAACCACTAAGTCAACATCACTTGTTTCTTTAGCATCTCCGCGAGCATATGAACCAAATAAAATAATTTTATTTATCGGATATTTATTTGCTATGGGATTGACGAATTCTTTTATTTCTTCAATTGATAACATCAAAACACCAC
>Ga0123356_10007470_pt1 | contig 10906 bp, 10 predicted proteins | sample TergutEmb28metaG_2_FD_92546 | JGI IMG/M metagenome (GOLD analysis project Ga0123356, IMG submission 92546) | Embiratermes neotenicus P3 segment gut microbial communities from Petit-Saut dam, French Guiana - Emb289 P3 | ecosystem: Host-associated > Arthropoda: Insects > Digestive system > Gut ... | reverse complement strand
AGATAATCATCACAAATATTGTATCTACGCGTCTGTTTTTAGAAGTTTCATTCATCTGTTTATCACCACAATATTAGGCATCATGTTTGAACCGAAAACCGTGTAATGCACTATAAATCTTTCTCTGTCGATAAAAACCCCGAAGTTATTTTCAATATGCTCTATCGTTGCGGGATACCTGCCCTCAAGAGCGTACGCTGTGATTACAGCTCGGCGGATACTGTCTTCGAGTATTCGTGTGCCTTCTTGTCTCGTGCTTTCAGCGGTGCTTTTTATACCGAAAATTACTGTCAAAACAATAGTGAGGGTAAGTAATATCGGCAAAAGCGCACCCCTGAGGATGTCCCATGCATTTTTTTTGTAAACGCCCGGTCTTTTCATTAACCACCCCGGCACTTTGTGCCACTCTGGCACATTGTGCCATTCCTCCAAGGAGGGGAATTATTATTAACCTTATGGGTTTTAACCCAATGCGGTCATTATTCCCATAAGCGGAAGCATAACCGACAGTAGTATTACTCCCACAATTACCGAAGATGCTATAACGAGCGAGGGTTCGATTCTGCTGATTATCGAGTCAATATGCTCTCTGACATCGATATCGCTTTTTCGTGCTATTTCCGACATTGCCAAATCTGCTTTACCGCTTTTTGCTCCGATAGAGAGCATTTTTCCCTCTTGATTTGAAAGGATTCCGGATTTGCTTAGTGCTTCGTGCAAAGGAGCTCCGTCTTCTATAAGCCCGTTACATTTTTTATGCATATCGTCAACTGCTCTTGAGCCTCCGCTTGCTTTTGCCGCTGCATGTATAGAGTCGAGTGTATCAAGACCGCTCGCCATGCTCAGTGCCATTGCATAAACATATCTTGACGATGCTATTTTACCGAATATCCCTTTATTACCCCATTTGTTTAAAAATGATGCACGAATTGTTGAGCGCAGCTTCGGGAAAAGTGCTACTGTCACGATAAATACCAGAATGATAAATACAACTGCGGCGATAATTGCAGAAGCACCTGTCAGCCAGCTTCCAAAATTCATAAGCGCTGTGGCTATTGGCGACATTTGGGTTCCCAACCTGCCGAAAACATCATTAAATATTGGGAGCACCTGGATTATTAAAACCAACACAACAGCTATCATTAAAACAAGCATAATTGCCGGGTAAAGTACAGATTTTTTTACTGCTGCAGAAAGGCGGTTTTGTCTTTCATAATACTCAGCTAAAGCCTTTAGAGTCTGCTCTATGCGCCCCGTTCTTTCACCGATTTCAACCATTTGAATCATATATGCGGGGAAAACAGAGCTCTTTTGCAAAGCTGTTGAAAATTGATTGCTCGTCTCAAGCTCGTTTATAAGCCTTTGTATAACTGCTTTTCCGTCTCGGGACGTTTCATCCTCATAGAGTATATGAACACCGTCATTTAAAGTAAGCCCGGCATCGATGAGCATGGCAAGCTCTGCACATAAAAATGACAGGTATGAATTTGATATAGTTTTCTCTCTCATAATGTTCACCATTCCTTATTTGGAGTTTTAAAAGAAGAATATCGGATGATAGTTAGCACCATCGCCGATGAACGAAATAGTTGCCGGGTTATCTGAATTTGACGTGTAAGTCGGATCCATCCTTGTCCACTCATGTCCGTCGAATCTGATGATGCCCCTTATCCACCCGTGCTCATCGGAATAGACACTAATCCAGGCATGATATACATCACCGACATAACCGATAACGAGCTTTGTAGGAATTCCCTGACTGCGCAGCATTGCTGTCATTAAGGATGCATAATCGAAGCAAATTCCTTTACCTCTTTGCATAAATGCGTCCAAATCGGGAACATATCCCGATTGAACAGCTTCTGCCAGTTCATAGTCATATGTAAAATTTGCTATGACAAAATCATAGATGGCTTCGACTTTTTCCAGCATATCATCGATGCCTGCCACAAGCTCGGCTGCTTTGCTTACGGCTTTAGTGTTTCTGTTAAAGTCAACATATTGATTTGAACGTAAAAAAGGTGCAAACTCATCTGTAATTACCACGTCAATACTGTGAGTAAGTACCGTTGAGTATCTGTCACCTTCGATATTTTCATATACACCTACAGAGTAGTTTCCGTTTCCAAAAGGAAAAGGAAAGGCTTGAAAATCGCTGTTTGGCTGAAGCACAAAGTTATATTGCTGCTCACCCGGACCTATGATGAGCACTCGAAACAGTGTTGCTGTGTCTACGAGTGACCTTGCCATGAAATAACCAAGATTTGAGTTTGAGTAGTCGATTATTGCCTGCTCATTTGATTTTACCGATATTCCGGGAGCCTCCGGCTCGGGGAAGTCATAATATGACGGTGGTAAGTTGGGGTCTGTGGTTGGTGGCGTTGTTGTGCTTCCCGGAGTACCGGGCGTGCCCGGAGTGCTGCCGGGCGTGGTTTGTCCGGGTGTGGTATTGATTCCGAGCAGCTCACAACCCGAGAGTGTAACTATAGCTAATATGCACGAAATTACTACTAATTTCTGTGCTGTATTTCGCTTCACTATACATTTCTCTGTATATTTACTCATAACCGAAATATTTTAGCATATTTATTATTTTATATCAATATTTTTAATGGCTAAGATAATGTTTGTTTCCCTTACATTTGTGTAATATAATAGTGGTAACTAACGAGGGCTTTTAGAGAATTAATAACATGATTTTGATTGCGAGGTAATGCAATGGTTAAAAGAGAAGCATCATATGAAGTGAAAATTAATGAAAATATGCGCGGCGGAGACGGCTCGGTAAAAATCGAAAGCCTGCTTACTCCGCACGAAATGAACAATAAAGGGCGTCTTTATGCGCGTATTACGTTAGAGTCCGGCTGTAGTATCGGACATCACATTCATGAGGGTGAAATGGAGTCTTATCATATTGTAAGTGGTGTGGCGCAGTATGATGACAACGGCAAAACCGTCACACTTCAAGCAGGCGACACAACACACACCCCGATGGGTGAAGGTCACGGCATAAAAAACACCGGCAATGAGCCGTTAGTATTGATTGCGTTGATACTATTTGAGTAACTGATATTACTAAAACTTTGCCGAGGTATTCATGAAATTAGAAATATTAGAATATGAATTTAGTGTTTGTCAGATAAAAAATACTAAACAGGTAGATTTTTCACGGGAATATGTTTTCTTGTCAAAAACAGCTGACGAAATTTCTTTAGTCTGCGAAACCGATTGTGTTCCACAAAATACTGTCGCATATAAACACGGGTGGAAAGCTTTGAAAGTCTCAGGGGTTTTAGAGTTCGATATGGTAGGCGTAATTGCAAAAATATCAAACACTTTGGCACAGATTGATATCAGCATATTTGTTATATCAACATATAACACAGATTATATTCTTTTAAAAACAGAATCTTTTGACAAAGGTGTTCAGGCATTGACACTAAACGGATATGTTGTGGTCTGATTAGAGGATCTCCTAAAAAGCAAAATTTGAGTTTTTGTAAGGTTAATTAATCGTCTGTTTCTTCAATTTCCCGTAAAGTTTCTTTTATTTCTTTGCTTGCCATTAACTTACCATGCACCTTGCAAGATTTTACAACTTGCTTAATTTCATCGGGAGTTATGCTGTTTGGAATACTAAGCAAACCAATAACACGTATATTTACTTTTTTATTTGATTCGATAAAGTTTTTTACTTCGTTTTTCGTAAAAGCGGTTATACCTATAGTAAACCATAGACCGGTCCTTTCCTCACTTAAATGTTCCGGGTTTAGGAACTTTTGAAATTCATCACTGTAGTTATCAAGTGATTTGCGTGCTGCAGAGCGCATGAAGTCAGAACGGCTGTCAAATAAGCCACGTTCGACAAGACAATCAATTTGCCCGAGTTCCACCGGGCTGAGGTTTACAGATACTTTTTCAGTTTTCATAACAATTCTCCTTTTGGCGCTATTTAGATTCCATTTGGATTCTATTATGAGTATATATTAAAGCAGATGACTTGTCAAGAGTTTATATGAAATAAATAAAAGGAACCAATATGACATGGCTTCTAAAAAACATTGAAACGGGAAATCCCCCGCCGGAGCCGGAGGGGGAACGTTTCTGGACAAATTTTCACGACAGGAAGTAAGTTTACTCACTGCGTAGTGCATCGACGGGAGGTTTGCCTGCGGCGGCTGATGCCGGAATGAGACCTGCCACGTAAGTTAGAAACATACTGACTGCTACAAGTAAGAACGGCACAACCGGAGGCATAAGCACAAGCTGCTCGATATCGAGCGCGTTGAGAATGATAATGTTTGCAATAATCGCAATTGCAAATGTTGCAAAGACTCCGATTACACCTGCGACAAATCCGATTATTAATGTTTCGGCGTTAAAGACCAGTCTGATATTTGCCTTACTGGCTCCGACAGCGCGCAGGATACCGATTTCCTTCTTGCGTTCCAGGACAGATATAAATGTTATAACACCAATCATAATTGATGAAACGACGAGAGCAACCGAAACAAATGCTACCAATGCATAACTGACCATATCGATTATATTTGTTACCGATGACATCATGAGTCCTACAAAGTCGGTGAAATGAATGACTTTTTCCGCTTGACCCGATTGCTCCATCATGGTGTTGTATTCGTCAAGAATGTCTATGATTTCCTGCTTGGCTTCGAAGCTGCGCGGGTATATAAGTATTTGCATCGGTATATTCGGGTCGGCATAACCAAATTTTGCCAAGTTTTGATCATAAGAGGTTGTTGTCGGGTTCATAATTGACATCATTAGCTCGAAAATCGCTTCTTCGCTGATGTCAATTTGAAACGCTTCAATCATTGCTTCATTGTCAAAGCCTTGCATTACTGCTTCAAGTTCTTCCATTATTGTCTCTGTCATTTCCTCGAACATACTTGTAACAGCACGTTCGATTTGCCTTGTCATACCTCTCATTGATGATTGCATTTGGTCCGTTATTTGCGCCATGGCTTCCTGCATCGTTTCTTGAACAGCCTTTGCAATGGCTGTTTGCAATTCTGCCATCATACGGTTCATCATCCCTGCTATTTGCCACTCAATCGCAGTTGCCATTTGCCTCATGTATGCTTGCATAGCTGTCGCCATATATCTTTGTATCGCTGCTCCAATCTGATCGCCTATTGTGCTCGGGTCAATGTACAGTGATAACTCACCCATTATTTCTGCTTGCACAGCCGGATTACTAATGTATGCCTCAAAAGCAGCGGCAAACGCAACCTCATCTATCGGAGGTATTAATAATCCCGGATTATTTATCATTACATCAGACAAAAAGCCTCCCATTACATTTGCCATAATTCCTGCAAGTGCTGCAGGAGGTATGTTAATTTGACCTGCGATTATTTGTGTTATCGCATCCACATCAAACGCCGGAGGCGGAATATCTGGCACGGTAATGCTTCCCATCAAACTGCCCATACCACCCATATCAGCCACAATACTGCTAAAATCGATATTTCCCATACTACTAAAATCCATGCCGCTCATGTCAAAGCCGGAAAGATTAAAACCGCTTAAATTTAAACCGGAAAAATCCATATTCTCAGGGTCAAAAATTGATTCAAGTGAATCAAACTGCATTAAATTGCCGATAATATCTTCATCAATTGAAATTATTCTTGAAAAATCAAAACTTGATTCCGGATTATCCCGCTCATCTGCAAAGGTATTCCCTGAAAGGATGTTTACATCCGGAGCTTGTAACTGTTCTATAACTATTGGTGTTTTTGCCGCGTTTTCCATAAGATAGAGTATGAGCTCGGGTGTGTAGTTAATTCCTTCTCCAAGAACTGTTGCTGTTGCATCCTGATTCGGCTGCACTATTCCGACAATTTTTAAGTCCAGACTGTTTGCTATGAGCTCTTCCATAAATTCGGTATCGTTAGATTTATCCACCCACACATTAAATGTATCATCATAATGGAACAACTCTGCAGGGTGAATCACCTTAAATTCCAAAGACATAAACGTTTCGTATGTATGAAATCCATCACTTTCGGAAATTTCAATTTCCATATCGCTTCGGTGCAAAATCGACTCGAGCATAGCCCGCATTTCTGCGCGGTCACGTATACCCATTGAAAAAAGCGCAAAATCTGTAATCCTGCCGCCATATGACAACACAAGAACAGCCTCGTCGTAATTATCCGGCCAATGTCCGGCAAGTAAATCATATTGCGATTCATACAGTTCCGGACTGTTCGGAAGTTCAGTAAACACATTCATACTCGGCATAAAACTCATCGCCGCCTGCGGGCCTATGTCACTTCCTGCCATCATTCCGCTGAAAATCGAGTCCGGATTAATTTGATCGATACCTTTTGATGTGTCCGCAAGAAATATCTGCGGCGTGACATCGTACATGTAGTGAACTGTTGTAGCATGTTGGTTCATTAGTTCTTTGTTATATTCAAAGAAATCTTTTAACGATGCAAGGTCGTTAAGGCTTTGGGTCGAAAATATGGTTTCCATGATTTGTATTTCGCGGACAGTATTTGGCGGTCGTTCTCTTCTTTCCCGTCCATGAACGACTTCATCATGATTGTCACCACCGAAAAAGCTTGACAGGTCAAAGCCTTGATCTTGAATTGCAAGCGGATAAATACTTAATGTTTCCTCTTCAATATTTTTTATATATGCATTTATACCGTTTGAAAATGCAAGGATTGTGCCGATTCCAATTATCCCTATGGAGCCTGCGAAAGCAGTTGTGAATGTGCGTCCTTTTTTAGTCATCAGATTAGAAAACGAGAGCATAATTGCTGTTAAAAATGACATACTCGCACGGCGCGGCTCACGTCCGACACGCTGGATTTCCTTATCAGGATCAAATGGACGGCTATCTTTTGTTACTTTGCCGTCGGTGAGATGAATTATGCGGTTGGCATACTTTTTTGCCAACTCATTATTATGTGTAACCATTATGACCAGACGGTCTTTAGCGATTCTGGTGAGTAGTTCCATGACCTGTTTGCTTGTTGTTGTATCGAGCGCACCTGTCGGCTCGTCGGCAAGTAGGATTTCCGGGTCATTTATCAAAGCGCGGGCAATAGCAACACGCTGCATTTGTCCGCCACTGAGCTGTCCCGGTTTTTTTCGGATATGCTCTGCAAGCCCGACCTCTGCCAGAGCTTCTTTTGCCCTGCGACGTCGTTCGCCTTTTTTCACACCGCTCAGTGTCAGCGCAAGCTCAACATTTGCAAGCACAGTTTGGTGTGGGATTAGATTATAACTTTGGAAGACAAAACCGATACGGTTGTTTCTGTAGGTATCCCAGTCGCTTGCTTTGTAATTTTTTGTGGAGATGTCATCGATTATAAGCTCACCCGAGTCATATTGGTCAAGACCTCCAACGATATTAAGCATCGTTGTTTTACCGGAACCGGAAGGTCCGAGGACAGCCGCAAACTCATTACTGCGAAACGCAACAGAAACGCCGTCGAGCGCATTTTGCGTGAATCCGGCGGTTGTGTAAGATTTCATCAGATTTTTTAAGCGTAACATTCATTGTCTCTTTTCGGTTTTTAAGATAATACATTTTAAGTTGACGTCATCACGAGCCTATTATGTCTCGCATGCGAGACATTGGAGGCGTGGTAATCCAGAAGATGCATATATAGAGGTGTTATAGTCTGGATTGCCACGTCACACTGCGTGTTCCTCGCAATGACGACTAAAATAATGTACCTTAGTATGGGTACATTAACATTAATATATGAACTTATTATGAATACATTGTATTATTTCTTTGAAAATAATACAATGGGAAAAAGATTTACAAATATGTTATAATTTGTTAATAACTACATAGTCGCGTCACGGGGCGCGACATTTTCAAAAACCACTTCGTGCTTTTTGTCTACCTAATCGGTAGCTTTTGTAAAAGGAAGCCCCAGTTGATGCCGCCGGGTGTGGAGTTTAAAAGGTCTTGAATCGCCCTTGCTTTCTCTGTATTTCTGCCGGAAACAGTGACTGCACACCAAACATCCATGTTGATGTCATACTCTTCGTTTTCGTCAACCGTGATACCGCTGCTCCCTAACATTTCATTCATGGTTATACCTGAGACCGTCTGAGAAAATCCGCTGTTTATAGCAATTGTTCTCTTTGACCATTCTTTAAATTCCGTTAAAGCTGTAGTTTCTCGGATTGGTTTTTCCAGAGCTGCAGATGCATTTTTCGCAAATTGCGATATAGAAATAATATCAACCGGCTCGCTGTATACCCTGCGGCTGACATCGTGATTTGATTCTGTTTTTTCCGAAATTTTTGGCGTTTCCGATGTATCAATTCGATTGTTAACAGCTTCCCGGATTTTTGCCGAAAACTGTGCGTAAGCGTTGTATCCACGTACTGCCGTGAAGTTCATTGGTGGTATCTCCTTGGATTTGTACCCTCTACATATAGTATTATCGGTATGTATTGCAAAAAAGTTTAGCAATCTTTGTGGAGCGTTGTGACACAAAGATATAAAGGAGCAATGTAAGTAAGTGAAAGAATTTCGTATTGGGAAACTAATTTTAACTCGTGATTTAATGCTTTTTATGGTAGCGAGTGCGCTCCTTGGCGTTACTACAGCTGTTGAAAGTAGTTCATTTGCCAACCGTTTACTCGAGGATTTGAATTTCACTATCACTCAGCGGACACTGCTTGAAATACCCCGTGAGCTTCCGGGGCTTCTTGTGGTGTTTTTTGCCGGTGCTTTGGCATTTCTCGGTGATGTCCGAACCGCTGCTGTTGCAAATATATTCGGTGGTATAGGTCTTTTGGCATTTGGACTTGTGCCTTCCGGCTATTGGCCTGTTGTTTTTACAATGATGCTCTACAGTACAGGCCAGCATCTTTACATGCCGATTCAGGGAGCGCTCGCTATGTCATTTGCAAAGGGTGACAATATCGGGCGCAGGCTCGGTGAGATACAAGGAATTAACACAGCCGCAATGATTGTGACTGCGGCAACGTTGTACCTGTTATACCGTTTTGTGAATATTCCGTTTCTTGTGTCGTTTTCTATGGGAGCTGTTGCAATGTTCCTTGCCGGTGTAGCGTTTTTGATTATGAGCCCAACACATACAGCGCCGAGAAAACAAAGGTTTATCTACAGGAAAAAGTTCAGTCTTTTTTATGCTCTGTCTGTTATTAACGGAGCGCGCAAGCAGATAACAATCACATTTGTGCCATGGCTACTCATAACTGTTTATGAGCAGCCTGTTTCAACCATAACTATGCTTTTCTTCTGCGTTTCCGCGCTTAATGTGTTCTTCCGCCCCTGGCTCGGAGGGCTTATCGACCGCAAAGGCGAAAGGTTTGTGCTAACGCTGGAGGCTTCGCTGCTTCTGATAGCCTGCTGCGGTTTTGCGTTTTCCAAGCTGATTTTCCCCGAAACTACCGCGCTTATAATAGTATGCGGCTGTTATATAATCGACAATCTTTTTGCAGGAGCAGGTATGGCACGCACGACATATGTCCGCAGAATGACGGACGACCCGAGCGAGGTCTCGGCAACTCTTTCGCTCGGTATTTCGCTTGACCATGTAATATCTATGTCGATGCCTGCTTTTGCGGGTATTTTGTGGTCGTCAAATATCGGTCAGGGATATGTTTATGTGTTCATCGGCGGCCTTGCAATATCGCTGATTAATATGTTTTTGGCAAACAGGATACGGGTAAAAACCACTGTTTCTTGAAACAATATCTTCGTTTCGAAAACTTAGCAGCTTTCTACGAACCAGCGGGATTTGCCGGTTTCCGAATAGACGTCTTCAAAGAAGATACGGCGGTTTTGCCCCATTATCTGCACCGTATAACGCACTCCCATGCTGCCGGCCGCAGACACAGAGCGGCGCACATCAAGCACCTTGTCGATTTCGTACATGGTGCCGTCTTCCCATTTGATCAAAACCGGTGTCATGGTTCCGTCCGGGCTGAAATTGATGTTTATGTCAACATATATTCTTTGAGGATGCATAGATTGCTCCTTGCGGGCGGTCAGATGTCACACGGTGACATTGCAACCGCCCCTACTTATGCAAAATTTATGTGTTCGTCTTTGGCATTGAGGCTTCCGAATCTTTTGTCGAGTACTGTCAGGCCGCGCTGTATGCTGTGATATCCGTACTCCCCGCGGATTGAGTCAACAGCTCTGTCGATTTTTTTGTTGTAGCGTAAGGTGTTTTCGTACAGGCTCATTTGTTCGGGTTCGTTTTCGTCTACGAGTGTTGCCACTCTCACGCCTATGCTGCGAAGCGGCAGTGTCCGCACTTCTTTAAAAAGCTCGAAGCTGATGTCTAAAATCTCGCGTGTTGTATTTGTGGCCTTTTTTATTTTACGCTGATGAATAAACCAGTTTAAGTCTGTTGTACGCATGGAAAACTCTACTACATATCCTTTTACTTTTTGCTCCCGTAGGCGCATGCCTACGCTCTCGGAAAGTGTCATTAACACAATGCGGATATCCTCGTCGGTGACCATGTCGCGGTATGTTGTCGTTGAGTTGCCGATTGATTTTACCGGCAGACCCCCGGCTCCGCAGGAGACGTTGCCCTCTGCTTTGACCTGTGTGTTGTCGATACCGTTTGCGAAAGCGTAGAGCACCAGACCGTTTTTGCCGAAACGGCGCTTGAGAACATCCGGGTTTGAAAGGGCAAGCTCACCTATTGTTTCGATACCCATTTCATAAAGACCGCGTTTTGTCGCTCGCCCTATGCCCATCATGGTGTCGGCAGGCAGCGGCCAAACTACGTCCTTCATGTTGTCTCGTGTGATATGCGCCACACTGTCGGGACCTGCTATGTCGCTGCCGATTTTGGCGAATATTTTGTTCCAGCTCAGACCGATGCTTGCGGTGATTCCTATTTCTGCTTTTAATCGT
>Ga0123356_10007469_pt1 | contig 10906 bp, 11 predicted proteins | sample TergutEmb28metaG_2_FD_92546 | JGI IMG/M metagenome (GOLD analysis project Ga0123356, IMG submission 92546) | Embiratermes neotenicus P3 segment gut microbial communities from Petit-Saut dam, French Guiana - Emb289 P3 | ecosystem: Host-associated > Arthropoda: Insects > Digestive system > Gut ... | reverse complement strand
TGATGATGTTGAGGTTCGTTATAGAGCGTTGTGCTTAAGTCGTTGAACCGCCGTATACCGAACGGTACGTACGGTGGTGTGGGAGGACGGCCACTCAAATAATGAATGGCCTCCTACTCGATTTTTTTGAAGAGACGAGAAAGACTTGCACACCTACAGAAAAGAACCACATATAAAGCGAGGCCATCCAGTATCCTATACCCAGACTTACAGGCAAATATGATGAAACGTTTGCAAAAATAGTTAAAGCTGGACCAACACCTAAACAAAAGAAGGAAACTAAAGGTAAGAAAAAGAAAACACTAAAACAGAAAAAATAAAGTCTTCAGATTTTTTTCTTTTTCCATAGCAATGTGACTATTATCAGCCCACATTGCTACTGTATCACCCTTTTTTAACTCGCGAGTTTGTTTGTAGCTGTGTATCTCCGAGCAAACACTAATACAACTGCAATAGTAACCCCAACGCCTGCAAGAGCTCCAATACTTAACAGAAAGCTGGGATTAAACATAAAATCTGGCAACTGGTTTTGTTCATGTTCCAATGTTTGTTGTTGATCATTGTTAGGTGGTATCGTTGGGTTTTGGGGCGGAACTGTTTGTGAGGAAGTTGATGACGAAGAGCCGTTAGTGATAGTGATTGTTTGAGTGTCGCTCCAATTGCTTAACTCAGCTTCAACTAAATATGGTTCACGAAGACCATAATAATAATCCATCTGTGTAAGTACAGCCCAACATCCAATACGTGCTTTAACTCTAAAATCTAACTGATAACCAACTGGCAAATCATTAATATCCCACCCAGTAAAGACAAAATCCCTCCGAGAACATATAAGAACGGTATATTGAGAAGTAAATTGGGCATCACTATAGCCAGAAATTTCTTTCCAACTCTGTTCATTATCAAAATGACTCTTAACTTCAACAATGTGATCTATTCTAACGTCATAATCTCGTTCGCTAGTTTGTATTCTGTAGGGTGTGAAGGGTTGATTTTTTATCGTAATTTCTATTGATTTGTTTTCTACACGGTAACCTGGCACAGTAGTAGTTGTTTCTTTCCAAGTGTCTGGGTCAAAAGTATTTGTGGTAGTTGGGGGTACATCATAGGGGAGTGATACAAGTTTTACACTAAACTTAGGAACAGACGGCTGAGGTGGTTTCTGTGCGTCTACAGGTTTAACTGTGCACACCATTAGACTTGACAATACTACAAACACGAAAACTATTGCTAAAGTTTTATTCACAGTACTCAAGTTTAACACCTATTAATTTCATGGTTGATAGTCCAATAAAAAAGTTGTTCCATAACACGAGTTGTTAGCGAAATTTTTTCGAAACAGTCTACGGCGTAGTTTTGTTCTATTTTTGATAGGAATTATCTGATAAGTTCAATATCCTATTGATTAATTAAACCAATATCGCCCCATTAATTTTACGTATTAGTCTGCTTCGTTATGGTGCTAAAAAGTCTCTTCTTACTGCGAATAGTATGGTTAAGTGGGTTTAGGGGTCAAGCGGGTGGTATGTTTGTTCACATGATTAGAGCCTCAAAAGAATACACTAAAACTTTGCTGAGGCGGATAACACGAAATAACGTAAAAACGCAAACTATTCATTAAGTAATTTTACAAAATACTGCACGTGACTCATATATACTTACCATTTGTTGTCTATCATCACTAACGTAACAACCATAACTAAGATTTTTATTCTCATCTGGAAACGTAATATGTATGTAGGGCTTTGAAGGACTTGTTGTAAGTTTGTCAGGGTCTTTTATCCACACATACTTTCCCACAATTGGAGTCTCTACAAACTTGCCATTGCTGTCAACAATACCGTACCTAACATTATTTCCACCAGTAAACTCAAAACAATAATAGGCAAAAACATACTTACCAGATAAATTATCGCTCCCATCTGGTGTGGGTTGTGTTGTTGGTGTGGGTTGTGTTGTTGGTGTGGGTTCTGGTTCATGAAAATATGATTCAAATGTAAGGAGTAGTGTTGTTGTTATTATTATGGTTGTTAACGCAATGCCTATGAGTGCAATGTTTTTTATGTTATTTTTCTTTTTTTGAATTTGACTTGTATAGACTTGTTCCATAAAAAACCCGCCTTTAATAAGTTGTATTAAATATTAGACTATTATTATGTTCTACGTTTTTTATTGGGGTGCTATTGCTGTTTGCTTAATTGCAGTTTTATCTTAAAAAGAACTGTGTGTTTGTTTGTGGGTGATAATGTGAATATCTATCTGTATTGTCATGATTTTAAAGTCTGTTTTACTGTTGTTATGGTTTCTTTTTGTCTGTTTTTTATTTGTTTTAGTTTTAGAAGTTTTTGGGTGTAGGGTAAACAATATTATGTGTGGGTGTTATTGTTTTTGTTGTTCTTTAGGGGCGGATGGTTGTTATGGATGAAATTAAAAAATTAAGCACTCTTGGTGATGTGCAGGTGGATCAGGCGGTTGGTGTGTTTGTTACGAGTTTTTATGATGTTTTTTCGTCTATTTCTAAAGATAGGGTGAAATTGCATAAATTGTTTAAATGTTCTTTTGATTATGATTTGACGTATGCGTATTTGCGGGATGGGGTTGTTGTTGGTTTTTTGGGTTTGGGGACTTGTCAGAAGAGGTCTATTAAATTAGATAGGGTGGTTTTTTTGGAGTTGATGAGTGGTTTTGCTGGTGTGGTGTCTTATAGGGTAATTCGTGGTGCGGTTGAAAAAATTAATGTTAGTGGTTTTGAGGGGGTTTATATTGATCATATTGCAACGAGTCCTGAGTATAGGGGTAGGGGTATTGCGACAAAGTTTGTGGAGTATGTTTGTAATACTTTGGGGTATAAATATGTGGAGTTGGATGTGCTTGCTAAGAATGAGCGGGCTAAACAGTTGTATGAGCGTTTAGGTTTTAAGGTGGTTAAGAAAAAGTTGGATTTTATAATGGTGATAAGTGGTGTTGGGCGACGTGTTGTTATGAGGTGGGAGGTGAAATAGTTGGGTGTATGGTTTGACTTTATTTTTTGAGTTAAAACGGTTGTTGGTTGTTTGTGGGTGATTAATTGTTTTGTTGTTTGTCTTTGTTTGTCTTTGTTTGTTTTAGTTTTTTTGTAGTGGTTTGTGTTTGGTTGGGTTAGTTTAGGGTTTTTGTTGTTTTTGGCTAGTTTTTTTATGGTGTGGATTATTGTTGGTGTGAATATTGAGCATGTGGCTATTGTGTAGTTTAGGGGGTAGACAAAGTAGCTTTCAAATAGGTTGCTGCTGGGCGAGAAGGACATGTATATTTCCATTTGGTATCCTATGTATTGGAAGAGGGACCATGCGGTGACAAAGAGTAGGGCACCTGCTAGTCTTGATAGGTATATGGTTTTGGTGGTTTGGGTTTGTTGTTTGTGGTAGTTTTTTGTAAAGATTTCGCCTGCTATGGCGCCTGTTGCGCCTGGGAAGAACATGTTTATTATTATTTTTTCTAAGAGGTTGCCTGGGATGAAGTGGTCTATCCAGTAGCCGGGCCAGTTGAGGAGGGGTATGATTATGTTGCCTGTGGCGTAACGTATTGCAACTGGAATTAAATAGATGATTATTCCTGTTAGGGTCCAGATCCAAAAGCGTTTGTTTTTCAATGTAGCTATGAGGGCAAATTTGTAGCTCATACGGTTTATAGCGTAGTTAAATTTTAAAAAGGTTTTTACAACCAACCAAATGTTTAGGTTACTCTTTTATCAGCAATAGTTTTTGTCTATATATTGTCTGTGGGGTATGTACTGTTTGGGTGTTGTTGGATGATTTGGTTTTTGTGTTTTTCGCATTATCTATATATGAGTGTTTTTGTTATACGCGTTTATTTGTTAATCTGTAAGGAAGTTTGAGGAAATTATGAAAACGGTCTATGAAGGTAAAACAAAAAATGTTCTCTTAGATGAAGCATCCGGTGATTGTTTTTTACTTTTTAAAGACACTGCAACTGGTGAAAATGGCGTTTTTGATCCCGGCTCTAACACAGTGGGCGGTAGTGTTTTAGGTAAAGGAAAAATTGGACTTGTCATCTCTAAATATTTTTTTGAACTAATGGAAGCTAACGGCATTGCAACGCATTATTTAGGTGCCGATCTTAATCAAGGTCTGATGAAGGTGCGCAAAATTACTGTTCCCTCCCTTGAATTTGTGATGCGCTACTTTACAGCAGGCAGTATGTGTCGCAGGTTTACTCTTAATCAAGGTCTTCCTTTTGATCCGCCCTATCTTGAAGCCACACTAAAAGATGATGCTCAAGGTGATCCTCTAATAAGTGAAAGACTATGCCTTCTAAAAGGCTTGTTAAAGGAAGGAGAATACGCCCAACTGTTAGATTGCTTAGTTAAAGTAGGCACTGTTTTACGTAAAGAATTAAGTAATCTTGGTTTAACTTTAATAGATTTTAAAGTAGAGTTTGGTTTTGATGAAAATCGAAAAATTTACCTTGCAGACGAAATTACACCTGACATATGGCGTGTACAGGACAAATCAGGCAACATACCAAACCAAATTGACTGCGCAAAACTAATCCTTGACAAAATAACCCCTAAAAACTATTAATGGCAAACCTACCCTGCAGACCTTGAGCCTATTTACGCTCAAATCTTATTTTGTTCTTTTCCAAAAGAAATTTTGTATTTTTTAAGCAGATGTACACCCAAACTAAGCAAAATAGTTCTGTTATTATGAACGCCAGAACAAAAGCCAAAACAATTAACCCCAAGTCCGAAAAATTAAGGCTATACCTCATAACAGGAAGAGCAAGGGCACAGCCCAATATGACCCTGCCACAATAAAGAAGAAATGCTGCTTTTTATCAATCTATATCACCTTAGATTTATTTTATTTTTACTCTGTTTGTTGTTGAGTGTGGGAGGGGTATAATATGTGGTTTGTAGGTGTTTGTGTTGTATCTGTAAGGGTATGAATGCCCCTCCCACTTATGATATTGACTTGTTGAGGTATAAAAACTAGTGGTTATGGGTGGTTTTATCAAAAATTTAATTAACGTTAGTTCCGGTTATTTTTTATTGGCGTGTTGGAAGAAGTAGTGTTATGAAGGTAGTCTTGTCGGGTCGTGTTGTGGGTTTGATTCTTGTTGTTGTGTTATTGGCAACTGTGCTTAACACTTGTTTGGTGATTAGTGTGTATAGTAAAGTTAATGATGTTGGGCAGACGGATAGTTCGGGGTTTGAGTATGTGGTGTCGCAGCAGTTGTTTTCGTCTTCTTTTCAGGTTCGAAATACTTTAACTAAGGAAGTAATTAGCGGGTTTGCATCTGAGGCTATCGCTATAAATTATGCGTTGTCTGCGGGTAATACGGTGTATTTGAAAGGTACTTTTAATTTGTCTGCTGATATTGTAATTTATAATAAATGGAACGTTAAACTTGTAGGGGATGACGCTGTAATTAATGCTAATGGCTACTCTATAATAATACGTGGAGATGATTATACTTATTGCAAGTATCCATTAATTTCAGGTTTAATTTTAAACAATGGCACTCTTCGAATTGAAAATACTTTTGGAGCTACCATTACTAACATGCTATTTCAGAACAGTCCTGTTGGCATAGAATTTGCTAATGATAACACTTGGACCGAAGGCACAAAAATTGAAAACTGCCACTTCATAAACTGCGTGGAAGGCATTGCATTTCGCACCCCAAAAAGCGATAAAGCCACCGGTTCATATGAAAGCACCCAAATAAACCGATGCTTCTTTAACCAATACGACCATTCCATAGCCATAAATGTTGAAAGCAAAGCTGAACTCTCCTGCAGCCAACTACAAAACGTTCGTATATGGATGGGCGAAGACGGACATAACACCAACCAAACAGGCCTACGCCTAGCAGGAACCATGTCCCAATCAATCCTTATAGGCGTTGTCTTCGAATCCTTCAGTGACGCCCCTGACCAACTATTTGGCATTGACATAACCAACACAGCCTACACCACACCCATCCTAAACACTGACGTAAGCTTCCTAGGCACCTGGACAGCCCCCGTTAAAAACCCCCACGGCGTATGGATCTCCGCCGACGGCAGCTACTTTGCACAAAAAGACCTAACAGTCTCCATAGGCCTAAATGGAAAATTTGGCGAACCCCTAACCATAAAACCCACACCCTTAAAAATTGTAAGCTTTAAACCAAAAATCGAAGTAAACGGCAACTTTAACTCCGGAGAAACAATAGCCGTACGCGTAAAACTAGCCTGCATAGATAACACCTACTCCAAAGAAATCGAAAAAACCTTCACCAAAAGCTCAACCGTCTGGTTCACCGACGATGACCTATTAGAAATGTTTCCCTCACAAAACATAGTCTGGGCCATAATAATTGACGCCACCTCCACCTCAAATAACACCAACACAACAGTAAAAATCAGCGGCTACGGCATAGCAGGATAACCGTCCTATTTTTAAACTAATTCTGTTTTGTTTAAAAACGTGTTTTTTGGGCTAAAATCGAAAAATACCGCGTTTTTAACTATTTGTGAGGTTGATAATTGAGGTTTGGTCAGAGTAAATGTGAAAGTTGAAGACTTCTATTTTGGCGTCAGCTCCTTTGAGGTTAATTGCATCAGGGGTTATGGTGAAATTTACGGCTGCATTAATCGTGATGCTGTCTTTGTTGTAGGTATTTGGTAGGGTGTTGGCGTAGAGTATGTCTATGTTGAACCATGGGTTATTTTGTGCTGTAGCGCTCATTTTGGGTGCAATATAAGTTAGAGGTACGATTGTTGCTATTCCGATTGCTAAAGCAAATATGCATAAAGCTATTGTTTTCTTTTCAATTTTCATTTGACTATTCACAAAGCATATTCACCTATGTTCGTATATGTGTGTATCTCGAGAACACTTTTTTCTAAAGTGTTCTTTTTTAAGAACAGCAAAAATTACACTTGTTTTTATGTTGCTATATGTTCTGTTTCATTAAAGGGTTAAAAAAATTTCAGGGGGGGTCTATCTGTTCTTATTAGGTGAGTTATTATTTCCAGTTGTTGTTTCAATTATTCTTGTGGGGGTGTTTTGTCTTCTTCATTGGGTGATTTGTCGTTTTCGGTAGATATACTATTGTTATTATTGCCAGATGTCTCTTCGGTAGATGTTCTGTTATTGCTTGAGTTGTATACATCATTAATGGTGTTGTCAACTTGTGATGTGTTGCCAGAAATTATGCCATATTGTACATTGAATGTGCCGTTATTGTGCACGCCGCCAGCGCCTGCAGCTACATTGTTGGTGATTTCGCCTCCAGTCATGGTGAATGTGCCGCTATTCCATACACCACCACCGCCAAAGCCAGCTGTGTTGTCGGTAATTAGGCCGCCTGTCATGCTAAAAATTCCTCTAGCAGCTACATACACGCCTCCGCCATATGGTGCGTTGTTGTTTGAAATTTTGCCTCCTGACATTTCAAAAGAACCACCACTATTTACGCGTACGCCACCATTGCCTCCGATATTGTTTGAAATTTCGCCGCCAGACATTACAAGCTTACCCCCTGACTCAACATCTACTCCCATACCACTATAACCTGTATTATGAGTTACAATAATGCCTGCTATTTTCAATACTGCACGGTTATTGACAACAATGATGGTTACATCATTTTCTCCAATTAATTTGTAAAAATTGGCTTTATTGTTATTGTTGTTGCTTGTTAGGGTGATGTCTTTGTTTGAGGGTATGAAAAGTGTTCCTGTGAGGGTGATGTCTTTGTCAAGTGTGATGATTGTGGGTTTTGCAGCGTTGCTTATTGACTCTAAAAGTTCAGCTTCACTGCTAACACGTATAGTTGTTCCTGTGGATTTGTCTTCTTTTATCGAGGGGGTGTCTTCCTTGTTTATTGGATTCTCTTCATCTACAGGGTTTTTGTCTTTTGTTGATGTGTCATTAAAGTTTATTATGGCTACATACGTGATTAACAAAGAAGAAATTAACAACACAATCAGTAGTGTTATTTTCATTCTATTTTTACGCAAGTTGTGAACTTTTACCTTAGATTCAACATTAATGCTCAAATAAGACCCTTCTGCAAATGTACACAAACAATTGTTAACATAGTTAAAAACACTATATAAACTATAGGTGTATTTGCTGATTAGCTACTTTTTATGGGCTTGATTATGAGTCTATTATATGTTATCACTAAACAATAATAATGGCTGAACTGTCAAATAAAACATGTCTGATATAACTCAACGCAAAAATTAATCTATTCTGTTATATTGTAATAATATGACCTAATAAAACAGTTGTGTTTGTTGTTTTTTAGATTCAATTTTTCGCATGTAGGCAAATATGTCCTCTGTTTTATACAGTATTCCATGTTGTTGGCATTTGGATTGAAAAATATCCATTAAATGTTTGCTGTTTGGGCTGTTACATATGTATGCGTTACCGAACTGTTGACGGTATTTCTGTTTTAAGCCAGGAAACTGTTCATCAAGTTTAGCATAAAAATATTCTCGATTCCCCTCCCGCAGGGTAACGCCAAAACCAAAACAGAGAATCCCCAAAACCTTTGCCTTTATACAGTAATCAAGCAGCCCCTGCAGATTTTCTTCTGTGTCATTAATAAAAGGCAGTATGGGACTAATCCACACAACGGTGGGAATTTTTGCTTCCCGCATAGCTTCCAATACCTCAAAACGCTCAAACGTAGTAGATACGTTAGGCTCAATTTTCCGACACACCCCCTCATCAAAAGTAGTTAAAGTAGTTTGTACCACACATTTGGTTTTTGCATTAATCCTCTTCAATACATCTAGATCACGCAAAATACGCGCTGATTTAGTCTGTATTGCCAACCCAAAACCATATTTCTCAATCAACAAAAGACACTGACGAGTAACTTGCAGTTCATTCTCCAAAGGGATATAGCAATCACACATAGAACCTGTACCCACCATACATGGCTTTCTTCTTCGACGTAACTGGGACTCGAAAATTAAAGGGGCATTACGCTTAACTTCTATATCCTCAAAATTATGGTTCATCTGGTAACATACGCTTCGGCTGTCACAGTAAATACACCCATGGGAACATCCACGATAAAGATTCATACCATTCTGATAAGAAAGTATGGACTTATAATCAGCATAATGATGCAACGCACATACCACTCTGTAAAAACAATAAACCACATCTATAAAACCTTAGGGCATAACAGTAGGCATCTGATAGACCAAAGTATATCTGACTGCACCCAAAACTTGCTACCTTTCTACAGTTATCCAAAAATAGATACAGTTTTGATGAGGCAAATTTTTATGTGGTTGTGTGCGTATTTAGTGGATATGCGATTGGTAAGACTTGTAGTGTGTGAATTTGCGGTTTTGGTAGCGTCTGTTCTGGTTTTTCGAAGTTTATGGATGCTATTTGACCAATATTTTGGCTATGACCATCTAGTGGTCATGTTAATTGTGGGTTTGGTTGTGACTGGTTTAGGCTTGGGTTTGTTAAACAAAGAACTAAAGGGGCACCCGAAAAAAGAAAGTTAGTCTGACTATTTTTTCTTCACGGCATATAGCAAGCTATGTGGCGCGTTCACCAGCAATATGTTCAACCTGATAGCGAGACTATTTTTTCTTCACGGCATATAGCAAGCTATGTGGGGGTTGATAGTTTTTTCACATAGATCTAAAAGCAAATTATGAACAAAATTTATGTGTAATTTGCTTGAACGTTGGCCTGTTGTAACATGTGCTTTTTTCTGGTTTGGCAATATAAAGGGGCTTTCACGGCACTTCTTATATGCGGGTGGTACTGTTCGTGCCAATTACAGCCTTTCTTTTTTAGGTGTCCTTGTCAATACTTTCTTGTCTTTTTGTTGTTCTTTGGAAAAAACTATATTGTTATTCTTCAATTTTTTCAATAATCGTTCAAAAAACGCTATTTTCAATGAACATGCTTTTAAGTAACCTGTTTACATTCATTCAAAATAATTAGAGGTTATTATTTGGGAAAAAAGAAAGTCTTAAACGAAGGCGAAATCAGCGAGTTAGTCTACCCTGGACAAGGTGAAGTCTTAGGGGTAGTTACAAAACTGCTCGGGTTTGATCGCATTCAAGTCAGATGCCAAGACGGCGCTGAAAGATTATGCCGAATATGCGGCAAAATGAAAAGACGTGTCTGGATACGCGAAAGTGACATAGTCATAGTTGCACCATGGGACTTTCAAAGCGACAAACGTGGCGATGTCGTCTGGAGATACACCCACGCACAAGCCGACAACCTAAGACGCAAAGGTCTACTAACTATCTAACCTCAACAACAATTACTATCTCTTCCACATTTTGTCAAATTGTTTTCTTGTCAGTAGTTTTTAATTTCCTGACTTAAGGTTATAAAGAGTACACAAATAATTGCAACATTGGGTGTGTATTAAACGTTACAAGGGCCTATTTGTGTTTTTTAAAGTACACAAGTAAACTTGTGCCTACAATAATCATGAACACTGCAACGGTAGCTATTATTATTAGTGCGGTTGAGAATAATTCTGGTTTTTGTTCCTCTGTAGATGCTGTTGGAGCAGGTTTAGTGTTATCATCGACCTCGGGTGCTCCAGCACCCTTTATCGGGTTCACTAAAGGGTGATTATCAAACATTATGGGCTCCCCCTCATTCCCGTTAAGGCGTACACAAACGTATGGGGTGTCCCAAACACCTGTACGTCCCACTTCGGTAGCTTCAGGATGCAATGTTGTATAATCGCTCCAATAATTCCTATCAACATCAAGCCCACTATACAAACTTAGCTTGACCCACAATTTTTTGATAAACTAAAAAGGGTGTTTGTGGTTAGTAGTATTGTGGTTGCTGTTTGTCTTGAATGGGGATGTTAATAGTTGGGTAGAGAAAGAGTTCCAAACAAT
>Ga0123356_10007468_pt1 | contig 10906 bp, 8 predicted proteins | sample TergutEmb28metaG_2_FD_92546 | JGI IMG/M metagenome (GOLD analysis project Ga0123356, IMG submission 92546) | Embiratermes neotenicus P3 segment gut microbial communities from Petit-Saut dam, French Guiana - Emb289 P3 | ecosystem: Host-associated > Arthropoda: Insects > Digestive system > Gut ... | reverse complement strand
AGCACGCGCGCGGGCGAGAGCAAAGCCCGCGCGAGCGCGAGCCGGCGCCCTTGTCCGCCCGAGAATCGCGCGCCGTGCTCGCCGACCCAGGTATCCAGCCGGACGGGCAGGGCGCGGACCACATCGCCGATTCGCGCGGCGTCGAGCGCCGCCCAGAGCGCTGGCTCATCTGCCTCGGGCCGCGCGAGCAGCAAATTGGCGCGGATCGTATCGTCGAACAGATGGGTCGCCTGGCTCAGATAGCCGATCCGCGCGTGCAGTCCGTTCGCCGACAGCGTCGCGACATCCGTCCCGCCGAGCAGCACCTTCCCGCGCTGCGGCGTGGCGAGCCGGAGTGCGAGGGCCGCAAGGGTCGATTTGCCGACCCCGGACGGGCCGAGAATTGCGACCCGGGAACCCTCTGGCACATCAAGGGTCAGTCCCTCGAACACGTACGGCCGATCCGGCCGCCAGCGAAAAACCACGCGATCGAATCTCAGTGCCGAGCCGGACGGCATTCGCGCCGGGGCCGCGGGGTCAGAAACCGCGGGGGGAGTCTCGGCTGCTTCCAGTACACGACGCGCCGCCGCGACGGCGTGGCCGGCCAGCGCGCCAGCGCGCGGCAGGCCGCCGGCGGCTTCGAAGGCAGCCAGCACGAGGAAGGCCGCCGGGATCGCGACGAGCGGGCTGATACTGGATGCGACCAGCACGGCGAGCAGCGCAAACTGCCCGCACAGGAACGCCCCGCTATTGGCGAGTGCGACGCGCCCTGCCAGGTCGCGTTGCGCGGCAAGCAGCGCGCCCTCGCGCGACTGCATCGATGCGAGCATCCGCCCTTCCGCGCCGAAGGCGCGGACTTCCCTCAGTCCGGCGATCGCATCGAGGACGGCGATGCGCAGCGCCGATGACGCGGCCGTGAGCCGTGAGCCCAGGGTCCCCGCCAGGCGCAGGACGATCCAGGGCAGGACGAAGGCAGCCAGCGCGAACAGCACGCCGACGGTAGCGGCAAGCGGGAGGCTGTGCATGCCGATCAAGACGATCAGCGCGGGGAGCAGGAGACAGGCACCGCAGAGCGGCAGCAGAATGGAAATGTAGAGCGCGTCGAGTGCCTGGACGTCGTTGACGAGGCGGGTGAGCACATCGCCGGCGCGACGGAAACCCAATCCGCCCGCCGAACTCCGCGCAAGCCCCCGGAAGAACCAGACACGAAGTGCGGCGAGCGCACGAAACGTGGCCTCGTGCGTGGTAAGCCGCTCAAAATAGCGCAGCGCCACACGCGCGAGACCGAAGCCGCGCAGCAGGAGCGGCGCGAGTGCGATCCCGAGTGCCAGGCTCGCCAGTGTAGCACCCGCGAGCACCATCAATCCTACGCCGGCGGCGAGTGCGGCGAGGGTGACGGCAAGGCCAACCAAGAGCCAGACGGCTTGCCCGCGCCAGAGCGCCAGGACGCGCAGAAGCAGGGTCATGCCGCGCCTCGCGCGGGGGCAAGACGGCCGGCGACAAGATCGAGCCGCCGTCCGCCGAAGGCGTGCGCCGCGGCCGAATGGCTTGCGAGGATCACCGTCCGCCCGATCGCGAGCCGCCTGAGGCTCTCCAGCACCTCGGCCTCCGTACCTGGATCGAGATGCGCAGTCGGTTCGTCGAGCAACAGCAGCGGCGCATTCTTCAGAAACGCGCGTGCGATCGCGATCCGCTGCGCCTGACCGCCCGAGAGCCCGTACCCATCCTCGCCGATCGGCGTCTCGAGCCCGTTCGGCAGGTCGGCGGCGAAGTGGTCAACCCGTGCCGCGCGCGCCGCTTCCTCCACCTCGGCATCCGTCGCCTCGGGCCGGGCGAAGCGGATGTTTTCGCGCAGCGTGCCGGCGAACAGCACGGGGCGCTGGCCGATCCAGGCGGTCATGCGCGCGAGCGCCTCCGGTACGAGATCGGCGATATTCGCCCCGTTCAGCGTCACGCGGCCCGAATCGGGCCGGGCGAAGCCGAGCAGGATTTCGATCACGCTCGATTTCCCCGCGCCCGACGGTCCGGCGAGCACGAGGGTCTCGCCCGCGGGCACGCGAAGGGAGAGACCGTCGAGGGCCGGACCGCGCGTCGGGTCCCAGGTGAGCCGGACATTGTCGAACGCGACCGCCACGCCCTGTGCGGCGACGGTACGCACCGGTAGCGCGGGTTTGGGGTCGGGGGACGGCGGCAGCGCGACCAGCGCCTCCGCCGCACCGGCGGCGTGCAGCCGGTCTTGGTAGGCGGCGGAGAAACCGCGGAGCGGGGCGAAGAACTCGGGCACGAGTATCAGCACGAAGATCGCGAGCACCGGGTGGGTGAGCAGCCCGGCCCGGAGTAGCGCGCCGTAGCGGAGGGCTATCGCGACCAGAGCGGCGGCGGCGGCCAGGTCGAGCGTGACCGAGGACAGGAACGCGATCCTGAGGACCCGCATCGTTCGGCGGCGCAACTCGTTGGCGGCGGCGGCCAGTGCCTGTGCCTCATCCTGCGTGCGGCCATGCAGCACGAGCGTCGACAGGCCGCGTACCCGGTCGACAAAGCGGGCCTGCAAGCGGGCGAGGGCGAGGAATTGGCGGCGCGAGGCAGCCGCCGCGCCGAGCCCGGCGAGCGCCATGCCAAGCGGCACGATCAGCCCGCAGCCGATCAATACGAACCCAGCCCAGCGATCGGCCCAGAGTACCGCCGCCGCCACCAGGGCGGGTGCGGCGACTGCGAGCGCGGCAGCCGGCAACCAACGCGCGAACAACCCGTCCAATGCCTCGACCCGGTCAACGACGGTGGCCGTGAGCTCGCCGGAATGGAGGCCTCTGAGCCCGGACGGCCCGGCTTGCAGCACCCGTGTCAGCGCCTCGCTCCGCAAGCGCCGCCGCGCCGCCGCGCCGGCGGCGAAGGCGAACCGGTCCGAAAGCAGGGAGAGCCCGGCCCGCGCGAGTGCCAGCACGGCGAAGCCGACAAAGAGCCCGGCCTCGATCCGCCCGGCGAGTCCGGCTTCGAGCGCGCCCGCGGCGCACCAGGCCTGGCCGATTGCGAGCGTCGTTCCGATCAGCCCGATCACCACGACCGGTCTCGCCGCCCGCTGACCGAGGCGCGACTGCTCGCGGAGCCAGGCGCGGGAGGCGCTTTTCAGGGGGGGAGTCCGCTCGTCACCCATTGGCGGAGCAATTAGGCCAGATGCCGAGCAATTGACAGAGCCCCCGCGAGCGGAACGGCGCCGATTAGACCGCGGCTTTCACGCTTGCATCAGGCCCAGTGCTCACATTCTCGTGTTGCCGTTTTGTCCCAATTTTTTCATTCCAGAGGCGTTTTTAGCCGGCGTTGCGCTGGGGCATTTCGGAAACATTGACCGAACCTAAACCGAATGTAACGCAAAAGCTAAAATCGCGCATCGCACGCGGTGGTAGGCGCGGCGGCGGTCTGATTGGCCTCCGAAATATTGCGTCCGGGTTGATCCGGAGAGGGTGGGTACAGGCTTGCTGAGAGGGCAGCCTGGCGCCACATCGCGGTCATGCTGATCGCCCGCAGCCTGGCCGATCTCGCGTGCCACCTGAGCGCCCTTGGCGAGCGGGAGGCACGCGCCCTGGTCCCGACGATGGGCGCGCTTCATGGCGGTCATTGTGCGCTGGTCGAGGTCGCGGCAGGGACTGGCGCGGCCGTCGTGGCCTCGGTCTTCGTCAATCCGCTCCAATTTGCCCCAGGTGAGGATCTCGCGCGCTATCCCCGTGACGAGGCGGCCGACCTCGCGGCGCTGGCGCAATCGGGCTGCGATCTTGCCTGGCTGCCGTCGGTTGCGGAAATGTACGCCGCTGATGACGCCACCACCGTCGAGGTCGCGGGACCTGCCGAGCACTGGGAGGGCGAGCACCGGCCTGGTCACTTTCGCGGGGTCGCGACCGTCGTCGCCAAGCTGTTCGGTCAGATCCGGCCCGACCTCGCAGTCTTCGGCGAGAAGGATTGGCAACAGCTACAGGTCCTCAGGCGCATGGTGGCGGATCTTTGGCTGCCCGTCCGGATTGTCGGCGTGCCCACGGTGCGGGAACCGGACGGGCTCGCGCTCTCGTCGCGCAACCGCTTCCTCACAGCCGAGGAGCGATCCCGGGCGCCGCAGCTCTATGCGGCGCTCACCGAGGCGGCCGGGCGGCTGGCGGCGGGCGAGGCCGCCTCGGCACCGTTGCAATCCGCGCGCGAACGGCTCCGGGGCGCCGGCTTCGGCACGGATTACCTGGCCCTGGTCGACGGTCCGACGCTCCAACCGCTGGCAGAGGCCCGGACGGGGGCGCGGCTGATCGCCGCGGCACGGCTCGGGTCGGTGCGCCTGCTCGACAATGTCGCAGTCTGAGGCTCAGACCCTCAGCGCGCGCTTGGCGACCGAAGCCAGATAGCCGGCGGCCGCCGGCAGGATCGCGTCATTGAAATCGTAGCCGGGATTGTGGAGCTCGCGCCCCTTCTCGCCATTGCCGATCCAGACGAATGCGCCGGGGCGACGGCGCAGGAACCAGCCGAAATCCTCCGAACCCAGGGTGGGCGGCAGGTCACGGCGGACGGGAAGGCCGGCCGATTGGGCCGCTTCGGCGGCAAGCGCCGCTTCCGCCTCCGTGTTGCGCGTCACCGTGACAGCCGGGTGGATCGCCACCGCCGCCTCCATGCCGAAGGATGCGGCGATGCCGGCCGACACCCGGCGGATCCCGGCCTCGATCTCGTCCAGTATGTCCGGATTGAGGGCCCGCATCGTCCCGCGCATGACCGCATCTTCGGGTATCTGGTTTGCCGCCCGCCCCGCCTCCATCGTGCAGATCGAGAGCACGGCCGAGTCCAGCGGGTCGAGGTTGCGCGCGACGATCGATTGGAGCGCCACGAGCAGGTGTGCCGATGCGAGCATCGGGTCACGCGCGCGGTGGGGCATCGCCGCGTGGCCGGCGTGGCCCCTGACGCGAATCTCGATCCGAGCGCCCGCCGCCATGACCGGCCCGCTATGGACCATGACCGTGCCCGCCTTGAGACCGGGCCAGTTATGAAAGGCGAACAGGCGCTCCATCGGGAAGCGCTCGAGCAATCCGTCGTCGAGCATCGCGCGGGCACCGCCCGCTCCCTCCTCGGCGGGCTGGAACACAAGCTGCACCGTCCCGGTCCAGTCCCGATCCCGCGCCAAGAGTGCCGCGGCGCCCAGCAAAGCGGCCGTATGCCCGTCATGTCCGCAGGCGTGCATCACGCCGGCATTGGCGGAGGCGTACGGCAACCCGGTGGTTTCGGTGATCGGCAGTGCGTCCATATCGGCACGCAGCCCGACGCTGCGGTTGGACCGGCCGCGGGCGATGGTCGCCACCACCCCATGACCACCGACGCCGGTTGTGCAATCTATGCCGAGTTCGCGCAGACGGTCCGCAATGAACGAGGCGGTTTCGACTTCCTGCCGCGACAGTTCCGGATGCGCGTGGAGATGTCGTCGCCAGCGAGCCAAGGCTTCTTTGAGTGCGTCGTCCATCGCAGGTCCTCAAACGGCTTCCCGCTGCGCCGGCGCTGAGTTCGGGTCCGACCGGCCGACATGGAGTGGGATCGTCACTTCGTAGCGCGTGCCATTGCCCTCGTGCACCGCGAGTTCGGCTCCGAGTTGGCGGGAAAATCCACGAATAAGGTAAATGCCAAGCCCGTCGCGCGGCCCGCTCTCGCTCTCGCCCTGTCCCTCCGGGATCCCTACTCCGTCATCCTCGACGATGAGGTGCGCGGTTTCCGACCCGGCGGTCAGCTGCACCGCCACGTGGCCTGCGCGTCCGCCGGGGAAGGCGTACTTCACGGCGTTGCTCACCGCCTCGGTGACGATCAAGGCCAAGGGGACAGCCTGGTCGCTGGCCATTTGCAGTTCGGGCGCGTCGATCGTGAGGTGGATGCGCTCGCCTTTGGGCTCGCCCATGGCATGGAACAGCTGCTGGCAGAGCTCGGTCAGGAAGCTGCGCATGTTGATGGTACGCAGCTCGCCATCGGCATAGAGATGCCGATGCAGTGTCGCGAGCGCGCGCACCCGATCGCGTGCAGCTTCGAATTCGGCTTTGGCTTCGGGCAGCCGGATCCGGCTGGCCTGAAGATTGAGCAGGCTCGCCACGATTTGGAGATTGTTTTTGACCCGGTGATGGATCTCCTGCATCAGCAGCTCTTGCTGGCTGAGTGCCGCCCTGAGGTCGGCTTCGCGCTGCGCCAGTGCGCCGGTGGCTTGCCGAAACGCGCCCGACAGATCGGCGACCTCATTTGGGATACCATCGCCTGCGTTGTCGGCGAACACCCCGCCGCCCCGCCAGCGTTCGACGGCCCTGGTCAGCGCGCGCAAGGGCCGGACCACGCCCTGATTGATCCCGCCGCCGACGATCACGAGACCGATTCCGAGCGCGATGCCGATCTCAACGAGATGGCGCACGAGCCCGGCCCGCGCTGCGTTCATCAGATCCGCCGCCGGCGGCTCCGGTGAGACGGCGATGCCGGCGGACGGCTGGAGGTCGGCGCCATGCGATGCGAGCGCGCTGCGATAGATCTCGAGGGCCAAGCCCGCTGCGATCAGGAGGAGCGGAATCGAGGACAGCAGGACCAGAACGGTGACGCGCGCCCGGACGGAACCGAGCACCCGTTTCGGTCTCATCTCCGATCAGCGGCAGGGATGGTCACTTATTGCGGTCCTCCTCGATGATGCGAAGCAATTCCTCGGGAATTGGCTCGTTGGCGACATCATCAAACAGTTTGTGGAGACCCCGCTGCAGCCAAAGGTCGAACGCCCCCTCGGTCGTCCGCTCCGTTGGCGGATCGACCGGCGCACTCTTGCCCTCTCGCTGCTTCATCGGAACATGTTTCATCTACGGCGGGACCCGAACGACGGGGAGGCCCAGAAACCCCGTGCAGTTCAATACTGCGAGTGCCGGCCTCGAATTACAATGACACCGGGCGGTCGTCGTCCACCGCATCCGAACCCGTTTGGTCGGCGACACGCTGTGGCGCGGCCGGCCGTTCCGTACGCTCGCCGAGCAACCACGACTCGAGCTGGCGACGGGCGCGGAACACCCGGCTCTTCGCGGTTCCGACGGCGCACCCCGTTGCGGCGGCGAGATGTTCGTAGCTCATCCCGTGCACCACGACCATGACCAAGGCTTCGCGCTGGTCGACCGGCAACCGCGCCATCGCCTGGCCGAGCTCCTTGAGGGCCAGTCGGTCCTCGTGGGGGGCGTCGGAGGCGAAGGCGGAGGCGGGCACATCCTCGATATCGGTGGTGTCGCGGCGCTTGCGCAGGTTGGAGATGAAACGGTTGCGCAGGATACGATGCATCCACGCGGGGAAGTTGGTGCCAGGAATGAAACTGTCTTGCGCGGAGAGCGCGTTGCAGACGGCATCCTGGACGAGATCCTCGGCAGCTGCCCGGTTGCGGGTCAGGGCGAGTGCCTGGACGCGCAGCGTGGGAAGAATCCCGATGATTTGATCGTGGAAACTGGGACCCTCGTGCATTCGAACCGCTCCTGTCGGGTGTCACGGCAGACCGTGCGGATATCCGATCAATGAAACTCGTGGGCGGTCGGTTGCAGCGATAAGCTCACGAGTGCGAGATCGGCCGGGGCAGCCTGGTTGGATGGGCGGCAACTGCGCCGGTTACGGGGCGTTGCTCGTTAGCGGACCCCGTCCGGTTCGCCCGCACCCGGCCCGCGACCGTCAGACAGAGAGGTGGCTTGCCCCGACTACTGTTCCGCTGGCAGCGCATCGGCGATGCGCTCCCTGATCTGTGCCCGGGCGCGCGAAACCCGCGCCTTCATGGTGCCGACCGGGACCGCACAGATTTCCGCCGCCTCCTCGTAACTCATCTCCTGCGCACCTACGAGGACCAGCGCTTCACGCAAAAGTGGCGGCAGATCCCACAGACGCCGCTCGAGATCTGCGATTTCGGAATGCTCGTCCGGCCCGGATACGGGCGCCGGGCCGGTGCGCGCCGCTCTCTCGAGCGCCGCGCGTTCGGTCTTGTGCCGCCGCGCCTGTTCGTAAAACGCATTGCGGAGTATGGTAAACACCCAGGACTTCATGTTCGTGCCCGGCCGGAACTGGGCGGCCGCCGACAGCGCGCGCACCAGCGCCTCCTGGACGAGATCGTCCGCTTCCGCTCGCTCGCGAACCAGGAAGCGTGCGAAACCTCGCAGGTCCGGCAACAGGGACGTGAGCTGCCGGCGGAACGGATCCGTCAGCAGCGAGGCGGGAGGATGCGGCAGACCGTCCATGGGACGGACGACAATCTGGCTTCCACTGCCTCAACGCAAGAGGGCGCAAGGCATGAGCATTCCGCAGCACGATCAGCTGGTTCACGCGCTGCCCTATGCGCGGCGTTACGCTCGGGCCCTCAGTGGCAGCCAGTCGCACGGCGATGCGCTGGTCGCCGAAAGCCTCAAGGGCTTACTGGCAAAGGGCACGATCGAGGGTGACGCGCGGGCGGTCCTCTATCGCTGTGTGACACGCCGGTTCGACCAGTCGGGCGGCCGCTCCGGATCGGCGGAAACCGGTCTGTCGCGTACGCAGCGGAGGCTCCTGTTACTGACCTCGCTCGAAGGGATGAGCGTCGAGCAAGCGGCCGCGATTGTGGGGCTCGGCGTCGAGACTGCGCAGCGCGACCTGACCGAGGCGCGCGAGCAGCTGCGCGCCTCGGCTGCGGCCGATGTGCTGATCATCGAGGACGAACCGATCATCGCGATGGATATCGAAGAGCTGGTAGAGAATTGTGGGCACCGGGTTGTCGGCGTCGCGGCCAATGAGCGCGATGCGGTCGAGATCGCGCGACGCACGCGACCCGGTCTCATCCTGGCCGACATCAATCTCGGCGCTGGGGGAGACGGCGCGAATGCGGTTTCCCGTATCCTGCGCACGCATCCGGCGCCGGTCATCTTCGTGACCGCCTACCCCGAACGACTGCTCACCGGCGAGACCGTCGAACCAGCCTTTGTCATCACCAAACCGTTCGAGCCGATGACGCTTGCGATCGCGACCTATCAGGCGGTCACCGGCGGCGTGCATCTGGATTGAACGCGGTGGTCTCGGGAGCCACACGCCGGGTGGACGGGCATTGCACTGAACGATTATCTTGCCTCTCGTTGCGGCTGTCGCGGCGGTTCTCGGGTTTACCGCCATCACGTCGGCGCCTGCCGCTATCGCGTGCCTCTTGGTCCCAGTTTTCCTGGTTCGGTTCGTGATCTGTCTGGTTTTCGGACTCGTCTGCGGCACGTGAGTTGCTCTAATCAGGACGCCCGTGAGGTGACCCAGTCAGGACACGGGCGCGAAGCCCACAGGCCGCAAAACCCACCCTATCGACGCGCGCGGGGGCGAATTTGGATAACGATGACCAGATGGTGACCACGGTCGCGCCAACCGCTGCGCACGCGTCGACGCTCGCTCGGCGCGCGCCGAACATTTATTACTTGAGCCCGCTGCTTGCGGGTCCGCTCGCACACTGGCCGGAGATTTTTGAGCGGATCGCGCGGCTTGGCTTCGATCATGTGCTGATCGCGCCTCCGTTTGCGACCGGACCAAGCGGAGATCTGTTTCTGCCGGCGGACTATGCGAGGCTTGATCCGCGGCTCGGCTGGACCGGGAGCGCCGAGGCGGGACTGGCGCGTGCCGTCGAGCACGCGAGCCGGTATGGACTTGCTCTCCTGCTTGACGTGGTGCTCGACCAGGCGGCGATTGGAAGCCCACTCGCGACCGCCAATCCGGATCTCTTCGAGGGCTTCGACCCCGAGCGTGCGCTGGACCCCCGCGGACCCGGCGGAAACTTCGAGGCGGCGCGCATCCGCCCTGACGCGCCGGAACTCGGCTCCTGGTGGGCAGCGCATATCCGCGCCTGGGCCGCGATCGGCATCGCCGGCTTCCGGATTGTAGCACCGGGATCGGTCGGCATTGACGTTCTCCGCGAGATCACCCGGGCCTCGCCCGCAAGCCTGTCGTTCGGCTGGACCGCCGGGGTAACGCCCGACCAGCTGCGCGGGGCCGGATTCGACTTCCTCTTCTGTTCCCTTCCGTGGTGGGATTTTCAGACCGACTGGTTCTGGGCCGAGCTCGACGTGCTCGGCCGGATCGCGCCGCTGATTGCGGCGCCCGAGGCCCCGTTCGGCCCACGGCTTGCGAGGCGGTGCCACGACCCGGCGCTGCTTCGGCCGACCTATTGCCGCAGCCTCAGGCTCGCCGCGGCGATCGCGCCGGCCTGGATGATACCGATGGGCTTCGAATTCGCGACCTGGCGGCAGATGCATCCCGGCCGCGACGTGCCCGAGGACTTCGCCGCGATCACGCATTCTGCCCCCTTCGATCTCTCGGCCGAGATCGAGGCGACCAATGACGCCCGCCGTGCCGAGCCGGCGCTTGCCGCGGACGAGGCTCCAACTGTCCTGGCCGGGACCGAAGCCGCCGCGATTGCGCTCCTGCGCGGGCGCGCGCGGCGTTGGGACGCGCGTGAGCGGCCGAGCGTGATCCTCGCCAATCTTGACACGACGCGCCGCCATACCGTTCAGGTCTCTTCGGTTACCGAAGCGGCGGGCGGCGCATTTGAGCGGTTTGATCCGGTGCTGCCGGCTCGCGCCGCCTGGCTTGCCGCCGGCGATTCCGTCGCACTCGAGCCCGGAGAGGTGATGGTGTATCGGGCGCAGCCTGCTAGCCCCCAGCGCATCGAGCGCCCCCCACTCGCGATGACCGCCGAGGGCGCGTGCCTCAAGCCACGCATTGCGATCGAGGCGATCTCGCCCTGTGTCGAGCAAGGAACCTATCCGGCCAAACGCGTGGCCGGCGAGACCGTGACCGTCGAGGCGGACATCATCGCCGACGGTCACGACGTGCTCGGCGCGGTGCTGCTCTGGCGCGCCGCGGAGGATGCGCAGTGGCAGGAAGCGCCGATGCATCCGCTTGGCAACGATCGTTGGCAGGGCCGCTT
>Ga0123356_10007467_pt1 | contig 10908 bp, 10 predicted proteins | sample TergutEmb28metaG_2_FD_92546 | JGI IMG/M metagenome (GOLD analysis project Ga0123356, IMG submission 92546) | Embiratermes neotenicus P3 segment gut microbial communities from Petit-Saut dam, French Guiana - Emb289 P3 | ecosystem: Host-associated > Arthropoda: Insects > Digestive system > Gut ... | reverse complement strand
CTTCAGACACAGAAGAAGCGTTCAACACAATTTACAGCTCCGGAAATCTGCTTTTAAACATTATAAACGATATACTCGACCTTTCTAAAATTGAAGCAGGCAAGCTGGAAATCATGTCAGCTCAATATGATATTCCGAGTATTATTTATGATACTGTGCAGTTGAATCTTCTGCGTTATGACAGTAAGCCGATTGAATTTAACCTCAAAATTGACAAAAATACACCGCTCGATATGTTCGGTGACGAGCTCCGCATTAAACAAGTATTGAATAATATACTTTCCAACGCTTTTAAGTATACCGAAAAAGGTGAAGTGGAGTTAGAGGTAAGCGCGGATACCGAGAGAAAAGCGTCTGATGAATCCCGTACAAAATGTGTGCTGATTCTACGGGTAAGCGACACGGGACAGGGAATGACGGAAGCGCAAATAGACAAGCTGTTTGACGAGTACACCCGTTTTAATATGGATTCCAACCGTACTATTGTCGGCACGGGGCTCGGTATGCATATTACAAAACGCCTTATTGAGGCAATGGACGGCGAGATTTATGTTGACAGTACGCCGGATAAGGGCTCAGTGTTTACCGTTCATCTTCCGCAGGAGCAAATCGGCACAAGTGTCTGCGGAGCCGAATTAGCTAACCAATTACGCAGCAGCCGTTTCAAAAGCAGATTAAAGCAGAACAGGGCGCAGATTGTACATGAACACATGCCTTACGGCAATGTCTTAATCGTTGATGACGTTGAATCTAACCTATACGTTGCAAAAGGCATGATGCTTCCTTACGGCTTAAAAATCGAAACTGCTGTAAGCGGTTTTGTGGCTGTGGATAAAGTCAAAAACGGCGCAGAATACGATATTATTTTCATGGACCACATGATGCCCAAAATGAACGGCATAGATGCGACAAAACTAATCCGCGAAACCGGATATACCAACTCAATTGTAGCGCTGACTGCCAACGCTGTGGCGGGCTCATCGGCGATGTTTTTGGAAAGCGGGTTTGACGGATTTATGTCAAAGCCTATTGATATACGCGAGCTTAATTCCGTACTGAATCGTTTTATTCGCGACAAGCATCCCCCTGAAGTTGTCGAGGCGGCGCGGCGTATGACAGAAGAAAACAAACCTGCCGCAGGAACGGTTGAAAAAGCACAGGTCAGAAATGAACTTGTAAAAACAATATTACAGGATATTGAAAAAGCGCTTATCGTGCTGGAAGAAATAATGCCTGAAATCAATGACGCCGACGATGAAGTCCTGACCCTGTTTACAACGACCGTTCACGGCATGAAGAGCGTTCTGCTCCATATCGGGGAAACAGAGTTATCTGCCACTGCGCTCAAGTTGGAAAAAGCGGGAGATAATAAAAAAACAGAGCTGATATTAAGCGATACCCCGCTGTTTATGGATGCGCTTCGTGTAATAATCGAAAAGCATAAATCAAGCGCACCGGAAAAAGCCGACGCTCTTTCCGCTGATGAAATAGCTTTCCTGAATGAAAAGCTGACAGAAATCAAAACAGCCTGCGAGCGTATTAAGAAAAAAGACGCTAAAACGGCATTAGAACAGTTGAAGCAGAAAACTTGGCCGCGTGAAATTAATGAGCTTTTTGACGAGATTTCCGTATTTTTATTACACGGAGAATTTAAAAAAGCTATTTCAGCCGTGGAAAAGAAACTCTCTCCTCAATAAAACCACAACTTAGGAGAAGCATAATATGCGTCCAATCATTGAGGTCAAAAACTTCACAAAAAAATATGGCGGTTTTACTGCAGTAGACAATATCAGCTTCACTGTGGAAGAGGGTAGTATTTTCGCCTTTCTCGGCCCTAACGGCGCAGGCAAATCCACCACTATTAACACCCTTGTCACTATTTTTGACAAAACTGAGGGTGAGCTGTATATTGACGGCAAGGATGTTTCCGCGCAGAAAGCCGCAGTGCGCTCCGCAATCGGCGTGGTTTTTCAGGATTCCACACTTGACAAAAAAATGACGATAGAAGAAAACCTGAAAATGCACTGCGTATTCTACAAGGTTCCTAAGAGCGAAGTCGAGGAGCGTATTAATTTCGTGCTGACTTTAGTGGATTTATTGGAAGTCCGCAGAAAAAGCGTAGCCGCTCTGTCGGGCGGCATGAAGCGCAGGGTTGAAATCGCACGCGGCTTGATTCACTACCCAAAGGTATTATTTTTAGACGAACCGACGACAGGTTTAGACCCGCAGACCCGCGCTCATGTTTGGGAATATGTACTGCGCTTGCAAAAAGAGAAGAACATCACGATTTTCCTCACGACGCACTACATGGACGAGGCTGAAATTTGCAACCGGGTCGCCGTCATTGACCACGGCAGAATCATAGCCCACGATACGCCTTTTAACCTCAAGAAGCAATATACAAAAGACCGCGCTTACGTAACGACAGCAAATCCCGAAAAACTTGAAAAACTGCTTACCGAGAGCGGCATTAATTTTACCGTGAAGGAAAAATATCACCGCATAGACGTAGGGGATAACGCCGCGCTTCTGCATGTCCTGCATGAATGTAAAGATAATATTACTGATATTGAAATCCGCAAAGGCACGCTCAATGACGTATTCCTTGAAATTACGGGACGCGAAATACGCGAGGGAGGTGACGGCAAATGAGAGTGACACATGCGCTGTGGCTTCGCAACTTAAAAGCCTTCGTCCGTAATAAACCCGCTCTTATTTTCAACTTGATTTTCCCGTTCTTCTTCATTTTTGTTTTCGGAGAGATTTTCCGCAACGACTTCATTGAGAACCCGATTAGCTATATGCTCGCGGGAATCATTGTTGCGACTGTTTTTGACTCATCTTTCCGTGTATCAAGCTCTACAATTGACGACATGACTTCGGGTTTTATGAAAGAGGTGCTTGTTTCCCCCATATCAAGGCTCAATATCGCTTTGGGGCAGTTCGTTTCCTCTGCTACAGTCGCGACGGTTCAGGGCATAATAATCCTTGTGGTAGGTGCTTTCATCGGACTTAAAATCACCTCGCCGCTCACTATAATCCTCGCGATTCTGACAATGGTTTTCATAGGGCTTGTGCTTGCGGGATTCGGGCTGCTGATTGCCACCACGACTAAAAACACGCAGACGTTTCAAGCTGTCAGCATCGCTATAACCATGCCGATGACCTTTATGTCGGGGGCATATATACCTTTTTCAATGTTGCCGGACGCGCTCAAGTGGGTGGGGTATTTCAACCCTCTGACCTACGCCGTTTCGTTGTTCCGCACAATTACCCTCGAAAAACTCGACATGCCCATGCATGAACTTGTCGCGGAGGAGCTCGCCTTTGAATTTGGGCAGTTAACGCTCGGGCCGATTCAGGCGTTTGGGATTTTGTTTGTGTTTGGTACGTTATTCATCGCGCTTTCGACTTTTGTGTTCGCGAAGTTAGATTTCTCAAGAATGAACCGCAATAAGGACGATTATTTAGAAATTTAAAGCTATATTATCAATACTCACGCACTTTAGTAAAACCACAGCCCTACAATCAACCCGCTCAGAAGAAACAGTGTTAAATCCCCCGCCAGTGCCGCCGGAAGCGCATGGCGGGTTTTTCTTACCTTTGTCGCGGCGAAGTAGACAGCGATTACATAAAACGTCGTTTCACTGCTTCCGAGAATCACGCTCGCCACCCGCCCTGCGTAGCTGTCCGCGCCTGTTTGCCCCAGCACCGACTCAAAAATCGCAACCGAGCCGCTACCCGAAAAGGGCCGCATAATAACAAGCGGCGTAACCTCGCTCGGAAAGCCGAGCAGATTCGTCACCGGCGAGAGCAGACTTGAAATAAGCGCTAATCCTCCCGACGCGCGGAACATTCCCACGGACAGCACAAGCGCAAACAGCGCGGGGAATATATCATACACAGTATGTAAGCCTTCTTTCACTCCTTTAGTAAATTCGGCGAAGATGTCGGTTTTCTTACAAAGCCCGTAGACAAGCACAAAGACGAAAATTACGGGAACTGCAAAGTCGGAAAGGTTCATTTTGTACTCCTTTCGGTGCGCCGAGGGCGTCGCCCCCTACAGGACAAAATTTTCGCCGTTGTTACAGCGATAATCACCGCGGCAAGGGAGCAAATCCAGACAGCGGGGAGAATTTCCATGGGGGCGGCAGAGCCGTTTTTGAGGCGGAGAGCCGCGGCTGTGGTGGGTATAATCTGGAGGCTATCGCAACCATACCAAGAGCAACTAAAAGCACTATTCAAGCTGACTGGTCTGAATCACAGATTCAGACTGCGTTTACAGTCAAATACGACTATTATAAAGACTGTGACCAAAAGCTCCGGACGTACCGGAAGAAGCACAGGTTGACCCAGCAGCAGCTCGGCGACCTGCTCGGGGTGACTTATAAGACGATTGCTAAGTGGGAGAAAGACAGATGTAAGCCGTCGTATTACTATTGGGAGAGGTTTAGGGAGGTTATTGAAAAAGGAAAGCCGCCGAGTTAAATCGGCGGTTTGGCTTGTTCTACAGAATTATTATATTATAGTATATCACAAAAACACAAAGTAGTCAACATAACGGATATATTAATCTCATTCACGGCATATCATTGTTCAAATAATCCAAGAAAAAGCTGTTCCCGTTACGCTTATCGAACTTTTCGCCGATTTCCCTCGCTGTTTCGTGACACTGCCGGCTTAACTTCAAGTCAGATTTCTTAAACAGCCTGTACGAAACCGCATCCCAGAAGAATTTGAGTGCAGGGTTCTTGCACTCAAGGTAGCTCGGGTTGAACTTTTTCCAAAGCTCGTGCGCCCTTGCGTTATCGGTTATGCGGAAAGTGTCAACTGCGAGCGAAAAATATTCATCAAAGAAAAAAGTGTTGTCGTTTTTGATATGCGGCAACATTTTTTCTGCATATTTGCGTCGAACTTCGCGAGCAACTCGGGGAACATCAGAATCGAGTCATAGTGGTCGCCGTCAAATGTAGATTCCTTCACGTATTCGTACCGAAAAATGAACGAGTGGTCTTCGTCTTTGGCTCTGTCGGCTTCTTCAATCGCTTGCTTAATTCCCATTAGTCTGGGCTTCCCCGCTTCAAGGTTTTCAAATTCTTCGAGCAACTCCTGCGGATTGTACATACTTAAAAATTCTCCATAAGTTTTATGATTCCGTCATTGAGTAAATCCAAAAAATAACTGTATTAATTCAATGTGTTTATGATAAACAGATAAGTCATGTTTCACCCTCCGAGATATGCTTTAACGACCTTTTCATCATTGCGTAAATCTGCTCCTTTACCCTCAAGAACGATACAACCCGTGTCTAAAACATACCCGTAATCCGCCAAGCCGAGTGCCATCTTTGCGTTCTGCTCCACGAGAAGAATCGTCGTGCCGTCATTGTGCAGATTTCTTATAATTTCGGTAATATCGCGGACAATCAGCGGCGCAATCCCCATAGACGGCTCGTCCATGAGCAGTAGCTTAGGCTCGGACATAAGCCCGCGTCCGATTGCGAGCATCTGCTGTTCGCCGCCCGATAAAGTCCCACCGAGCTGTTTTCTGCGTGTCCCTAAGACGTGAAACCGCTCAAACACTTTATTCATGCGGCGTTTACGCTCATGCTTATCTTTAAGCGTATACGCGCCGAGTTCAAGATTTTCGGCGACGGTGAGGTCTTTAAAAACCTTTCTGCCCTCCGGCACATGAACCAAACCCCGCTCTACTATTTCGTGGGCGGGCTTGTTTGTTATGTCTTCGCCGCAGAAAATAACCTTTCCGGCGGTCGGCGTTACAACGCCGGATATAGTTTTAAGCACTGTACTCTTGCCGACGCCGTTGCTGCCGAGCAGTGTTACAACCTGCCCCTCACGTACTTCAAAGCTGATGTTGTGAATCGCGGGTTCTTTCTCGTAACGCGTCTCGAGCCCCTCAACCTTCAGAATTATATTCTCACTCATAATCTTCCTCCGACCCAAGGTAGGCTTCTATTACTTTCGGGTCTGACTGCACGCTTGCAGGCGTACCTTCTGAGATTTTAGTGCCGAAGTTGATTACAATTACCTTTTCCGAAACCTTCATAACCAAATCCATGTCGTGCTCAATAAGGAAAACCGTAAACCCGAAGTCTTTTCGGATTCTGTGAATCATCTCAACGAGCCTGTCTTTTTCCTCGCGGTTAAGTCCTGCGGCGGGCTCATCGAACAGCAGGAGCCGCGGCTTCGCTGCGAGTGCGCGCGCCCATTCGGTGCGGCGTTGGTCGCCATAGGGCAGGTTTTTCGCGAGCTCGTTTTTTTGAGAAAGCATACCTACGTAATCGAGGTAATACTCGGCGTTTTCAAGAATTTCTTTTTCCTCGCGCCGCTCGGCGGGATGGCGCAGAAGCGCACCCGCAACCGATTGCTTAGTGACGCTGTGAGTGCCGCTCATGACGTTTTCAAGCACGGTCATATTTTTAAACAGCCGTACGTTTTGGAACGTGCGGATAATGCCGCGTTTCGTGATTTTATATGGCTTCAAATTTATCAGCGATTGATTCTCGAAAAGTATATCGCCACTTGTCGCCTTGTAAAAACCTGTAATGCAGTTAAACACTGATGTTTTCCCTGCGCCGTTAGGCCCGATGAGCGATGTTACAGTGCCGTCTTCGACTTCAAAGTTCAAGTTTTCAATCGCAGTGATTCCGCCGAAGCGCATGGTTAAATCCTTTACTGCCAATGACATTATTTATCGCTCCTCCTCCGTTTTCGTTCGGGCCAGAGCCCGTGAGGTCTTTTAATCATAACGATAATTAAAAGCAGACCGAAGAACAACATTCTCGCTTCTCCGACGACAGGTATATCACGGAACAACTCGGGAAATACCGCAAAAAACAACGCGCCTACTATTACTCCGGGGATTTTCCCCATGCCGCCGAGAATAACCGCAAGCATGATGTTGGCAGACATCGTAAAGTTAAAGGAGTTCGGCGAAATACTTGTCATTCTCACCGCAAAGAAGCTCCCTGCAATGCCGCCGAGCACTGCACCGATTGCGTAGGCGCAGAGCTTGTACGAAGTAGTATTCACGCCCATCGCCTGTGCGGCGTCTTCGTCCTCCTTGATGTACGCAAGCGCCCGCCCGAAGCGGGAATGGCGGATTCTGTACGAGATGAAAATGTATATCACAACTAATATTAAGAAAACGTAATACCAGTGAATTACCCTTGTTAAATGTATTCCGAAAAAGTGCGGGCGAGTGATTGCGTGGAGTCCGCTTGCTTTGCCGGTGATTTCTAAGTTTTGTGCAGTAATACGCACAATTTCCGCGAAGCCGAGCGTTACTATTGCGAGGTAGTCACTGCGGAGCTTGAGCGTCGGTGCGCCGATGAGCAGTGCAATTAAAACCGAAACGATTACAGAAGCGGGCAGCGTCAGCCAGAAGTTCCAGCCCAAGGTATTAATCAGGATTCCGGTTGTGTATGCGCCAATTGCGAACTTTGCCGCGTAACCGAGGTCGCACATTCCGCAGTAGCCGACAATGACGTTAAGTCCGAGTGCGAGCAGCATATAAAACATCGCGCTTTGTGCCACGCTGATGGCGTAATCATTTGTGAACAACGGAAAAGCAACCATTACCGTGAAAATCACGGCAACAGCAACATACTTGTTTCTCTTATTGTCCATAAAACTATACAGTTTTTCAATAATACTTTTCAAGCTTCCTCCAATTGCTCATTATTCATTACTAATTGTTAATTTTTCGTCACATTCTTTCGATTTCGGTTCTGCCCATTAAACCGTTCGGTCTTAAAATTAAAATCAGAATTAAAATTCCGAAAGCGAAAACGTCCTGCCATTCCGAGCCAAGGAACTGCGTACCCATAGCTTCAAGAAGCCCGAGCAGCAAGCCGCCGAGCATCGCCCCGGGAATCGAACCGATGCCGCCAATCACTGCGGCTGTGAACGCTTTTATGCCTATCATAAAACCCATGCTGAACTGAACCGGCCCGCTGTAGCGTATGCAGAAGAGCCCGCCAGCAACCGCCGCAAGCGCAGAGCCAATCATAAAAGTAAGTGCAATGATTTTGTTGACGTTGACGCCCATGAGCTTGCAGGTGTCCTTGTCGAGTGCAATAGCGCGCATCGCCTTTCCGGTCATCGTGCGCCCGATAAAGAGGTTCAAGGTGAGCATTAAAACTGCGGAAACGGCGATTACAATAATTTGAATGTAGGTGATTCTGATGCCGCCGATGTGTATTCCCGCGCTGTTATCAAGTCCGCTCTGAAAGAAAGCGGGGCGAGCGTTCGTGATGACCATTACTGAGTTAGACAGAATCAGCGACACGCCGATTGCTGTAATTAAAAGCGACAACCGCGGTGCACCGAGCAGGGGGCGGTAAGCGAAACGCTGCGACAAAAAGCCGAGCCCCGCCGCAAAACACATCGCTGCCAGTATTGAAAGAACGATTCCCGCAGGGCCCGAAACGACCGCCGACAGCAATCCGAAAACTGTTAAACAGGAAAATGCACCCACCATGTAAATGTCGCCGTGAGCGAAGTTGAGGAGCTTTATTATGCCGTAGACCATTGAATACCCCAGCGCAACCAAGGCGTAGAATGAGCCCATTATTAAGCCGTTTATTAATTGCTGGATTATAACTTCAAATTCGGACATATTATACCCCGCTTTGTTTTAAGGGCGATTTCCATCGCCCCTTACACAATCATTAATTAAACACTTACTAAAGCAAATTTGCCGTTTTCGATTTTGAGTACTATGAAGTTGGAGAGTTCCGGCTCGCGTTCGGGAGTGAAGCGGATTGTACCGGACAAACCCGCGAATTCAATCCCCTGAACAGCGTCACGAACTGCGGCTGTTTCAATTGTTCCGGCTTTTTCAATGGCTGTTTTCAACAGATAAATCGTATCATAGCAAAGCGTATCATAGGTTCCGGGGCCGTCCCCGAACTTCGCGGTGTAATTAGCCACGAACTCTTCTCCGCCTTCCGCAAATTCAACAAAAGGAGGCGATGTAATATAAACGCCTTCACCCGCTTCACCGCTGAATTCAATCAGTTCAATCGAAGCGCTTCCGTCGCCTACTGCGATAAAGCCTTCATACCCGCCTTCGCGTAGCTGACGGATTACGTTTGAGCCGTCTGCGGGGTATCCGCACCAATAGACGAAATCTGCGCCAGAGTTGCGAATGTTGGTGACTATAGCGGAAACGTCGGGAGTACCCGCTGCCATAACCTCGACAGTCGCGATTTGGATTCCGTGCTTGGGAAGCTCAGCCGCGCTGAGGTCGGAGAGGTCTTGCGAATAGCTGCAGCCCTGATGAATAAGCGCGGCACTCGTAACACCGAGATGCTTGCAAAGGTCTGCGAGCGTCAGAACCGCGTGACTTCCGGGGCTGTTAATCATGAAGTGCGGTAAACCCTGTGCAGTGATTTGCGTAGAGTTTGCCGCAGAAATGAGCATCATAAGATTGGCGTCATGGAACTGCTGTAAGGTAGGGATTGTCGCGCCGGAAGCGTATCCGCCCACAACAAAATTAACATTGCTTGAAATAATTCTGTCCGCCGCGAGCACAGCCATTCCCGGGTCTGCACCGTCGTCCGCTTCAACAAGAACGAGCTGACGTCCGAGTACGCCGCCTGCCGCGTTGATTTCATCAACCGCTAATTTGTATGCATTCAGCATATCGTTCCCGAATTGAGCGTTAGTCCCCGAAAGAGGTACCAATACGCCGATTTTGATTGTATCGCCGCTTCCCGCTCCGCCTTCTTCCGAGCAGGAGGTGAAAACCGCTCCGAGTACAGCTAACGCCGTAATAAACAAAACGAGTCTGATTAATTTTGATTTTTTAAACATGGTAGTTCCTTCCTTTTAATATAATTGTCTGTAAGTATAGCATAAATCCTATTGTTTGTCAAGTTTTTCCTGCCTTTCAAGCCATATGTTATAACAAATCACGGTCAGCACAATCACTGCGCCGCCTATAATCGTGAAAACACTCGGAATCTCGGCTTCCGCAAAGACGAGGCTCGTAGCGACTGCGACCCAAATCGGATTCAAAACAGGTTCCATCGCAGTAATAAGACAGGCGAGAAGCGCGGGGGTTCTTTTTATGCCTATTGAGAAGAATATGTAGGCGAAACCCACCTGAACGACCCCTAAAACCAAAACAGCAATCCAGGCAGTGAAATCTGCAGTAACCTGCATAAAAACAAACGGCAGCCCGACAACCGCGTTAATGCCGAAGCCGAGGAACAGTGCCTGCTCGGGCTTTGTGTTCTCCCGCTTGTTGCATACGAACACACCCGCAAAGCTGATTCCCGAAGCGATTGCAAGCAGATTGCCGAGCAGTGCGCCGCTGTCTAAGCGGTCAGCGAAGAACAGCAACATTCCCGACAGCGTAATTAAAACAGCGACAGTTTCGCTGAGACGCGGCTTCCTTTTGTAAAAAACCAAGTGAATCAAAATAATAAAAACAGGTGCGCTGAATTGCAATAGAATTGCAGCAGCGGCGGTGGTCAGCTTGTTTGCGAAAACAAACAGAACCGTAGTCGCCGAAAGGCACAGCGCGGCAATGATATTGCCTTTTGTGAACTCGATTTTGACGCTTTTCCTGTAAATTGCGAACACGACAGCGGCGAACAGCGCGCGGAGCCCGATTATACTCATCGCACCCCACGGTATAAACGCTATGCAAACGCCGCCGAAGCTCCAGCAAACAGAAGCGGCAACCATGCAAAAAGGGCCTTTCCGATTATCTGACAGCATGAATTTGTGATTCCCCCAAATACGTATTGTTCTTTATAGATTTTAACATATTCATGTTGCTTTTGTCAAATTGATAAGACTCGAAATGGGATTTGTCCAATAAAATTAAAACAATAACTTTTTACTCCATCAACCAATCAATCAGATTAACCTGCTT
>Ga0123356_10007466_pt1 | contig 10908 bp, 10 predicted proteins | sample TergutEmb28metaG_2_FD_92546 | JGI IMG/M metagenome (GOLD analysis project Ga0123356, IMG submission 92546) | Embiratermes neotenicus P3 segment gut microbial communities from Petit-Saut dam, French Guiana - Emb289 P3 | ecosystem: Host-associated > Arthropoda: Insects > Digestive system > Gut ... | reverse complement strand
TTAACATTCCAGTCGATACCCAGCCATCCTTGCGGGCCGAATCCGAAAGGGATACCCAGTTTTGCATGGAGATCGATTCCCAGACCCAGTTCCATTTCGTACTCTGCGAACGGCCTTAGAAAGAAAGAATCGGATGCATAGTTAAAATCCACAACACCGATTTCGGCTCCTGCCGAAAGCCCGTCCAGTTGAGCTGTTGCCGTTCCTGCAATAAGAAAGACTGCAAGAAAGAGAATAACCAGTTTTTTCATAAACACTCCTTTGAACAAATTTCCCTTGTAAAATCAAATTTTCCCTATGTTTTAAAAATTTTGTCATGAGTAGTCACTCACGGTTTTGCGCGAATTTTACATTTTTTTCTCATTTTTACTATACAGACGTATAGATTTCCTTGGAAAATGGTGACTTACAGCACTTTTCTGTAGTTATGTAAGATATCCAACCACACTATATATTGTGTTGTTTTAAGAATTTTAATTTTCTTCTCTACTTTGTAACTTTGCGCCTTCGCGTCTTTGCGTGAAAATTTTTCAATTTTACCCCCGTGTCCCCCGTGAGATTAAATTCGAATTATTTAATAAATTATGATATAAATTAACATGCTCGATGTATGCAAAACTTATGGCTGGGCGGCAAGCCGTTGACCCTGTTTCAGCTTTTTAAGAATGTTGCCCCTTATGTCCGTCCTTACAGATGGCTTGTAATACTGGCGCTGTCGCTGACTTTTATCGGAGCAATGACTGCGCAGGTTAATGCCTATGTGCTTCAGTACACTGTTAACGGCATCAGCGATCTTCTGGAACAGCGCAAGCCCTTAAGAGACGGGTTGAATATCGTTGCGCTTATTTCAATCATCCTTTTAAGCAAAGAGCTAATCAATATTTTTATTTCCTTCGGGCAGAAGTATTTCGGCGAAAAAATCAGGATTATGATTTCCAAAGATCTTGCCCAGAAGGTAATAGAGAAAGTACTAACCTACAGGATGGCGTTCTTTACCGCGGACGAAAGCGGCTCCGGGAAACTGCAGGCGCGCATAGACCAGGGCGTCTCCAGCCTTACGCGCACAATACAGAGTTTCTTTATAGATATTCTGCCGTTATTCACTTCCGCCGTTGTGGCGCTTCTTGGCATGTTTTACGCGAATGTTCATGTCGGGCTTGTGGGATTGTGCATTGTACCGGTTTATTTTTTTATCAGCCATAAACAGGCGCGCAAACTCAAAGGCGCAAGGCGCAATATCAGGTCTTACAGGGAAAACAAGTCCGGCGGAATTATCAATATATTGGAATCAATAAACGTTATAAAATCTTTTAACCGCGAAGATATCGAAGCAAAAAAGCAGCTTCAATTACAGGAAGCTCTTACCGATACCCAGATGCGCACCCGCTCAACCAATTTTAAATTTGACGGGCTTAAAAAATTTACCGAACAGTTCGGCGTTGTAATAATTATCATACTAACGGCGTATCTTGTCCTGATTGGTCAAATGCAGATAGGGGCTATCATGCTTCATATTATGCTTTTTAACAATGTAACCGCTCCAATCCGGCAGCTGCACCGCATTTATGACGACGTTAACGATGCACTGATTTACGCCGAAGGTTTTTTCGATATCATGAACTCAGACCACCAGAAAGAGCAGTCAGGCAGTTACAAACCCCAAACCGTTACCGGAAAATTCGAAATTAAAAATGTTGATTTTACCTACCCCAATGGTACTCAGGCTCTTTTTGACGTGAACATGACCATCCTCCCGAATAAAATCACGGCGCTTGTGGGGCTCTCGGGCGCGGGAAAAAGCACGGTTATCAATCTGCTGGACAAATTTTATGAGCCCGATAGAGGCGACATATTACTTGACGGTGTGCCTCTTCATGAATACGACACAAAATTTTTACGCGAAAACATCGGCATAGTTCTGCAGAAAAATCATATCTTCAGCGGAACGATAGCGGAAAATATTTTTTACGGTAACCCCGACGCTTCCTACGAGGAGATGATAGAGGCTTCAAGACAAGCGTATATTCACGAGCAGATTATCAACATGCCGGACGGCTATGAATCTTCCGCGCTGCTGCTTTCGGGCGGACAACAGCAGAGAATCGCCATTGCGCGGATGTTCCTGAAAAAGCCGCCCATTATCTTCCTTGACGAGCCCACTGCAAGCCTGGATGCCATTGCTGCGGAACAAATCAAGAACAGCCTTGATGCAATTAAAAAGAACCGTACTGTAATTATAATCTCTCACAGTATTTCGCAGTTTATTGATTCCGAAATGATCTATGTTCTAAAGCAGGGACGCGTTGTGGAATGGGGCACGCATGATGAAGTTTACAGACAGGACGGCGCTTACAAGGAAATATTCGATGCCTCTGCCCGCAGCCTTAACGTAGAAAAAATCAGCGGCACTTATATCCAATAATTGTCCGGCTTTCCCTATAAAAGGGCGCGCACTTCTCTTGCTGTAGAAAGGGCAAGCGCTTTTTTAGCAAGTGCTTTACATTTCTCTTTCTTCAGGGCGCGTACTTCTTTTTTAATTGCTGGAATTTGCGAACCCGAGACGCTGAGTTTAGTCAGTCCCAATCCGACAAGCAAAGGAACGGCACGGGCATCCGCGGCCAGTTCCCCGCAGATACCTGCAGAGATTCCCGCTTCCTCTGCCGCTTCGCATGTAAGAGACATAAGGCGCAGTACTGCCGGATTTAACGGATCGTATAAACCGGACACACGCTGACTCCCCCGGTCTGCCGCAAGGGTGTACTGTGTAAGGTCATTTGTACCTATGCTGAAAAAATCAGCTTCTGCCGCAAACTCCCTTGCAAGAAGCGCGGCGGCGGGAGTTTCTATCATGATCCCGAGCTTGGGACTGCCGGTTTTTATTCCCTGCGATTTTAATTCTTCAATACATTCCTCAGTAATAATCTTCGCCTGGCGGAACTCATCTAGGGTAGCTATCATGGGGAACATTAATTCGATTGGACCAAATGCTGCCGCTCTTAAAATAGCACGCAGCTGCGGTTTAAATATTGAAGGTTGATCAAGACTGAATCTAATTGCCCTGTACCCAAGGAAGGGGTTGTCCTCTTTTTCCAGTCCAAGAGCAGGATGCTCCTTGTCTCCTCCTATATCAAGCGTGCGTATTGTAAGCGGCTTTCCGGCGAGTGCGTCCTGCGCCTGCCTCAGCGCTTCAAACTGCTCTTCTTCTGACGGAAGCTGCCTGTCCATATACAGGAACTCGGTGCGAAAACACCCTACCCCGTCTGCGCCGTGAACCGCTGCCCGCTGCGCTTCCTCAGGAAGACCTATATTCGCGCACACAAGGATGGAAACGCCGTCTGTTGTAACAGCCGGCTCTGCAGCGGCTTTTAACAGAAATGAAAATTGCAGCTTTCTCTCTTCTTCTTTTTGCCTGAATGCGGCAATGGTCTCTTTGTCAGGGTCTGTAATAAAGCGGCCTGAAGCGCCGTCCATTGCGCATAATGATCCGGATTGCGTCTTTACAGATGCGTCTCCAAGGGTTACCACGCAGGGTATCCCGAGCGACTTTGCAAGAATGGCGGCGTGGCCGGTGACGCCTCCCTTATCCATCGCTATGCCCAAAATCAGGTTGTGATCCAAACCTACGGTTTCGAAGGGGCTAAGTTCGTCCGCAACAAGAATACACGGCTCTTTTATAACAGGAAGCGAATGTCCCTCTCCGGAAATTATTGCCGCAAGACGGCGGCCGATATCAGTAAGATCCGATCCGCGTTCCTGCATATAACCGCTTTCCAGCGATTCAAGCTCGCGTGCCTGTTCGTCAAGCGCTTTCTGCGCGGCGGCGGCAGCCGTATGACCTTCTTTTATAAAAGAAGCAGTCAGGCTTTCTATCTCGTCATCCATAATGACTTCCGCAAAGCCTTCAAAGATACCGGCTTTGTCCGAGCCTATTTTTTCTTTTGCCTGCGCAGCCATGTCAGTAAGCTCATTGTATAAAATACGCCGCCCTTCATTGAACCTTTCCATGGCTGCTTCAAATGTGAGCTGTTCGGATGTATCATTTTTTAAAGAAGATTCATGGCGGAATACAACAGCAGTCCCGCTAATTGATCCTTCGCAAACGCCAATCCCGGTGAACTCCATATTTACTCCTTCAGGGAATCGAAAAATTTCTCCAGTGCGGACAGAGCTTCAGCTTCGTCATCGCCCGAGCAGCCAATAGTGATGGTATCTCCCTTAACAACGTTTGCCTTCATTATTTTAAGAAGGCTTTTTCCGTCTACAGTTTTGTCACCCTTGGAAAGAGTTATTGCACAGTTATACTGTTTGGAAATTTTAATAAATTCGTTGCCGGGTCTTGTGTGCAGCCCGCTTGCGTTCGTTATGTGAAACTCTTTCTGTACCATCAATATCTCCTTTATTTAAACTTTATCATATTAAGATAAGAGCTGCCGGATTCGGGAGGCGAAGCCCTGAAATATTCGCATACCGATGCCCCGGTATCTGCAAGGCTGGACCTTTCGCCTAGAAAACCCGGAACAATACGCGGATTCCATGCAAGAATGGGAGTTTTTTCCCTTGTATGCTGAGGATGACCGATTGCAGGGTCATTCCCGTGATCCGCAGTAACAACCAATATATCGTCATCATACATTTTATTCATAATAGTTTTAATACCTTTATCTGCCAAAACCAGCCTTTCCGCATAGAGCCCTGGGTCCTCCCTGTGGCCTGCAAGGTCTGTCTCCTGCACATTGATGCAGATAAACCCTTCTTTAAGCGAATCAAGCGCTTTAACCCCTTCTTTTAACATTGCTTCTGTATCTACGCCGGGGATGTTCTTTCCGTGAGGGTTTTCCACGATGTCCGCTACCTTGCCTATGAGTACCGTAGAAATGCCGGCGCGATCCAGAACAGCGGGTACTTGCACTTTGGAATTCACTCCATAGCCAAGGTGCAGCACCTGATAGCCACTGCGGTACACCCCGCTTCGCGGAGCGTTAACTCCGGCATAACCCCTTCTGCTCTCATAGGCAGAAAGAAGATCATTAAGGCCGACACCTTCTCCGCCGAATACAATTACTCTTGAAGAGTGAACAAGGGAGCGGACAAGTGCGCCGATTTTTTTTGCTTTTTCAAAAGGAATAATATCAAGAGCAATTGTGACATTGTAGTTATCACCCAGATCAGTTTCCAGGTTATCCCCTATTGTAACTCCCTCATCAACTATAAGAATTCCGGGAACATCGTCACCTTGTGACGCGCCGCTATTCTGCGAACTTTCCTGCGAGTAAAAACGAACATTATAACCACTATCTTCCAGCGCCTTTTGTATTTCCGGCAGTTTGGAACAAATCGGCGCTGATTCGCCTTTAAGGGGTTTTGTCCCCATCAGTTCCTGATGTCCCCAAAAAGTATCCGCTCCAAAATGGGCAAGATTGTGTACTCCGTAACATGAAGTATCTGAAACTGCGAGCCTGCAATATTCATTGTTGCAATTATTATTACTGGAGCCGGCAGCCAGAATGGCGTTTCCCAATCCAAGGGAAGTTAGTGTTGGCAGTGTTAGTTCAGGCAAAGCCTTAAATATACTTACCGCCGTATTTGAACCCTTATCCTGCGGACGAAGTGAAGGAACGTCATCCATCATTCCTATACCAAAACCGTCAAGTACGATTACGATAAAACGCCTCATTAAAAGCTCCCGCCGGAAACGGAGCGTCCCTGGGAATCCCAAATACCAAGCAGAGATGGTTTTGATCGCGCCAGACCTTCCACCAATGCCAGTCGGCTGCGTGTCACAAAGATCTGCGTTCTGAATGCCATGCAGACGGGCGAACCCGGCGGATAAAGACCAGATAATTGCAAATGATAATCGATTGCCTCGGAATCCGGCGCAAGCACTCCGGTTTCTTCATAACCTTTGGAAGTCCTTACAAGCGCGTAACGGAGTTTTCCCCGGCGGTAATAGCCTCCGCCGAAAACGGACGAGCGGCCTTCACAGTTATGGGAAACTTCACTCATGTAAAGGAGAGAGGGAATAAGTGGAGACGCTTCGTAAAGATTGTCCGGATTCGTGCCGGTAAGGCTGTGCCCCGGTTCAAGATGGGTTGCGCCCAGCTCTGCGGCAATCGGTATTGTGGCAGGGGAATTGCACGAGGGCATGTTGAGTTGTAAGACAGAGAGACCTCTTTCCTTCAACATAGCTGCGGCGCGCATAATTGTTTGGGTATTCGGCGTTGGAAGGGATTTTTTTTGATCATCGTTATACAGGAAACAAGGAAATGACGTTACTCCCGCTGTCCGTATATTCGGGAGCTTGCTTATTTTATCCAGTGTTTCGGCAAGAGTTTTAAAAGGAAAACCTCCTTCCTGCCCTGTATAAAAAACATCACCTTCATCACAGACGCGTAATAAAACATCCTGAACAATTCCGCGCCTTCCTGCCGTTTCGGAAAGTTCCTGCGCCTTCTCAATTGAATAAAGTGTAATTACATCGGGCTTCATATCCAGAGCAGTGTCCCATGCACCTGCAGGAATTTGGCAGAGATGCCCAAGATGTTTTACAGGAATTTTTTCTGAATGAAGAAGACATGCTTCCCTGAAGTCCACTGCAACCATGCCCTTAAACCCGCCGGATTTTCCTTTTCCGGCTTCAAGAACGCGGCGTGCAGCTTCAGGGTTTCTGCCAAGCTGCTTTGCCATAAAATAGAGGCTGAGTCCCTCTTTTTCGGATATATCACGCAGTCTGGCGGCATTAGCTGAAATGCCGTCAATGTCCAATACATAGGTATCCGGCCCAATAAGGCGGCGTTCCAGAAGAAACATTCCGTAATCGATGAGGCCCGGGTTATGTTCTTTTAAAAAACGAAGAAACAACGCTACTTACTCTCCAGTGAACGCCGCAGAATACTGAGTATTGTCGATGATCCTGCGCGCATCGGGTTAATCCGTATCATACGGGAAGCAAGAGTGGGATCGCTCTTTATAAATGTCCCGGATACGCGGTAAAAGAGCGGTGTTATTTCATAACGGGACTCTGAACCCACAGGGTATGGAGCCGCTCCGAAAGCTTGGGCTTTTTCTATCGCAGCAGGCGCGCATTCCTGTTCAAGTTCCACGATGACAACCCTGGATTGTGCGTTTACAACAAAGGCGTTCTTAACGCCGGGAACTTCTTTTTTAAGAAGCCTTTCCACTACTTCATCGCAAACCTGCGCCTGAATCGCAAGCGCCACAGGAGTGTAAACAAGAGAGCGCAGGGCTTCCATTGCTTCAGTTCCCTGTACCTGGACACCGCCGGAGTAATGGGAAGTACGGATCTTTTCTACAAATTTCTTTTTCCCGGTTACGCAGCCTATACCTTCCGGCCCTAAAAGTTTAAATAAAGAAAAACAACTGACATCAGCGCCGCTTTGGCATCCGATTTTGGGAACTTTCATTGCAGCGTAATTATCGTCTGTTACGATTGGTTTATCCGGAAACACTTCCTTAAGCGCGGGTATCAACTGAGTGTAATCGTATGAGTCATCTGGTTTTTGCCTTGCAAGCTGAACCAGCGCTCCCGCGGTTGACGAACTGCGGTATGCTGCGGCTGCCTTCGGAATATCGTTAAAATCAGATTCTACCGTTTTAAGATTCATCGCGTTAAAGCTTACCCCCGTTGTGGGATACGCAGGAGCAGCGTGAATAAAAATACTGTCGCCCGAATTAAAAGCCGCGGTTATTGCAGAACGGATCGATCCCGTGCCTGCCCCGCGTACAAGGACTGCGTCTTCCTGGCCAAAAAAGTCAGCCAGTACTTTTTCTGTTAAGGCGGTTGCCCGCGGCCTTCCAAGACCGGGAACAAGCCCCCTGTCCCCTGCGGATAAAAATTCCGCGCCGGGAAAATGCCTTGTTATTGCCTCTACAAGGGCGAACTGTTTTTCAATCGCCTCCGCCAAACTTAATTTGGGAAGTGGAAAAATTTTCATTAAAGAACCTCCTTATTTATGTTGCCTTAATAGCCTAATATTCTGCCGGGATTGATTTCCAGCATGTCCACAATCGCCTCCTGGGATACCCCTTCTTCCCGCAGCCTGGGCAGGAAGGTATCAACAAGATACGCATAGCCAACGCCGCCGTTTGCTTTAAGATGACTGCGCCGAGTAATATCCATAGACAACAGAAGCTGTTTTACATAACCCCTGCTGCAGCATGTTTTGATAAAATCGATCCGCGTTTCATCCGGCAGGTATTTGATTTTTCCGATAGTATCGAATTCCACATACGAACCCGCATCCAGAACACGCAGAATCAAATCCTGATCGTTTGCAAGATCAAGATGTCCGATGATAATTTTTTCCGGGTTTACTCCGCGTGATTTAAGAAAATCAATCTGCTCCCAGCCGAGAGTTCCAAGAGTCGTGTGGGTAGAAACCGGAACTCCGGTTTTTTCGTGGGCAACCGCGGCGGCGCAGAAAACCTTTTCTTCGGTTTCTGTCATGCGGTTCTGGCTAGTTCCGATTTCGCCTATTATCCTCGCCTTGCGCGTGCTTCCTTCCGATCCCTTTTCTATGTCCTGTATCATAAGAAAAGCAAGTTCATTGATACTTGAATTTTTAACTTCCGGAGGAAGGAAAGGATCTTTGTAAAAACCCGTGGAAATAACAACACTGACTCCGGTTTCTTTTTCCATGCGATCAAGGTAATCGTAATCCCGCCCCATACCGCGGCAGGACATGTCCACTACCCGGCTTAGCCCCCTGGCGGCAAGGCCGGTAAGTTCGTCACGGATTTTTTCATACTCGTCAAGAAGACAATCGATGTCCCCCTTTTCCTTTGACAGATCAAGACGCAAATGTTCATGCATGTAAGTCATTTTCATATTTACCTCAATATTCCGGAATACGGCTTCCGCGGTACACCGCTTCCTGTGTTTTAAGAACTTTCTCTTTAAGAAAGCGCCGGGAAAAATAGTCAGCCGCCGCGGCGTCGCCGTAACGCACAACAAGCGCTGCTTCCGTAAGACTCTGATTCAGTGAAGAAAATTTAAAGGGACTGAAACCAAGCGAAAGATGGTGCTCCTTAATATAGTCAAGATTCCAGATTGTTGCGTCAACTTCTCCTGCAAGTAGCCGTCTTATAATGTGTGTGTACGGAAGATTTATAACCTTCACTTTTGGGTAATCCTTAAGAAATGATTCCGAGAGCAGTACCTGATCCATGGATTCCCTGTCCAGCCCGATTGTTTTAATGCGCCCGGGTGATTTGGTCCGGTGTACCAGCACATGGTTCTCCAGATAGGAACGAGGACCGAAAAGCACTGCGATATCTATCGCTATTTTCTGGGACATTACCCTTTCTGCAACCATGCGGGATACAAGCGCGCTGTCATAACGCCCGTCCAGCAGGGCTTTTATACGTCTGCTTGATCCGTTCATAAAAGCGAGATAAAACTTGCCGTTCTTGTTGCCCAGTTCATTGAAAGCTGTGGCAATCCCTTCGTAGCGCAGTGAATACGGCAGGGGCATGACACATGCTCTTGGCGAATTACCAAGATACTCCCTGAGCTTGTCATAACTGATCCTGTCTGCATAAGTACCCAAATGTCCCTTGGTTGTTACATGTACAGCCTTTCTCTTTCTTAAAAAATCAAGGCCGTATTGAGTCGTGCCTACGGACAAATTCATATCTTTTGCCAGATCACTTACCCTGGGAAGCCTGTCGCCGCTGCGGTAACGGCTGAGGGTATCTGCAAGTTTAATTACGGCGAGGCCGTTTTTATTGAGTAGTTCTTCTTTAATCGTCATCTTTGGCATCCAAAATCAGGCATACATTAACAATCATGTAATCTTTCTCCGATTCCGGTAACTTCATTGGTGTCCAGGCGATTAAATCTTCTATTATCTCAATTGATTTTGGGAAAACAGGGAGATCGATGAATTCGTCTAACATGTCAGTTTCAAGCGTAGCAACAGGTTCATTACGGAAAACACGCATAAGGGCCATTGCAAGATGGGTTACAATGCGGCCGCCGTTATCCTCTGTAAGCCGGATATCCCAGCGATCCTTAAAACGGGATATTACCCTGCGAACCAGCGTCTCAACTTCCGGAGAAATCACATCTCCGGCGCGGAGTATACCCAAACGCTCATCGAATTCCATAAATCCAGCCTTGTATAGTTTAAATCGTCATTCCTATAATTTGCGGTTTTTCTAAAACTTTAAATTATAAAAAAGTACAATTATTCAATATTCAGAATATTGATTTCTGTTAATTCTAAGTCCATAACCGGAATATTGTCAACAAAAATTTTTATTTTTTTCAAAAAATATGGCTTGACATATGATCATAAATGACCTTACAGTTAATAATTATGAAATTAGTAGTCGGCGGACAGATGGATAAAAAGAACATTGCGGATTTGCTTAAAAAGCTTACTCCGGAATCGGACGTGGTTATTATGAGCGACATAGAAGCTACAATGGCCATCAAAAACAAGCAGGCGGATTATTACTTTGGTTCTTGTGCTACAGGAGCCGGAGGCGCTTTGGGTATAGCCTTAGGCCTTTTGGGTAAAGAGAAATGCATCACCGTAAGTATGTCGGGCAAGGTTCTCTCCCAGGAAGAAATCACTGCGGCAGTCAAAGCCGGAAAGGTAGCTTTTGGCTTTGTGAACTATGACGCAGAAAGAATGATACCCATGATATTAAAGGCAATCGGGCTTTAAGCAAAATCGATAATTATTGTTTAAGGAATCCGTAAACCTTATATTGTAGTTCATTATCATCAGGAGGAATGTATGGTATTTGAAATTAATGTCTTGACAGTCATTGTCATGGCAGCGCTCGGAGGTATCTCAGCATACCTGGCAAATCAAAACATCGCCGTATTTAACGACGGTGTCAGGCCCATGTACGGACCTTACATTAACGGAGAAATTGACC
>Ga0123356_10007465_pt1 | contig 10909 bp, 11 predicted proteins | sample TergutEmb28metaG_2_FD_92546 | JGI IMG/M metagenome (GOLD analysis project Ga0123356, IMG submission 92546) | Embiratermes neotenicus P3 segment gut microbial communities from Petit-Saut dam, French Guiana - Emb289 P3 | ecosystem: Host-associated > Arthropoda: Insects > Digestive system > Gut ... | reverse complement strand
GAAGGCGTTACGTTCGCGACGACCGTTGACAGCCTGCTCGCAATTAAATATCTGGTATACGACAAAAAAGCCTGCACCATGCAGGAGCTCATCGACGCGCTAAAAGCCAACTGGGAGGGCCATGAAAAACTGCGGGCCATGGCGCAAAACCGCGCCCCGAAATATGGCCGGGACGACGACGAGGCCGACGCCCTTGCCCAAAAAGTCATGGCGTTTTGGGCCGAGGAGGCCTGGCAATACACCTCCCCCATCGGCGCGCGCTACCGGGGCGGCATGCTCAGCTGGAACTACTGGATCGGCTCGGGCTACATCCTCCCCGCGAGCCCGGACGGCCGCGCGAATGGACAATTCCTCAGCAACGCCATCTGCCCCGTCAATGGCGCGGACATCAACGGGCCCACCTCCAACGCGAATTCCGTGGGGATTGCTTTGGGCGGGCGCGGCGAAACGGGCGACTACATGGGCTGGAACAATTGCCTGCCAAACGGCGCGAGCCACACCATCACGCTTTCGCCCGCGCTTTTGCGCAGCGATGAGCATCGGGAAAAGCTAAAGAGCTTCCTGCGCGGCTATGTCCAGAATGGCGGCACGGCCCTGCAAATCAACGTTCTGGACGCCGACATGCTGCGCGACGCCCAGGCGAATCCGGAAAATTACCGCAACCTGCTGGTGCGCATCACAGGTTACAACGCCCACTTCACCTCCATTGGCCGCGAGCTGCAAAACGAGATCATCGCGCGGGAAAGCCATAATAAATATTGAGGTGCACAATGGTCACTTATATCATCATAGCGCTTTTGGCCATCATATTTGTACTGGATTACCTTGTCTTCACGCCCGGAGGCGTCAAGGGCTGGGGCGTGATAGACATCCTGTTCGGCAAGCAGGGGGAGCGCTTTGAGCCAATCAGCAAGCAGCCCAACGCTTTTACCGGCGCATTGTGCCTGAAGACTTCGGGCGTGAAAAAAGGCCAGCTATGGCGGCTGGTGAGTTCCGCGCTATTGCATGGCGGGTTGTTTCATCTTTTGGGCAACAGCCTGGCGCTCTTTTCCGCGGGCAGGTTTGTGGAGCAGCAGCTTGGCCCATGGAAATACTTATTGGCGCTGGTATGCGGTGCAGTATTCGCCAATCTGTGGGCCATGCGTGTATTCGGCAGCGAGTTCGGCTTCGGGGCCTCCGGAGCCATTTACGGGGCACTTGGCATTTTGGCAGCCATGCTTTTGCTGAACCCGCAGTTGATTGGCGCGTTCTCCTGGCCCTGGCGGGTGTATCTGGCGCTTTATTTGCTGGCCAATGTATCCCCCGACAAATGGAGTTTGGTGGAACACGGCGGCGCGTTCATCGCGGGGATTGGCCTGGCGTTTGTCTTGCTTTAAAATTGGAGGAACATCTATGTCTTCCGTGAATGTATTGGACATCCAGCGCATGTCCAGCGAGGACGGGCCGGGCCTGCGCACGACCGTCTTCCTCAAGGGCTGCCCCATGGCCTGCCGCTGGTGCCATAATCCCGAAAGCATCGCCCTGCGCGGGGAGGTGCTGTGGCATCCCGCCAAGTGCATCGGCTGCAGGGGATGCCCCGAGGCTTGCCCGCAAAAGCGTCTGCGATTTGGTGAATCCGGCGTTATAATCCAGCGTAAGCATTGCATCGGCTGCTTTACCTGCTGCGACAACTGCCCCTCCGGCGCGCTGGAAGCCAAAGGCCTGGAGCGCGGCTGCGCCGATCTTTGCCGCGAACTCCTGAAAGACAGGGCCTATTTCGGGGCGCAGGGCGGCGTTACAGTTTCCGGCGGCGAGGCGTTGATGCAGGAAAGCGCGGTGGAGCTGCTGCGCTTGCTCCGGGAGCATGTGCATGTCGCGCTGGATACCTGCGGCCTTATCCCGGAGGATCGCCTGCGCCGGGCGCTTGCGTACTGCGACCTGGTTCTATATGATCTCAAACTGGCTGACAGCGCGCGGCACAAGCATTGGACGGGCGTTGGCAACGAGGAAGTCCTGCGCAACTTGGGCATCGTCGCGGAACGGGCGAATCATGGCAATCGAAAGCTCTGGATCCGCACGCCGATCATTCCCGCCGCGACAGACGATGATGAGAATATCCGCGCGATCGGGGCCATCTTGCGCAAATACGCGGCTTGTATCGAGCGTTGGGAGCTGTGCGCGTTCAACAACCTTTGCGCGTCGAAATACGCGAGTTTAGATCTCCCATGGGCATTCGAAGGCGCGCCGTTGACCAAGAAAGAAGCGCTGCTTCATTTGGCTGAAATCGCGGCGCGGGAATCAGGCATCAAAGTTCATAGGACTGGAAGGACTGGATGATGGAGCTCATTTTCCCGGCAATGGAGCATAAGCTGGCGGCAATGGAATTCAGGCAGGAGCATATTGACTGTGGAGAGGCTTGGATTCATGGCGGCGCTCGTCTCCTTCAAGCCGAAGATTATGAAAGCTGGCTTGCGGCAGTCATAAAAATGCAAACTGAGGTCCCGCTCGGCTTTGTGACCGGAGATACCTATTTCGCGGTTGTCGAAGGCAGAATCGTGGGCATCATTTCCATCCGGCACGAGCTCAATGACGCGTTAATGAATTGCGGCGGCCATGTGGGTTTCGGCGTGCGGCCAGCGGAGCGCCGGAAGGGCTATGGCGCGAAGATGCTCGCCCTTGCCCTGGTGAAGTGCCGCGCGCTGGGGATCACGCGAGCGCTTGTCACCTGCGATAGGGATAACATCGCGTCGGCTGAGACAATCATAAAAAATGGCGGCATACTGGAAAATGAAGTAGCGCTGGACGACGGGAGCATCTCACAGCGTTATTGGATATCACTTTGACTTATTTAGACAGGAGCTAAGATATGAACACGACGATCCACGAAGGAGGCCGGGCGCTGCTGGCGCTCAACAATAAGGTAGCGCTCCTCGGCACAATCGACGATGAAGGCTGCCCGCATCTCACATTTTTGAACACAATACAGGGCTTGGGAGAACGAAATTTGACCTTCGGGCAGTTCACCGCAGGTCTTTGCAAGGAGCACTTGCAACAGCGGCCAGACTGCGCGTTCCTCGCCTTGGGCGCCGACCGTACCTGGGTGCGGGGCAACGCGCGCTATACGCACACGGCCGTCGCCGGCCTCGAGTTCGACGACTACAACAACAAGCCGCTCTTCCGCTACAACTCATACGTTGGCATTAACACCGTGTGGTACTTGGACTTGCTCGGTATCAGCGACATGCATAAACTCGACGCGTTGAAAGTTGTCATTGGCTCAATCAAAAGCCGCGCAATAGCAAAACGCGCCGCGAAAAATGAAAACCAGGCGCTTTCGCCCTTCAGCATGCAGTTGTGCGGCCAAGTCGGCGGGCCGAAGTTTTTATGCTATGAATCGCCGGTTGGCGGGCTTATGATCACTCCTGTGGTGCAGGCAAAATCCGCAGGCACGGACGGGATCGCGATTGCCCCGGTTCCCTTCGGCGAGGAGCTGGCGCTGATTCCGGACGGCGCGGACGTGGCCTTCTACGCCCTCAATCTCAAGATGCAAAATGTCCTCGTCAAAGGAATCTTCAACCGCGCGGGTAAAGGCTATGCGATCGACATCCAACGGGTATACAATGCCATGCCGCCGCTTTCGGGGTATATCTATCCAAAAGCAGAGCGCCCTGCCGAAGTAATTGATTTTGTGTAAGGAGAAAATATATGAGCGTGACAATCCCCCGTCCCGAGCACCCCAACCCCCAATGGAAGCGTGCCAGCTGGCAAAACCTCAATGGCGCATGGGACTTCGGCTATGACGAAACATTTGGGCAAATCATCACCGTGCCTTTTTGCCCCGAGAGCAGCCTTTCCGGCATCGGCGACAGAGACTTCATGAAGGAAGTCTGGTACCGCAGGGAAATTGAAATCACGCCGGAACAGCTTCGTGGCCGGGCAATTCTTCACTTTGGCGCGGCGGATTATGAAACCGCGGCATTTATCAATGGCGAAGTCGCCGGAACTCACAAGGGCGGCTACACCTCATTCAGTTTCGATATCACAAAGCATCTGCAACCAGGCAAAAACATCATCACCATTCAATGCAAGGACAATACCAAAGACCCCATGGTCTGTTCCGGCAAGCAAAGCGAACGCCAGGACTCCTATGAGTGCATGTATACCCGCACCACGGGCATTTGGCAAACGGTGTGGCTTGAGTTCACACCGAAAGAGCATATCATATCGGCGGTGTACCAGCCGGATCCCGCCAACGGCTGCCTGCATCTGCGCGTGAATACGCAAGGCAGCGGTCCGGTTCATGCGAAGGCGTTTTGGGAAGGCGGGGGAGTCGGCCAAGCTAGCGCGAAATCAAGCTGCGGCTTCGCCCGCTTTACGCTGCCTTTAGGCGAAACGCATTTGTGGGAAGTGGGCAAGGGTGGCCTCTATGATTTAGAACTCACTTTTGGTGATGATAAGGTCCAGAGCTACTTCGGCCTTCGTTCCCTTGAAATTGACGGCTACAAGTTCTTGATCAACGGCAAGAGCGTATTCCAGCGTTTGGTGTTGGATCAGGGGTTCTATCCCAATGGCATCTACACGGCCCCCAGCGCCGAAGCCCTTGAGAACGACGTCAAATTATCAATGCAAGCGGGATTTAATGGCGCACGGCTGCACCAAAAAGTCTTCGAGCCGCTGTTCCTTTATTACTGCGATCTGCACGGCTACATTGTGTGGGGCGAGTTCGCCAGTTGGGGCATCGACCACTCGAAGCCCGAGGCGCTGCACCATTTCCTGCCGCAGTGGTGCGAATCCGTCGAACGCGACAGGAACCATCCCGCGATCGTCGGCTGGTGCCCGTTCAATGAGTCCTGGGATATCAATGGGCAGAAAGTCTTCGGCGAAACGCTTCGAACGGTTTATAACGTGACAAAGCGCCTGGATCCGGACAGGCCCTGCATCGATACCAGCGGTAATTATCACGTGGTCACAGACATTTACGACATTCATGATTACGAGCAGGATGTCGAAGTATTCACCGAGCGCCATGGCGACCCCGGGGGAGATTACTTTTTTTGGGAGCCCCATGCGGACCGCCAGCAATACACGCCTGGCCTGCCCGTGTTCATGAGCGAATACGGCGGCATCGGCTGGGCAAGCGCCACGGACGGTGGCGCGGGCGGCATCAGCGACGACGACCGGGACTCCGCCTGGGGGTATGGCAAAGGCCCCGAGGACGCGGGGGCATTCCTCGCCCGCTACGAGGGCCTGACCAGCGCGCTGCTGGATAATCCCAAGATCATGGGCTTTTGCTACACCCAGCTCACCGATGTGGAACAGGAGGTCAACGGCGTTTATACCTATGAACGAGAACAGAAATTCGACCCCGCGTTTTTCCACAGGGTGAACAGCAGGAAGGCCGCAATCGAGGAGTAAGTGACAGAAAGGGATTTATTTATGCCTGAATCCGCAGGAAAATTCATTGTCTTCGAGGGTCTCGACGGCTGCGGAAAATCCACGCAGTTGGAGTTTCTTCGCCGCCGCCTCGCGACGCTCTGCCGCCCGGCGGGCAAGCGCAAGGTGTTCGCCACGCGGGAGCCCAGCGACAGCGTGCCGGGACTCATCTGCCGTGGCATCGGCAAGAATATCATTCAGGTGCGGCACGAGACGGAAACCCTGCTTTACGCGGCGGACCGCCACGAGCATGTGGTCAGCGAAATTTTGCCGCAGTTGCAGGCGGGCAACCACGTGCTATGCGACCGGTTTTATCTCTCGAATTTTGCCTACCAAAGCGCCGAAACGGATTTCGGCGTACTATTGCAATATAACCAAGCAGCAATGGTGCTGGCCGTGCCCGACCTCACCGTTTATATTGACGTGACGCCGGAGGAATGCGAGCGCAGAAGGTCCGCCGAACGCGCGACAGAAGAAAAATACGAGAACGTGGAACGCGCGAAAGTATACCGCGCGCAATATATGAAGGCCATCGAGTTCCTGAAGCCCAAAATGAACGCCGTCCTATTTGTGGACGGCGCCGGCGACCCGGAGCAAATCTTCGAGGACCTATGGATCGAACTGAGCCAACGGGTGTTTTCCAAGGAGGATTATAGGTAGCTAAACCAGCGCATACGAATCCACCACCTCGCCGCGATACACATATATCCTGGGCACTCTGTGGCCAACCCTGCACGCGGCCTCGTAATTGAAGCTGGCGCTCATCGCGCCGATTTCCTCCATGGCGATCGACAGATCGCCCGTACGGCCCAGGAGGATGACCTCATCCTCCTGCGCGACGCCAGGGATATCCGTCACATCCACCATGCATTGATCCATGCAGATCCTGCCGATAATGGGCGCGTACTGCCTGCGAATGATGACATGCCCCCGGTTTGAAAGCGCCCGGGGGTAGCCGTCGGCGTACCCGATGGGCAGCGTGGCCACGTGGGTTTCGCGGGCGGTCACAAAGGCGTGGCCATAGCTGATGCCGGTACCGGGCGGCACGGTTTTCAGGTACGCCACATGGGTTTTCCAGCTCATGGCGGGTTGGAGCGGCAGCCTGGCCTTGTCGACCTCCTCCGAAGGGTAAAGGCCGTACAGCGAAATGCCGTAGCGGATCATATCAAAATGCGCGCCGCCTTCCATGCTCGCGGCGCTGTTGCAGCAATGTCTAATGAGTTGAGAATTGAGAATTGTGAATTGAGAATTATTTAGGAACGCTTCAAACCGGCGATATTGTTCTTCCACGGAAGATTTGTCGGCTTCTTCCGCCCGGGCGAAGTGAGTGAATATGCCTTCGATTTTAATTCCCGGCAGCTTCGCAATTTCTGCGATTTGCACCGCCGACTCCTCTGTGTCCGCAAAGCCGATACGGCCCATGCCGGTGTCCACCTTGATATGAATGACTGCCTGCTTGCCTAACTTTGACGCGATGATCGAAAGCTTTCGCGCGTCTTCGAGGCTGTAGATCGTCAGCGCGAGGTCAGCCTCCAGGGCGGCCTCGTATTGGCTGGGGGAGGTATATATCAGCAGGAAAATGGGTTTATTGATGCCGGCCCGGCGCAGGGCCAGTGCCTCTTCCAATATGGCGACGGCGAAATAATCGCATTTGTCTTCAAGGAAACGCGCCATGGCGCGGGCGCCGTGGCCGTAGCCGTCGGCCTTAATCACGCACATGAGCTTCGTGCCGGGCGCTAAACGCGCCTTGACGGCATTTACGTTGTGCTCAATGGCGTCCAGCGAGATTTCCGCCCAGGTGCGCAGGTAGCCGGTTTTTGGGTTGAGCATTGATTTACTGTTCCAATCCATAAAATTCATAGGGCCGGGTCAGCAGCGCCTCCCGGTAGAGCTCCACCACGGGCTTCACCGGGAAGAACATGCACTTGCTGTCGCCGATCATCCCGTCCGTGATCATCCCCGCCGCATACGCCTGTGACTGGATTTCATACCAGGGCTTTGTGGCAGGCTCGAAGGATTCGACGAACCAGTCCTCCTTGGGGTAACGCGCCAGCACTGCCTCCGTTGGCGCAAACCTTGCCTTGATGTCCGCCGGCATGGCATCTTCCACGTAATGCATGGCGGAAAGGCGATAGATATTCACGCCAAGCAGCAGCGCATAGCCGCCGTGGTCGATGACGCGCTGAAAGCCGTCGCGGGCATGGAGATCGGCATCCTTGCCCCAGGCGCACACCTGGAAGCGTCTCCCGCCCCGGGACACATCCGGCATTTGCCGGAAAGTATCCGCGATGAGGCCCATATCCGTGCTTGTTTCGTCGTCACTCAGATATCTAATTTTCAGCGTGATGCCCAACTCGATGTCTTCTTTTGTCAGCGGCAGCTTGCGGGAGAGCCGGAACGACGGCATGACTACCGCGCCACCCGGGCCGACGGCGTTTTGCAGCGCCTGGATAACGGTCTCCGCGCCCCCTTCCACATAGCCGAAGGAACGCAGGGAACTGTGCACCTCCAGCATCATACCAGGGCGCACGCCCAAGTCAAATAAGCCCGTTTCAATTTCTGATTGCGTCATGGTGCTCCTCGCAACGAACTTGTTTCCGCAATAAATTCATCCCACAAATACCCGTGCAGCTTCGCGATAATCTCCGGCGCGCGGCCGCCCACGGGCTTGCCGTCCACGGCTTCGGCCACTAGGCCAAAGCTCCCCGCGCTGGAAATCATCACCTCGTCGGCGGCGAAGACGTCGTCCACGGTATAGGGCCGCTCCTCCACGGGAATGCCAAGCGCCCTGCAGGCCTTGATCAAATGCGCGCGGGCAACGCCGGGCAAAATCAAATGATCTGTAGGGGCCGTAATAAACGCGCCGTCCTCGATGATATGGCAATTGCTTTTGGCGCACTCTGTGACGCGGCCGCTCCGGTGGAAGATCACCTCGTCGGCCCCGGCAAGCCTTGCCTTTTCACTGGCCATGCAATTGGGCAACAGATTGAGCGTTTTGATATTGCAGTGCAGGTAACGGGTGTCTTCCACCGTGATGAGCTTCACCCGGGTATTTAGCGGCACAACATCCACCGGGCGGATCATCACCCACAGGTTTGGCCTCGCGCCTTCCGGAAACGCGTGGCCGCGCAGCGCCGTGCCGCGCGTGGCCTGCCAATACACGAAATTTTCGCCGGTATCCATCTTACACAGCATGTCATTGAGTATGCTTTTGAGTTCGTGTTTTGTCTGCGCAAGCTGCATACCAATCAATGCCGCGCTGTCAAAAAAACGGTCCACATGCTCATCCAGCGTAAAAATCATGTAGTTGCGCGCGTACGTGGCGTCATACACGCCGTCGCCAAAATAGCAACCGCGGTCGTTCATGGGAACGGTCATTTCCTCAAGGGATCCGAATGTGCCATTGTAGTAGCCTAGATTTTCCATGGTACGCCTCCCAAATTATTTTACTACATTCGCGCCAAAAAGTAAACGCCTTGCCGCTCAAATTTCAAAAAAAGTTTTGCCGGACCGCAATTTCATGGCAATGTTTCGCCCGGCTGCAAACCGCGGCGGCATAGCCTTCCATGATATGCGGCTCATGCATCCAGCCGGGGCCGCCCGCCTTGCGCTCCGCCTCAAACCTGACCCAAAGCTGGGTTAAGGGGATATCCTCTTCCCCGGGCTTCGCGATGCGCATGCGGATGGCCTCCTCATTGCGCACCTGCCTGGAGATTTCTTCCACGTCGCAGCCGATATCGCCGTCTTCGCTTACGGCCAGCAGCGCCAGGCGCCCGCTGTGGCTGATGTTGAAAAACGGTCCCCCTGGCAAAAAAGGCTTGCCATTTTCGCGATATTTTAGGGCGTCTTCGGTAATGCCCAGCGCGTCGCAAAGCAACAGGCGACCAGCGCGATGCTGGGCCTCATGCATCGCGCGGCGGCTGGATTGCTGTTGAATTAGGGTAAAGTAAAGATTGATCATGTTATTATTCGCGGCTATCTTCCTTCGGCTTGCGCACACGGTGGATCAAAAAACGGTTGGCGGGGTAGCACCAAATAGTGGCTGAACAGATAGAGAGAAACTTACTGATAGAATTCAGCACGCCATCGGGCAAAAAACTCATTTGAAATACAATAGTGGCAATGGCCGGGCCCAATATACCGTTTGCGAAGATAGTGAACAACGCCAGCAGAATCATTAAAAAAGTGCTGAGGGCCACATTGTTGTCCGCGCGGAATGCAAGCTTGCGGTTTGGGAAGAAGCTTAGGGTCTGCCCAATAAACGAAGATATAATAAAGCCATAGACCAGCGCCGGAATCGTATATGCCGCCGATTCCCGCATATGTCTGGCCAGGAAATTGAAAAAGAAAAAGTTTGGCAGGGCGACATCATGCCTGGTAAGAAAGGGCACCAAAACCATGTAGGCGGCAAAGCCCGGCAATGATGCGGCCAGGCCGCCCGCCGAGGCTTTGATAAACTTCCATAATTCCGGGCGGCGTTTCGCGAATTCGATACTGTCCAGTTTTGCGGCAAAACTCTGTTTCGCTCCCGCCATGATTACTCTCCTCTTTGCAACCTGCAATAGCCCTTCTTGCCTTTCCTGAGCAGCACAGGCAACTGATCCTGTTGAATAGAGAAGGCGATACCGTCGGCTTTGACGTCGTCCACGAACACGCCGCCCTGGTCCACCAGGCGCCGGGCCTCGCCCCGTGATTTCGCAAGGCCCGATTTTACGAGCGCGCTGACGATGTCCATAGCGCCATCAATAAAATCATCGTCCGTCAAAGCCGTCGTCGGGATGTTCGCGCTGTCCCCTTCCCCGGCGAACAGCGCCTTCGCGGCTTCCTGCGCCTTGAGGGCCTCCTCCTCGCCGTGGATGAGCTTCGTCACCTCGAAGGCAAGTTTTTCTTTGGCGGCGTTCACGGCGCTGTTTTTGAGCGCGGCGTATTCCTTGATCTCGTTAAGAGGCACGAATGTGAGCATCTTCATGCAGCCAATCACATCGGCGTCGGTCACATTGCGCCAATACTGGTAGAACTCATAGGGACTTGTGCGCGCGGGGTTCAGCCACACGGCGCCTTTTTCGGTCTTTCCCATCTTCTTGCCGTCACTGGTGAGCAGCAGATTGAATGTTAGGCCATAAACTTCTGTACCGTCGCAACGGCGGCACAGCTCCACCCCGCCGATGATATTGGACCACTGGTCGTCGCCGCCCAACTGCACGCGGCAGCCCGTCGCGCGGTTCAAATGCAGAAAATCGTAGCTTTGCATAACCATGTAATTCATCTCGAAAAAGGAAAGCCCCGTTTCCAGCCGGGATTTATAGCATTCGGCTGCCAGCATTCTGTTTACGGAAAAGTGCACGCCGATTTCCCGCAGAAAATCCACGTAATTGAGCCCTAGCAGCCAATCCGCGTTGTTGACCATGGTGGCCTTGCCATCGCTAAAATCAATCAGGGAGCCCATTTGCTCTTTGAAGCATTCGGCGTTGCGGTCAATTTCCTCCCGGGTGAGCAT
>Ga0123356_10007464_pt1 | contig 10910 bp, 7 predicted proteins | sample TergutEmb28metaG_2_FD_92546 | JGI IMG/M metagenome (GOLD analysis project Ga0123356, IMG submission 92546) | Embiratermes neotenicus P3 segment gut microbial communities from Petit-Saut dam, French Guiana - Emb289 P3 | ecosystem: Host-associated > Arthropoda: Insects > Digestive system > Gut ... | reverse complement strand
TTCAATCGCGGCAAGTTCGCAGAGAAAGTCGCCCATCGCCGAAAAGTCCGCCTTCGCGTAATGAGTGGCGCGCGCCAGCGAGAACATTTCCCGCGCGGCTGCGGCCACCGGTAAGGGCACCTTCGCGGCATTCGCCGCATTGAGTATCAGCGACAGATCCTTGTGTGCCAGATCGATAGTGAATCCGGGCGTGATATCCCCGACAAGAACCTTGTTGCCCCAGTTGAGACGCAACTGCCCGTTAGCCGCTGAGGTACCGTTGATGACCTCCAGGGTCTTGTTAAGGTCCAATCCAAAGCTCTGCGACAACGCCAGCGCTTCAGCGTTCAACTGGCAGGACACCACTGCCAGATAGTTGTTTACGAGTTTCGTGCGGATGCCTGAACCTACCTTACCGCAGTGAAAGATGGTGCTGCCCATGGCCTGCAGCAGGGGTAGCACGCGCTCAAAGTCCGCCGGCTCGGCGCCTACCATGAATAGCGATTCGCCGCGGTCCGCATGCGCTGCCAGGCGCCCAACCGGGGCATCGACGACGCTCAAACCGAGCGCCACGGCACGCTTGGCGATGAGATCGGTAGTCGCGGGCTCGACGGTACTCATGTCGATAATGATCTGACCGGCACGACCGTGTGCGAGCAAACCCTCCGGCCCGAGCACTATGGCCTCGACGTCGGCCGAGGATGACACCATCGTGATGATGATGTCGCTCAGGCGTGCGAGCTCTGGAATATCGCCTGCCGCACGCACGCCAAGTTGCCTCAATGCATCAACCGCTGCCGGGTTGGAGTCGTAGACCAGGAGCTTGAAGCCCTTCTTGTGCAGGCTCGAAGCCATAGGCCGGCCCATCCGGCCCAGGCCGATGAAGCCGATCGTCTGCGCGTGTTGGTTACTCACCTTGTTTTATACCTTTGTTTCAGGAAGTTCGATTACGAGTCGATCACGGCGGTGGTGAGGCACGTTCGTTTCACTCAGTGCCCGGGAGCGGTGCGGAAGGAACTGCCAGCCGTTCGGACGGCGGATAGTGCCGGCGCAAATAGTCTAAGGGCGTAGGACGCGATCTCCGTCCGCGGCCGCTGCCGGCTGATCCGGGCGGGGATGGGGCTCGCGCGATTCTCCGCCCGGACTCTCCACGATCTCGTACCAGATGGCGTTCAGAACGCCAAAGGCGAGCGCGAGCCCGGTTCCCAGTATCCAGCTGAAGTACCACATGGCGAATACCCGCTTACTTTGGTGTCCTGCTCCTTCAGTAGAGCCCCGAGTGCCGCCGGATCTCCTCCAGCGTGATGCGCCCCTTCAGCACACTGAACACCCACGCGGTATAGATGATGATCAGCGGCAGAAAGACTATGACCGCCAGCAGCATGATGACGAGCGTGCCGGCGCTGCTCGAGGCGTCCCATACCGTGAGTCCGTGATCCGGATGCGTGGATGAGGGCATGAGGAAGGGGAACAGCGCAATCCCGGCCGTGAAAATCACCGCGGTGACACTGACGCAGCTCGCGAGAAATGCGCGGCCGCTGCGTCGCGCGCCGAGCGACGCCCAGCTCACGGCGGCACCCGCGAGCGCGATCAGCGGCGCCAGCCGCAGCCACGGGTGCACGCGGTAATGCCTCAGCCACCCTCCAGCGACAAGAAACACGTGCTTGGTGAGCGGATTGGAGGGCCCGAGCGGGTCGCCGCCGAAGGCGATGCGGTGCCCGTCGAGGCCGGTGCCCACCCAGATCCCCGCTGCGATGAAGGCAGCGGCAAACACCACGGCGGCCGCCCGTCCCACGGCAGTTGCCCGTCCGGACATTGGCTCGCCGACCTTCATGGCGGCGTATGCCGAGCCGTGCATGATCAGCATGCCGAGGCTCACCACGCCGGCGAGCAGCGCGAACGGCTGCAGTAGCCCGAAGAAGCTCCCCGTGTACACCGGTCGCCGGAGCTCATCGAAATGGAACGGCAGGCCGAGAAACAGATTTCCGAAAGCCACGCCGAACAGCAGCGCCGGCACGGCGCCGCCGATCACCAGCGCCCAGTCCCAGAGGTTGCGCCAGGCGGGATCGGCGATCTTGTTGCGGAAGTTGAATCCCACCGGGCGCAGGATGAGCGCGAGCAGGATGAGAAACATCGCCAGATAAAGTCCCGAGAAGGATGCCGCGTACAGCAGCGGCCAGGCCGCGAACACCGCGCCGCCGCCGAGGATGAACCACACCTGATTGCCTTCCCAGACCGGCTCGATCGACTCGAGCAGTGCGCGCCGCTCCTCGTCGTCGCGCCCGACGAAGCGAAACGTCGCTCCGACCCCCAGATCGAAGCCATCCATGACGGCAAATCCGCACAGCAGCACACCGAGGATCAGCCACCAGAGGAGTCGGAGCGTTGCGTAGTCGGGCACCTCGGCCTCCGCTGTTTACGTGCGCCGTTGTCAGCGCGCCGCGGCCGGCACTGCCGGCACCGCCGGCTGCGGCCAGTAGCCCAAGCCGTCGGGGCCGCGGCGGATGGTGCGCACCATCAGCCACAACTCAACCACGGCGAGCGCGGAATAGAACAGTACGAACCCCGCGATCGACAGCCACACGTGGCTCGCGGGCACCGGGGAAGCGCCGAGGAACGTCGGCAGCACGCCGTCGACCACCCATGGCTGACGGCCGTACTCGGCGACGACCCAGCCGAGCTCCGCCGCGATCCACGGCAGCGGCAGGCTGAAGAACGCGATCCACAGGAACCAGCGGTTCTGCATGAAGCGATGCCGCGTGGCGAGGTAGAAGGCCGTGGCGAACAGCAGAATGAAGAAGAAGCCGAGACCCACCATCAGGCGGAAGGACCAGAACAGAACCGGAACATCGGGCACCGTCGACCAGGCCGCCTGGTCGATCTGCTGCGGTGTCGCCGTGCTTGGGTCGCGCACGATGTGCAGCAGCAGCAGGCCATAACCCAGGTCCTGCTGGTGGGCCTCGAAGCGGGTGTGCGCTGCGGCGTCCGTGGGGTCGGCACGCAGCGCCTGGAGCGCCGCGTACGCCTCGATACCGCTGACGATGCGCACGCGGTTGCTCGCCACCAGATCGAAAATACCCAGCTCCGGCTTGTTGAGCGAGCGCGTGGCGATGATGCCGAGTATCCAGGGGATCCTCACCGCGTCGTGCGTCACATGCTCGCGCACGTCGGGAAATCCGAACAGCGTGAAGCTCGCGGGCGGCCGCTCGGTGACCCAGGTCGCCTCGATGGCGGCGATTTTCATCTTCTGGTTCTCGCCGGCGACGTAGCCGGACTCGTCCCCGAGCACCACCACCGAGAGCGCGCAGGCGAGCCCGAAGCTCGCCGCCACCGCCATGGAGCGGCGCGCCACTTCGACGTTACGCCCGCGCAGCAGGTACCAGGCGCTCACGGCCAGCACGAACACCGAGCCCACGACGTAACCGGCGGCCGCGGTGTGCACGAACTTCGCCTGCGCCACCGGATTGAAGAACACCTCGCTGAAGGAGGTGAGCTCCATGCGCATGGTCTGGTAGTTGAAGCGCGCGCCGACCGGGAACTGCATCCACGCGTTGGCGATGAGGATCCACAGCGCCGAGAGGCTGGAGCCGAGCGCCACCATGGCGGTCACCGCCAGGTGCGCCACCCGCGACAGCCGCTCCCAGCCGAAGAAGAACAGCCCGACGAAGGTCGCCTCGAGAAAGAACGCCATCAGGCCCTCGAGCGCGAGCGGTGCGCCGAAGATGTCGCCGACGTAGTGCGAGTAGTACGCCCAGTTGGTGCCGAACTGGAACTCCATGGTGATGCCGGTCGCCACCCCCATGGCGAAGTTGATGCCGAACAGCACGCCCCAGAACTGCGTCATGCGCTTCCAGATCTCGCGTCCGGTCATGACATACACCGCTTCCATGATCACCAGGATCATGGACAGGCCGAGCGTCAGTGGCACGAACAGGAAGTGATACAACGCCGTGAGCGCAAACTGTGCGCGCGAGAGCGTCACGACGCCGAAGTCGATCACCGGCAGTTGCCTCCGCAGAGCGCCGTGCCAGCGGCCGGGGGTGTGGTTGCCGCCGGGGGTGCGGCCGCGGTGGCGGTTGCAGGATCTTGCGCGCCGTCGGGGGCAGCTGCGGCCGTCAGGCGGAAGCGGCGGCTCGTGGAATCGGCATCGACGGCAACGCGCTGCGCGGGGGAAAAGAACAGCCACCACAGCAGCGCGAGCGCTGCCACCTTCAGCGCGAAGAGCCAAGTCAGCTCGCGCCGCAATTCACGCCGCCATGGCCCGCCCGTCCGGTACACGCCGCAAGGTTACGCTCGTGGCGCGAGAAAAGTCGAACCGGCGCGCCGATCCCTGACCAGCAGCCAGTTGACGAGACCGATGCCGATGGTCGCGAGGAGGATCACCGACTTGCTGAAGTCGACGCGTGTCAGCAACACCCCACAGATCGCGACCCCGAGCGCGGGAAGGGTAAGCCCGCCCGGCAGGCGGAAGGCCGCCTCCCCCGGCTGCATGCGGCGCAGCACGGGCACGGCGGCACAGGTGCCCGCGTAGTAGAGAATGCGCGCCACCGCCGACAGGGTCACATTCCACGCGAAGCTCGCAAACTGCGCGAACACCCACAGGAGGAGTGCAAACACCACGATCGACACGTACGGCGTACGCCAGCGCGGGTGCACCGCAGCAAACACCGCCGGAAAATCGCCGCGCTCGGCGAGCGCGTACATGCTGCGGGGCACGGTGAGGAGGTTCGCGCTCAGGTAGCCATACACCGAGATCAGCGCGCCCACGGAGATGAGCGCCGCCCCCGGCGACCCCATCAGCACGCGCGCGGCGTCCGCCAGCGGGCGGACACTGTGGGCGGGGTCCGCGAGCACCGCCACGACGATCCACTGCAGGAGCGAGTACAGCACGGTCAGAATGGCGAGCGCCGCGAACAGCGCGAACACCGTATCGCGGCGCGGATTGCGCGCCTCACCCATGGGATTGAGCGCCGCCTCGTAACCGCCATAGGCAAACACGAGGAGCAGCATGGCCCGCAGCCAGCCGTCGGCACTTGCCGGCACCGGCGCTGCGGCAACCGGCGGATGAGTGGCGAGCCACGCCACACCCACCGCGCACAACACGCCGAGCACGGCGAGCTTCGCCACGACCGCAGCGTTGCTCATCGTCGTGCCCGCTCCGACGCCGCGGCAGTTCACCCAGGACAACGCGCCCACAAACACGGTGATGATGAGCAGGCGCGGCACGCTGTGCGTCGCCCCCGGCCAGAACTCCGCCAGGTAAGCCACCAGCAGGTTCACCGACGCGGCGCAGGCCGTGAGCCGTGTCAGCAGCGACATCCACCCGACCTGCAGCCCGGTCAGTCGCCCGAACGCGCGGCGCAGGTACAGGTAGGTGCCGCCGGTCGCGGTGAACTGCGAGGCGACCTCGGCGTAGCAGGCGATGATCACGCCCATGCCCAAGCCGGCGAGCAGCACCGCCAGCGGACTCGCGCGGCCGAGGAGCCCGGCCACCGCCGACGGCAAGCCGAAAATACCGCTGCCCAGAATGCTGTTGAGCGCCAGTGCTAACATGCTCCAGCGACCGATGGTGCGGATCAGTTCAGGCTGTGAGCTGCGTGTTGGGTCGGGCGTCATCGGAGGTCTGGAAGCGGCGAGATTTCGGTAGCGGCACTCTCAAGTTGTACCACAAGCGGGCCGACCGGACCCACTTCGGGATCGGGTTGCCGTCGGTTATATTCAACGCATGAGCCTCTATAGCTATGCGACGCATCTCGAAGACAGTGTCACCGCCGAGCGCTACGACATCGCGAGGCTGCAGGGACTGTCGGCGTCGAAAAAACCGCTGCTGGCCCGTTACGATCTCACGGCACTGAAGCGCGAGGTGACCCGCGAGGCGATCGAGGCACGCGCACCCGGTCTGTGGCGCTGGCACGAGCTGCTGCCGGTGCCGCAGCCGGCGTATGCCGTGAGCCTCGGGGAGGTCGAGACACCGCTGGTGCCGCTTGCCCATAGCGAGCGGCCCGAAAAGTTCACAGCTCCGCTGGTCAAGGACGAGGGACGCCTCCCCACCGGTTCGTTCAAGGCCCGGGGACTGTGCCTCGCCGTATCGATGGCCCGGGTGCACGGCGTGCGCCGCGTGGCGATTCCGACCAACGGCAACGCGGGAGCCGCCATGGCCGCCTATGCGGCGCAGGCCGGCATGGAGGCGTTCTGCTTCTGTCCGGACGACACGCCCGAGATCAACCTGAGCGAGATCGCGCTGCAGGGCGCGGCGGTGTGGCGGGTCAACGGGCTCATCAACGACTGTGCGCGGCTGGTCGAGGCCGGCAAGGCGCAGTTCGACTGGTTCGACGTGTCGACCCTCAAGGAGCCCTATCGGATCGAGGGTAAGAAGACCATGGGACTCGAGCTCGCGGTGCAGCTCGAGTGGCGCCTGCCACAGGTGGTGTTCTACCCGACCGGCGGTGGCACCGGGCTGATCGGCATGTGGAAGGCGTGGCAGGAGCTGCAGACACTGGGATGGATCTCGGGGCCAATGCCGCGCCTGGTGGCGGTGCAAGCGAGCGGCTGTGCGCCGATCGTGCGGGCCTTCGACACCGGGGCGCGCACCGCGACCGCCTGGGAGAACGCGCACACCATCGCCTCCGGCATCCGCGTGCCGGCAGCGCTCGGCGACTTCCTGATTCTGGATGCGCTGCGCGAGAGCGGTGGATTTGCGCTCGCGGTGCCGGACGAGAAGATCGAGGCGGCGCGGGCACATGTGGCGGCGGCGGACGGGCTGCTGCTCTGCCCCGAGGGGGCCGCGACCTACGCCGCGTACCTCGAGGCGGCGCGCAGCGGGCTGATCGCGGCCACCGACGAGGTCGTGCTGTTCAATTGCGCGAGCGGCCTCAAGTACCCCATGCCGAAGGTCACGCAGCACATGGATGTGCGCAAGCCCTTCGAGGGCGGCATCGCACGGCGCGCCGCTCCGGCCCCCTGGTAGGAATTGCTCACGCCCAACCCCAGGAAATTACGCCTGCCCCGCTGTGAGAGTATTTCGCCGCCTAGCGGCCGATGTCGCGCAGCCGGGCGCCGTGCATGAGGTTGCGCTCGATCTGCTCGAGCGTCACACCCTTGGTCTCGGGGACCAGCGCAAAGGTAAAGAGCAGGAACGAGGCGTTGAGCGCCGCATACAGCCAGAAGGTCTGCGCGCCGCCAACCCTGTTGAGCAGCGTCAGGAACGTCGCCCCGACGATCATGTTGACCACCCAGTTGGTCAGGGTGGAGGCGCCGATACCAAAGTCTCGCCCCTTGAGCGGCTGGATCTCCGAGCAGATCGTCCACACCAGCGGCCCCGCCGACATGGCAAATCCGACGATGAACGTGAGCAGCATGGCCACCGCGAGGAGCTGCTCACCGGGGGTGCTGATGCCGGCGTGCATGAGGGAGCCGACGACCCCTAAGCCCACCGCCATCACGGTGAAGCCGGCATAGAGGATGGGCTTGCGGCCCCAGCGGTCGACGTAGGCGATGGCGATGAAGGTCGCGAGCACGTTGGTGAGACCCACCACCGCCGTAAACCACATTTGCGCCGCGGTGTTGTAGCCCATGTTCTGGAAGATGCGCGGGGCGTAGTACATCACCACGTTGATGCCGGTCAGCTGCTGCACCAGCTGCAGCAGCACCCCTAAGCCCACCGAGCGGCGAAAGTTGGAGTTCTCCAGGAACAGATGCCAGCCGAGCTGCGGCGTCTTCAGCTGCTCCTCGATGTCGGCGGCCTCACGGCTCACCACCGCCGGGTCGCCGCGCAGCCTGCGCAACACATCGAGCGCCTGCTCCCTGCGCCCGGCCATGAGCAGCCAGCGCGGGCTCTCGGGCAGCCGGAAGACGCCCGCGAGGAACAACGCACCCGGAATGGCGATGACGCCCAGCATCCAGCGCCAGTTGCCGCCGTAGCTGAAGGCGGTGTCGGACAGGAAGGCGACGAAGATACCGATGGTGATCATGAGCTGGTACAGCGACACCATCGCGCCGCGGCGGTTCTCCGGGGCCACCTCGGCCAGGTAGAGCGGCGCGGTGAAGGAGGCGATGCCGATCGCGAGTCCGAGCACCACCCTTCCCGCAATCAGCGACGCCGGCGACACCGCGAGCCCGCAGAGGAGCGAGCCGGCCACGAACAGCACCGCGCCCAGCATCAACGAGCGCTTGCGGCCCAGGTGCCCCGACAGCCAGCCCGCACCCAAGGCGCCGAGTGCGGCTCCGAGCATCATCGAGCTGACGATCCACTCGATGACTTCATCGGAAACGCCGAAATCCTTCTGGATGAACTGTGTGGCGCCGGAGATCACGCCGATGTCCAGCCCGAACATGAGGCCGGCGAGCGCGGCAAGGGCGCCGGTGAACAGCGCGGTGCCCCGGGCATGGGCTACGGTGCTCGCTGCGATTTCGTTCAAGTCGTGACTCCCCAGTGCGGTGGGCGCCGGTCGATGAAGGCCTGCACGCCCTCGAGCGCTGCCGCGTCCATCATATTGCAGGCAATGGTCTCGACGGCCGCCTCGTAGGCGGCCTCGACACCGAGCTCAGCCTGCCGGTAAAACAGCTCCTTGCCGAGGGCAACCGCCACGCGCGGCTTGGCGAGAATACTGACCACCAGCTTCTCCACCTCCTCGTCGAGCGCCGCGGGCGGCACCACGCGGTTGACGAGACCGCGCGCCCGAGCCTCTCCGGCGTCGATGAAGTCCCCCGTGACCAGCATCTCGAACGCCTGCTTGCGCCGGAGGTTGCGCGAGAGCGCCACCGCAGGCGTCGAGCAGAACAGGCCGAGCTTCACACCGCTGACGGCGAACCTCGCCTCGGTGGACGCCACGGCAAGGTCACACTGCGCCACCAGCTGGCAGCCGGCCGCCGCGGCGGTTCCGTGCACGCGCGCTATCACCGGAATCGGCAGGCGAACGAGGCTCAGCATCACGCGCGAGCACTGCCGGAAGAGGCGCCGGTAGTACTCGAGTGAGGGCTGTGCGCGCATCTCGCGCAGGTCGTGGCCGGCAGAGAATGCCTTGCCGGCGCCGGCCAGCACCAGCACGCGCGCGGAGTCGTCTTTCCTGAGGGCATCGAGCTCGTCCTGTAACGCGCCGAGCAGGGCCGCGGAGAGGGCGTTGAGGGCTTCCGGACGATTCAAGGTCAGCGTGACCACGCCGCGCGCGTCGCGTCCATGCCGCAGCAACTCCCCGTGGTTCACCCGCGCGTCGGGGCTCGCCGCCTGCTGCGGTCGGTCAGTCAGCTCCGGGATGCTCATGACGGGGCTCCTCATTCGATGGCGCTGGCGGAGCGGGCCTGCTCGCGCAGCACGAACTTCTGGATCTTGCCGGTGGCCGTCTTCGGAATCGGCTCGAAGCGCACCTCGCGCGGAATCTTGAAGCCGGCGAGCAGCGTACGGCAATGCGCGATGAGCTCCGCGGCGCTGGCGGCGGCACCGGGCTTGAGCTCGACATAGGCGAGCGGTGTCTCACCCCACCTGGCATCGGGGCGGGCTACGACCGCGCAGGCGAGCACCGCGGGATGGCGGTACAGCGCGTCCTCTACCTCGAGCGAGCTGATGTTCTCCCCGCCGCTGATGATCACGTCCTTGCTGCGATCCCTGATTTTGAGGTAGCGATCGGGGTGCAGCACCGCGAGGTCGCCGGTGTGGAACCAGCCGCCGGCAAAGGCCGCGGCGGTCGCGCTGGCGTTCTTGAGATACCCCTTCATGACGATGTTGCCGCGGAACATGACCTCGCCCATGGCCTCGCCGTCGGCCGCAACTTCCGCCATGCTCTTCGGGTCGAGCACGGTCATGCCCTCCTGCAGGCCATAGCGCACGCCCTGGCGGCCGTTGAGCCGCGCCTGCTCCGCGGAACTCTCACCGCTCCAATGCAGACGCTTGGCGGCAACCGCCGCGGGACCATAGGTCTCGGTCAGCCCGTAGGTGTGCGTCAGCTCAAAGCCGATGCGCGCCATCCCTTCGATCATGGCCGCGGGAGGTGCGGCTCCGGCCACCATGCCGCGCACCCGCTGCCCGATCCCGGCGCGTGCCGCAGGTTCCGCGTCGATCAGCAGGTTGTGCACGATCGGCGCGGCACAGTAGTGATCCACGCCGTGGGTACGCATGGCAGCGAGAATCGCCCCCGCCTCGACCCTGCGCAGGCACACCTGCGTACCGCCGAGCAGCGCCAGCGTCCATGGGAAGCACCAGCCGTTGCAGTGGAACATCGGCAGCGTCCACAGGTAGACCGGGAATTGCGGCATTCCCCAGGTGACCGCGTTGCTCACCGCATTGAGATAGGCGCCGCGGTGGTGCGTCACTACGCCCTTGGGGTTGCCGGTCGTGCCCGAGGTGTAGGACACGGCGATGGCGTCCCACTCGTCCTGCGGACCCTCGAGCCGCGCGAGTGGCGCATGGTGCGCGAGAAGCGTTTCGTATTCGTGCTCACCGAGGCGCTCGCCCGGCCCCGCGTACTCGCGGTCGCACACGTCGATGACGGCCGGAGTGCGGCCATACTCATCGCGCAGGATCCGCAGCGCCTCCCTCATCACCCCTGAGAACTCTCGATCGGTGATGAGCACCGCCGACTCACAGTGCTGCATCTGCCAGGCGAGCAGCCGGGCATCCAGGCGGATGTTGAGCGCGTGCAACACCGCATCGAGTGCGGGCACGGCGTAGTGCGCCTCCACCATCTCGGGCGTGTTGGTGAGCATCAGGCTCACCGTCGTGCCGCGCCCCACCCCATGCGCACACAGCGCTGCGGCAAGCCGTGCCGAGCGCTCGCGAGTCTCAGCCCAGCGGTAGCGGCGGCTGCCATGGACCACCGCCGGCAGGTCGGCGAAGACCTCGCCGCTGCGTTCCACGAAGCTCACCGGCGAGAGCGCCACGTAGTTGGCGCCGTTCTTGTCAAGCCCCTGATCGTAAATGCTCACTGCGCGCTCCCCGC
>Ga0123356_10007462_pt1 | contig 10910 bp, 8 predicted proteins | sample TergutEmb28metaG_2_FD_92546 | JGI IMG/M metagenome (GOLD analysis project Ga0123356, IMG submission 92546) | Embiratermes neotenicus P3 segment gut microbial communities from Petit-Saut dam, French Guiana - Emb289 P3 | ecosystem: Host-associated > Arthropoda: Insects > Digestive system > Gut ... | reverse complement strand
TATTGTTGAGTTGAGAGGTAAAAAAGTAATTCGTTTTTCGCCGTTCCGTGTGAATCGGCTTGGTATCGGGCGAACATTTCAGGACTTGCGGCTTGCTACGCAAATGACTGTTTATGAAAATATTTTGTTGGCGTTGGAAAAAAAGAAATTCGCCTACCCAAACAAAAATTTACAGAAATGTACAGATGAAATTTTAGAAACGGTTTCACTGTCAGAAAAAAGAAACGAGTTGGCGTGTGAAATTTCTTACGGACAACAGAAATTATTGACTATCGGCTGTTGTATCGCTAACAATGCGGAATTGCTTTTGATTGATGAGCCTGTGGCAGGGATTGATAAGGATAACCGATTGAAGATTGTACAATTAGTAAAGCGATTAAAGCAGGAAGGAAAAACCATACTGCAAATTGAGCATCATTTTGATTATATAGAAAAGACGAGTGATTTTGTTTTGCGGATGGATAAAGGGGTTATATGCGAAAAGTAGAATATATCGTTAAAAATATACCATCATTTCTTACAATTATTACGGGTGTATTTTATTTTTTCTACAATATTTTTACAAAAGAGCTTACTACATTTCAAATAATTGTTCTATCTGTATTAGTACTTATTTGTATAACATTCGTTGTTGAGCGTATGTTATCACTTGGTAATATAGAAAACGGTTTAGAAAAAATTTTAAACCACATTCCCAAAGATTCTATAATTGAATTTAGAACGTCTGAAGAGTGCATAGATGAAATGGAACATCTGTATAAAAAGACAAAACATTCTATTCGCTCTGCCAATTTAGATTATGAACACAGATCGTATCGTGAAGAAGATTTTGCTAAGGATAGGTTAACTGTAGTAAGGGATAAATTTGCTGCCAATGAAAAAATAGAGTATCAGTATTTAGTTTATCCGACACCCAGAAGAATAGAAAATGTGCGTAGAAACATTGCCAATGATAATACACGAAAAAAGAAAAGTTTCTATGCTATGATGGATATTTCTGTAAATAAGACGGAACAATTGCCATTCGCATCTTTCATGATATTCGATGGAGAACATATTATCGTGAGAAGTCCGTATGAAATTGAAAAATCGGAGCCGTATTTACTGATTACTCATCCATTAATTAGCGCGATGTTCAATGATTGGTTTGATAAGATGTGGAAAAGGGCAGAAGAAATTGAAAATATAGCTGCTTTAGATTGCTATATTGGAAAAAATAAAAAAAGTGATGGTGTAATTGCTTAAAGCAGAACATATAACCACCGGATACGGCAAAAAACAGATATTGACAGATGTTTCTTTTTCTGTAGACAAAGGTGATGTCGTTTTGCTTAGCGGCGGTAATGGTTCCGGTAAAAGTACTGTGTTAAAAGTAACATACGGCTTGTTAAAACCGTGGTTAAGCGCATCAGAAGGTAAAATAGTTTTTGAGGGGAAAAACATAACTGCTCTGCTAGTTTCAACAATGATAAGGCAGGGCATTGTGTATATGCCGCAGAAAAAAAATGTGTTTGATGATTTTTCAGTAGAAGAGAATCTGCTGACTTCTGCTGGAATTTATTCGAAAGCAGAGGCGCAAGAACGGGTAGATAAGGTATTTGAAATCTTGCCTAAACTCAAAACCATGCGAAAGCATACGCCATTCAAAATGAGCGGCGGGGAGCGTCAGTTATTGGCTTTTGGGAATGTGTTGATTCATTCACCGAAACTTGTATTACTTGATGAACCGTTCGCGGGGGTAGATGCAGACAATTCTATGATTCTTCGAAATTGCATTGCTGATTTGCAAAAGAGAGGCGTGACGTTTGTAATTGTTGAGCATAAGAGGCAGTTGTTAGGTGATTTGGTGAGCAAGGAAATTGAGTTGGAATTGGGAACAATAAAACTTATTTAAAAAATAGGGGGACGTATGAAAAACATATTTTTTGGACTTAGCATTTTATGTTTACTTTTTTTATCTTTTTGCAACCGAAATGAACACACCACAACGACTGGAATAATTCTTCCTTTAACCGGCGATATAGCCGTTTATGGAATTGCTCTTAAAAATGGTATTAATTTGGCGCTTGACGAATCAGATATAAAAGAACATATCAAATTAATTGTAGAAGATGATCAGGGAAATACAAGAACTGCAACAACGGTCTTTAATAAACTGTTATTACAAAATGTAGATATTATTATTGGCGGAGCTATGAGTTCGGTCGCTGCCGCTATTGCTCCAATTGCTCAACAAGAACGGGTTACATTATTATCTCCAAGTGCATCACTGCCATCTTTAACAAATTCAGGGAAATATTTTTTTAGAATTTGGCCATCTGATACCTATGAGGGATATATTCTTGCAGATCATGCCGTTAATGTTCTTCAACTAAAAAGAGCTGCTGTATTGTATATCAATAATGATTATGGCGTTGGTATGAACAGCGTTTTTTCGGGAGAATTTGGGAAAAAAGGCGGTGAGATTGTATTTAGCGAAGGATACGCGCAGGGAGCTACTGATTTTAGAACACAGCTGGTAAGAATCCGCAACAGCAACCCTGATGTTTTATTTGTCCCCGGTTATTATCAGGAAGTCGCTAACATTCTAAGGCAGATAAAAGACCTTAATCTAAATATTCAGATATTGGGAATCAGCAGTCTGTATGATGAACGCATTATTCAGTTAGTAGGAGAACAGGCCGAAGGCATAGTTTTTACGTACCCATCTTATGACTCGAAAAGCGATGATGAAACCATTCAAACATTCGTAAAAAATTATTCCGCAAGATTCGGAAACGCGCCGGATGCCTTTGCCGCTCATGGTTACGATGTTATGAAAGTAGTTGAATATGCAGTTAAACAACTCAAAAAAAATAATGAGCCAATTACAAGAGAAACTTTAAGGAATGAAATAGCTAAAATAAGGGATTTTAACGGCGTTTCAGGCAAATTTTCTTTTGATGAAAATGGTGATGTTGATAAGAGTATGAGGTTTATGACTGTGAGGAATGGGAAGTTTGTGCAATTATGAATGAATCAGAACTTACCATACCTGTTGAGCAAATTACTACTTATGCTTGGGTGTTGGGTCTTATGAAAAAAGTTGTAGAGTGGCTTATGCTAAAATGTTGCAGATGCAATAACTGCAATAGTCGTGGCAAAGATATAGTCTGTAGACGCACACTTAAAAAGAAAATAAATCAAGTTAAAGAATATAATATTTTTGAGAACACATTCATTCTCCGAGATGTCACTCTTCGTAAGTATTCAGAATTTGGTAATATGATTGCAAATGGAGATAACATTGAAAAAATTATTACAGTATTTGCTATACATCCGGCTGATTTATTCAGAGAGGTAGCAAAAAAGTTACTCGAACAACAAAAAGGAAATAAAAAAATAAAAGACGATAAAGTCAGTTTAGATAGTTTAAATAATGACAAAAACTTGTTAACCTATATAAAGGGCAATAAAATTGAATTTTGGAATGAATTAAATTATAGTTTTAAGCATTTCGCATATTTTGAAAAAATTAAGCGTGAAAAAAATAAAAATGTTACTCGCTACTTGATAAACTTGGAAGAAAAAAGACTCGAACAACAAGATCTTGCTTATTTAGACTTGTTTTCAAAATTAGGATTAGGCAAAGAGCAATTTGAGCGCGATGAAAAATCTAAAATCGACTGCTATATTATAGACAAAAAAAGATTAATTCAAGATAATTGTCTTTTATCAGATCATGTGGTATATCAGTGTAAAAACGGACAATTATTGACAATGTATAATACGGAAAGTAAGTCGCTAACTGTAGCTTATGAAAAAGCTGACTCTTCTTTTCCATATGAAACGATATCGAAGCACCATGAGGATGAGGGGAATCGTGAGTTTTACAAAACAATATTTGATTTTATCAATGAACATCGTCATGAAAAGCAATCTCATTTGTATAAAGAATACTGCTACGTTTCTAAATTGTCATCAATTAAAAAACAATGGGAACTACAAGCCGATATAATAGCTAAGGTTAATCCCGATAATTTATTGATTGTAGGAGTTGGCTTCGGAGATGAAATAGATGTTTTGATAGACAAATTTCAGTTTAAATATCGTCCTACCAATTCTTTAGGAAAATTAAAAATTATAGGATGGGCTGACCTTGATGATAAATATGTTGGCGCAAGCCTTGAGGTTAAAAAAAAGAAATTTTCTAATCTTGTTGCAATTGATCAAGCTGGAACTGATTTATTAGAAATAAAAGATGTTAATAAGTGGGATTGCATTCTATGCAGTTTTGTTTTACATGATATAGAATATGAAGATAAAGAAAAAGCCATCAAAATTCTGCATGAAGCATTAAAACCTGACGGAATAGTTATCATATCTGAAATGTTTTTAGATAACAAAATAAAATCAGGTTACACTACAAAAAACTTAGAACGAAAAAGGAAAATTGATGATCTGTACGGGGAATTTTGTAAAGAAATAGAAAAAATAAAAATTACAGATATTATTGTTCACGATAAAAAAAAGTTTTTAGAAGAGGTGCTAAAAACTAAAGAAGATGCAAGGAACGGAGAACGTGATTATTTTTTGACGGAAAAACAGACAATAGAATTTCTATCAAAGGCAGGCTTTGATGCGAACTTAGACGATGGTGATATAAAAGTAAATAATGAAGATATAAAGCGTTATATTGAAAATGAAATAAATCCCTATTTGGGAATTTTAACTGCGAGAAAGCGGAAATGATTATGTTTTTTGAATATTTCAGTATAGTAATGTAATTAATAATTTCAACATAATGGAGGTAAGTAATGGCCAGTTCGAAATCATATAAAATATGGTGGTCGGGAGACTCCTTAACTGTAGCAATTATAGTTTTTGTGTTAGGAGCAGCAATATCTTTGGTTTTTGCTTTTCCAAATACAATAAAAGATTTGGGGATAAATCTTGGTTCAGGTATTGTATTAGGCATTGCAGGTTATGCACTGGATCGTCTCACTGCAATATTAACAGATGCGGCAAATACAATAAAAGACAACACAAAAACAATGAATAGTATCAGAATCTTAGAAGAAGATATGAAAAAGTATTTTCCATTTGCGTTCGTTCCGTTACATTACGATGGTGCTAATCGTCATTTTGACGACAAACTAAAACTTGTTGAAAGACTGCAAGATAGGAGTGCAAAGCAAATCGCAGAAAAATTTATCGCAAACAAATTACATGCTAATTTTGAGAAACTTAAATTTGAAGTAAATGCCGAAAAATATTCTCAATTGTCCAGTGAATTTTATAAAGCGGCTAAAAGTTCAATAATCTTGGCCAATTCATTTGATCCTTATGAATGGGCAAGTGTGATGCTTAATGCCTCGAATCTTGAGAGTAAACTACAAGCGTTAGCTAAACCGCTTAAAAATGAAGATTTTGAAGTATGGTATAATAACTCTGATAATGGCGTCGAAATAGAAAAACGTGTAAAGACAAAATTTAAACATTTCGAGGAATGGTATAGAAAAACAGATGTCAATAAAAAACGGCTTGTTATTTTATGCGACATGGTTTGGGATAACCTCTTTTTGTATGAATCGTTTTATCGCTTTTTTATGAAACTCAATAAGTTTGAGGATAATGAAATTCGTTTTATAACTCTCTCTACGCTCAAAAAACTTTTCAAAAATAAGCAAGTAACATATATAGATGTAGTAAAAACGGATTATGCTTTTTTTGATAAAAAAATTTCTATGGAATGGGATATTGTGACTGTGGGAAATAATACCAATCCGACATTAAGTCTTGAAGGTATAAATGAAAACACTGGCATTGATGAAAGATATAAATTTATAGAATTAATAGATGAAATCTGGACACATAGAGAGCTAACATACAGAGTATGTGATGTAGAAGGCCAAATTAACGAAACACGATCAATTTATATTAATAAAATTCGGGAAAAACAAGCAATTCCGCATTCATATTGTTACCATGCTTATGGTGCAGATTGTTGGAAAAAAATAAACAAAGGAATGAATGTTTGGTATACTTTAGGTAAAAATGAGCAAAGTTTTCTTGAACAATTTTTGTATCATGAGAAAATGCAGTCTCATATCAAAGTTATCAGTAATTGTAACATCTTGCATATCGGTGTTGGTTCAGGTATTGAAATAGAACATATTGTAAATAGCATTGGACGACACCCAAGAGTAATAGAAAAATATGCACTCGTTGATATTTCTCAAAATATTTTGCAAAAAACACGTGAAATACAAACAATACTCAATAAAAAAAATGGCGGCAAAGACTTATTTGTAGAAATTTGTATGGATGCTGTTGAGGGTAATTTGAAATCCGAGATTTATGATGAAAGAGAGCCATTATTAAATCAAGCATATCCTTTAATAATAGTTCTGGTAGCCAATGGTTTTTTACTATCGCAAGAAAATCTTTTAAAAAATATTGCAGGTCTTATGAAAAGTGGAGATTATTTATTGGTTACTACAGAAACTGGCGCAAAAGACCCTAATTATCTTTGTAAGCAAGGGGTATTAGACTTATTCAATGTTTCATTGAATCCTCTTGGAATTACCATTACTGAAGCTGATAAAAATTATCTTGCTTTTGATTTTAAAAAAGATGCTACTCCTGTTTATAAAAAAGATGTTTTTACTGGATACTTAAAATTAAAAGAAATGATAACTGATGGCAGATGGAGCCATGATAAGATTAGCCAAAGTGATAGCTTCCTTAACAATATTGATAACATTAATTTTTTTGAGTCATATAAACCATCAAACCTCGAAAGTTTCAAATCTTATCTTAAAGCAATTAATTCAAACTTTGCTGTCGAATATAATTCGGGTTTTGATGAAAGTGGTAACCCCGATTCTAATTCCGATCTTAGTCAGGTTGGTTTTGTAATTAAAAAGAAATAAATTACCTTTGGACAGTGTGCTATTAAAAGCCTGTTTATGATGGAGATATAAAATGAATGATTTTAAATCTGATAATCCGGACAATTGGTTGCAGCGTAATTGGATACCAATAGTATCCATGATTATATGCTCAATTGTTGCAGGTTATATCTGTCATTATGTTAAAATGGGCTTGATTGGTAATATTGCTACTTCACTATTTATAGCAATAGCTTCTTTTTCAATAACAAAATGTCTTGTCGAATTAATTAACTTTAAAAGATGTGAAAATAAATTAGATCAAGCCCTCAATATAATGACAACAAATATTGAACACTATTTTCCACAATTATTTTATCCGAATAGCGAAACTTTAAAGAATAAACTTCGTGAGGTAAATGGAAAAAAAGTCGCAGAAACATTCGTAGCAAAAAAATTAGATTCAAATTTCAAAGCATTAGAATTTGGTATTGGCGCTCTTGATTACTCTAAACTTTGTTGTGAGTTATATCCCAAAGTTAAAACGTCGCTCTTTTTGACAAATTCTTTTGACCCAAAGGAATGGATAACTCGTTTTTTTAGAGGAGATAAAAAATTTAGTGACTTGGAAGACACGCTAAAAAAAGAAACGTTTAGTGTATGGTGGAAAACAAACAAACGTACTATTAAGAATTTGGTAGGGGATCGTTTAAAACACATTCAAGCGTGGAAAAATATTAAACTTCCTGTAACAAAAAGACGACTGAACATTTTAGATGATGAAATTTGGGAAAAATTCTATGAACAAGAGCCATATTATTATCTTTTCAAAGAAATTAATTCCATTACAGAGGATGACACTCGTTTTACTACACACGAGACACTTGGCGCGTTTTTTAGGGATGTCATAAAAATTGAAAGTATAAATGTAAAGAACTATGATTATGGATTTTATGATGAGTCTATTGTTTTAAAATGGGAAATTAACAGCAATGAAGAAAATATCCCTATGATTGAACTCACATTGTTGCAAGATAACGATAATAATGAGAAAAAGTTTTTACAGCATATTTTCAATAACTGGAGTGATAATCCTACTTATTTGTGGAAAGCAAAATATGTAGAAGACAAAATAAGAAAACCACGAGAGAATCAACCAACGCAAGGTGCCAACTGCCCCAAGCCTTTAGTGACGGAATTTGGATCTCATTTAATAAAAAATGGATAACGATGTACTCAAATACTCTTACTTCGCAATTTAATTTTCGCACTTCCGATAATACTTTTGACACATTATTGGAAATCGCAACAAATCGTTACGCTGACTTGTGTATAAACGACATTTACATACTTTTGAGCGAGTGCATAAAAGACTGTGCCAAAAAAACAAAAATCATAGACATGGTTTCCGCCCAAAAGCTCAAAAAACACCACAACACCTTACAAGCCATCATCCCTCAATACCACACAAGCAAATGCGTAGACGACTGCGCCTATTGCGGTTTCAGAAAAAGTAACCCTAATGTTTTACGGACAGAACTAAATGATGAAGATTTTGAAAGGGAACTAAAACTGATTCTTGATTGGGGCTATTCTGTAATTGAGTTTGTCTATTCGACCGACACAAATTTCCCTGCAAAGCGTATTGCCAAAAGAATCACAAAAGCAAAACAAATGGGAAAATCTATCGGTAAAGAACTTGAAATAGGAATAAATGCTCCCGCTCTATCATTAGATGATTATAAAATTCTCAATGACGCAGGACTTGACTTCGTGCTATTGTGGATGGAAACATATTCTGATAATTACAAAAAGTGGCACCAGAACAATACTCCCAAATCAGATTTCAATTACCGAATAAATACTTTTGACAGATCAATTCAGGCAGGCATAAAAAAGTATGCTTTTGCCATTCTATTCGGTCTTAGTGATTGGGTTGAAGATGTTTCGCGTTTAATCGCGCACGGTTTATATATAAGAAAAACTTATGACATAGAACCTTATATTATTGGAAACCCAAGATTAAAACGCGCAATGGGATTGTCTGTTGAAAATAGCAAGTACATAATTGATGATGAGAATTATATATTTGTCAATTATCTGTTTAAATTGATATTCCCCGAAACAAAATTGTTTATTAATACGCGAGAAGAAATAGATATTAACTTGGAATTGATAAAAGGCGGTGGAGATTTTTTTACTATTGATTGCGGTACATTTCCCGGCGTATATCTGAATTCCGAATTAGTTAAAGACGGCCAAGAGCAGTTTCATACATCTTACTATAATCGCGAAAAAACGATTGCGCTATTACAAGAAAAAGGATATAAGGTAATTTTTTGATACAGATAATTGTAAATATATTGCTATCATTTGCTTTATACATTTTAATAGGCAAATCATTCTCGTTGATTTATTACCCAACTCGCTTTTTCCATATCGCACACGCAGCAACCTTAACATTTGCCGCTTATTTCACCTACCTGTTTTTCATGCAATTAAACTTTCAGATAGCAATTTCTATTTTCTTAGCTATTCTTTGCGCAACAGGCGTAGGAATGTTGTCAGAAACTGTGGTATACAAACCACTAAGAAAACGCAGCGCCTCACCCATGATATTGATGATTACTTCGTTGGGATTATATACTGTTTTACAAAATGTAATATCCATGCTTTGGGGTGATGCGACCAAAAGTGTGCGTACAGGCGGCGCAAGAGTAGGAAATGAGTTTTTCGGCGCATACATTACCGATATTAAAATTATCACGATTACGGTTTGTTTGGCTTTATTCGTAGCTTGCGTACTCTTTATGAAATACAATCGCATCGGGCGAAATATACGCGCAGTAGCAAGCAATCCAGAATTGAGCAATGTTGTCGGCATTAATTCCGACAGGGTTATTCTTTGGGCGTTTGGTATCGGTTCAGCATTAGCGGCAGTAGCGGGAATTTTAATCGCTTTTGATACAGATATGCGTCCTACAATGGGCTTTAACTGGTTATTATTCGGTGTTGTTGCAATGATTATTGGCGGCGTTGGCAGTAATTGGGGATTGGTTGGCGGAGCATTACTCTTGGCAGCGTCACAACATCTTACCGCTTACTACATTGGCAGCCAGTGGATAAACGCCGTAGCTTATATAATTTTGATTCTGTTCTTGATAGCCAAACCACTTGGATTTAGTGGCAAACGGTTGAAGAAGATAGAGATTTGACATGGAATATCTGTTGCATTTACTAATACTGATAGGCATTTACGTAATGCTATCGCAAAGTCTAAATCTCTCTGCGGGTTACGGCGGAATGATTTCACTTGCTCACGCCGGATTTTACGGTGTAGGCGCATATACCGCAGCACTGCTTGCTGTCAATTATCAACTCTCATTTTTATTAACGTTGCCTATCGCTATGTTGTTAAGCGGATTATTAGCGTTAATCATTTCAGCCATCGCTCTGCGCACTATTGACGATTATTTTATCGTTTGTACTTTGGGTATTCAGGTTATTATCTTCTCGCTGATGAACAATTGGATGTCGCTTACAAGAGGGCCTCTTGGCATACCCGGTATTCCAAGCATTCAGTTTTTTGGCATCACAATGGGAATAGGAAACAGATTAGCCTTTTTGTTATTGACTATATTTTTTGTCGCTGTGATATTTCTCTTTCTGAAAAAATTGACAGATTCATCTTTCGGACGCACTTTACGCGCATTAAGCGAAGATGAGATTTTTACGCAATCGTTGGGTAAAAATGTCTATCTTGCAAAAGTAATAGCTTTTACCGTTAGCGCAATGCTCGCCGCTGTTCCGGGCGTACTTTACGCTCATTATATCAGTTACATAGACCCAACGAGTTTTACGATAGATGAATCTATTTTTATCCTCTCTATAGTCATCATCGGCGGAATGCGGAACCTATGGGGAAGCGTTATAGCATCTGCATTTCTTGTCTTGTTACCGGAAGCGTTACGGTTTGTGGGTATGCCTACTGCTATCGCCGCCAATATGCGTCAAATTATTTACGGCGGGATACTGATT
>Ga0123356_10007461_pt1 | contig 10911 bp, 8 predicted proteins | sample TergutEmb28metaG_2_FD_92546 | JGI IMG/M metagenome (GOLD analysis project Ga0123356, IMG submission 92546) | Embiratermes neotenicus P3 segment gut microbial communities from Petit-Saut dam, French Guiana - Emb289 P3 | ecosystem: Host-associated > Arthropoda: Insects > Digestive system > Gut ... | reverse complement strand
GGGAAAGCTATATAACGTCCCGGAACGAAGAAATGAAGGAACGGTATATACGGGGGAGTTACAAATGAAAGACTTAGTTACGGCGTACCAGAAGTTCTGGTCACAATTCCATTACAACGAAGTCAGGCAGCCGTTTTTAACTCGTAAACTCCCGGCGTTCCAAGAAGGCTTCGTAAAAGTCCTTAACGGCGACAGGTTTGAAATGCCTGATTTTCCGTATCTGGTCTACCAAGTCCCTAAACCGAACTTTTTAGAAAGCGCACTCATACAGATCAGTATTTGGGACAGACCTCCCGACGGTATGACGGCAGCAATATTCCAAGACCGGCTGATATCGGTCGTATCGCAAATCGAACGGGAAATACACGTAGAAGGTTCAATGGTCCTGCTGGGTAACGGCGCGTTTGCATTTAATCGCGGCAACCCGTGGGTAAACATACTGGAAGGCGACCCTTCCGACCCGAAGATAACAAGAGCAATACTCAATGTAATCGTTGAAAATTACACTTTGTAAAGGAGAATCGTAATGGATACAAAAATGGATACAAAAAAAGGGTACAAATTTAGCGGACTGACCGAGAAAACTCCGCAATCAATACAGATAGGCGCAGGTGTATTCTGCGTCAATGTCCCGCCGTTTGAAACAAAACCCGATTTCGCATCAATCGTAGCAGCGGTCGAAGCTGCAAGGGAAGAAGGCAATGTACTCGGCGCAACCCGTGGCGGCGGTACATTCGTTGCAAAGGTCGAAATAGGTCAAATCGACATCGACGATATGCGTAATCCACTACCCGGTACTCAGGAAGTAACCGGCGGCGAAACAAGGTTGACCGGTACGCTCGTCGAGATCAGTGTCGAAAACCTGAAGCGCATCCTGCCTATGGCAATGGTCGATGAAAATGACGGCGGACTCACAAGGTCTACAGTCCTGCTTCCGTCGCATTATCTCGAAAACGTGTTGTGGGTCGGCAACAAGACCGATGGCGGCGCAATCGCGATCATGATTTTCAAAGCCCTGAACACAGAGGGCGTTACCCTGACCTTCACATCCGAAGGCGGAGCAACAATGCCGTTCAGCTACCTCGCACATCTTCCGGACGCAATGAATGCACAGACCGCACCGTTCAAAATCTGGGACTTAGAACTGCCTGAAGGCGGAGTCGGTGGCGATCCCGACACACCTGTCGATACGACCGGCACACCGATTGAAGGCATGACAATTCAGCAAATGCTGGATTTCGCAGAGGAGAACGACATCACCATTCCAGCCGGCGTGACAAAACACAACGACATTGCAAAAGTCATACTCACCGCACTCGGACTCACGGGAGTCAAAGTAGACGATTAAGGGGCGCATAACCGCCCCTTGCGGTTTCTAAAAGATAATTTTAACAATTCCAATAATTCTATTACACACAATCAAAGAAGCTTATAAGTGATTCTATGGAGGTAAATCATGTTAGAAGAAAACGTAAATCAGGACGAAATTAGAGCCGTAAAAGAGCCGATGTACTTTTTTACGTGTAAAGCCAAAAAGCAGAAGATGCTGCTGACCGCGGCACTTCCGCACTTAAAGCCGTTTATCGACGAGTTCAGGAGGATAACAAAACTCCAAGAAAGCGGCCCTAAACTCAAAGCAGCCCGTGAAGCGCAGGCGAAATTCACCAGTGCTGAAGCGGCGATGCTGATTCCGAGCAATAAAGACAATCCTGTTCTTATGGAAAATGTTATCAACGCCCGGATGGCTGCCATGAATGCGATTCAGGAAGCCGAAGAAGAAAAGTCGGAGCAGGGCTTCGATATTCTCGAATCGGTGATTGATAATTTTATCTCGGATTATTACGACAATGCGTTGGCTACATTGTCGGTTCTGACAGGAAAAACCACCGACGATCTGGAAGAAAATTTTGACATTTTCGAGTTATGCGAAATCTTCTTTGATGTACTGGAACAGGAGCGTGTACAAAATTTTATCTCGCGTGTGCAGCGGTTAAAGTCGAGAATGCGATAAGATACATCGCAAAATCCGGCGAAATACCTCTGGAAGCACTTGCGTTATATATACTCTCGGAGTTCGAGTACGAGACACGATGGAACAACTATCTGTTTGACTGCCAATGGTCACAGGCGGTAGACAGGAATTTCGTCGAATATATAGGCAGGATTCCAGACCACGTAGATGAATACCCGACAAGACCCACGCTCCCACGCTGGCATGAATTATTGGAGCCGAGAGACGAAGAAGATATCGTTGAAATCAGCGAAGTGACGAAAATCCTCTTTGCAGCAGCGGGGATAGGGTAATGGAACTATTTTCAGTATTTGGCAAGATAGGCCTTAATGATAAAGAATTTAATCAAGGTATCGCGTCGGCTGAAAAGTCCGGCGAATCGTTTGCGGCGAAACTTGGCAGCACGATAGCAAAAGGTGCCGCTGTCGTTGCTACTGCCGTTGCTGCAATCGGTACGGCTGCCATCGTAACCGGCGTTCAGTATGATACATCACTGAGCGCAATCAGAGCGCGTACCAACATGACCCAAGAGGATATTGACAGGCTCGGTATCGCATTTCGCGATATGGGGCTTAAAGGTAATTATAGCGCACAGGAGATTGCTTCGGCTTATGCGAGCATAGCTGTAAACGGGCAGACCGCCACGTACGGAATCCAAGTCATGGACCAAGCAATGACGATGGCGCAGGCGACAGGAAACGATCTCGGAGATACGGCATATTTTCTCGGTAATTACTTACTCAAAGTCGGTAAAGATTCATCGTATGCAGAAAAGTACGTAAACATATTTTCACAAGGTATAGCAAATACCGGTATCGGACTTGACAGCCTGCAAAACTATGTGTTCCGCATGACACCTGCCTTCCAACAATTCGGAGCAGATGCAGAAGTAAATATCGCCATACTCACGCGCTTGTACCAAGCCGGTATCAAGGGTGCAAACCTGTATTCCGGCATGGGTACTATCATGATGGAATTTGGCACTCAGTCCGGCAACGCATTCGACGCTGTCAGCGAGTTCGCCGAAGGTATCATCGGTTCAAGCTGGGCGGCTATGGACAATGAAGAAAAAATGTTCGCCGCTGCAAAGGCTATGGCTGAATACGGCGATCAGACGCACGTAGCTCAAATCGTAACCGATTCCATGAACTCGACACAGCAGGCTGCATGGTTCGCATTCATGGAACTGTCCGAAGAAATAAAAGGCACTACTATTCCTACCTTACGGGAAGCAAACAATGAAGTTGACGGCTATACTGCCTCAATGCGGATGGCGACCGAACGGTCACAGGACTTCGGCTCTGCGTTAGGTGGAATAAAAAACAGCGGTCAGGACATGCTGAAAACAGTATGGGAGATAATCAAGGCTCCGTTAACCGGAGTTCTGGAAACCGCTGCTGACAAAATGAGAAATCTCGCAGTCCGGCTCCGTGAGGGAGGCGATTTACACCCGGTAATGAAAAAGCTCGGCGATGTTATCTCGAAACTCGCTGAAATCATAGTAAAACTCGTCTCGAAATCAATAGAGCCACTGATAAAAATACTGTCCGTTTTAGGCACTATTTTAGTAACAACACTCGACCTGATGATTAAATGGGCGCCTGTTATCCTGACCGTTACGGCGGCGATTCTCGGCTTGAAAGCAGGCATGATAATCACAGAGAAAATAGGCCTGCTATCGGCAGCAATCACACTGGCAAAAGGCAAACTTGCATTATACGCATTAGGCGCAAAAGCGGCGACAGTAGCGAACGCATCAGCCGCAACCGGTGCTGGTGCACTTGCAGCAGCATTGAAAGTAAAATCTCTGGCAACCGTTCTGGCGACGGGAGCATTTAAGGCGTTTACAGTAGCCTTATATAACGTCCCGGTAATCGGGTGGATACTGGCGGCGATAGCTGCGCTAACCGCCGGCATTATCCTGCTGGTCAAATGGTTCAACCGTGAGACTGAAGCTAGCCAAGCTACCCGTGAAGAAACAGCACGGCTTGCACAGGAACGGGAGGCTGCAACCGAGAGAACAAATAATTTTATTGATTCTCTCAAAAATTCTGCTGCCGCACATGAAAATAACATGTCTTCAATGCAGGCGGAAATTACCGTTTCCAAGAATCTGATAGACAGAATCGACGAGCTTAACAAGATGGAAAACCTGTCCGCCGAACAGAAGGCGGAACTGTCCGCAATGGTCACTCTGTTAAACGAAAATATGGGCGAAACCGTAGCGACAATAAACCAAGAAACGGGCAGGCTGAACGAAAACGTACAGGCGATCAGGAGAAGAATCGACGCACTGGCAGACGAAGCCAGAGCAGCAGCAATGCGCGAACGCTTAAATCAGGTGATGATAGAGCAGTTAAAAATCGAGGAAGAACTCGAATATCAGACAAACAGGCAAGCTGAAGCAACGGCACGATATAACGCAATACAAGATGAATTGAACGATGGCACACGCCGTACCCGCCAAGAGAAAAAGGCGCTTGAAGAAGCCCTTGCAGAGGCGAGTGCTGCAAGCTGGGAAGCACACGATGCAGTTGCCGCACTCACCGAACAATACGAGCGCAATGAGGGAAGCATCGACTCCCTTACAGGCTCGATCGTTGACAACGAAATGGCTACACAATCCGCCACTGAAGCAGTGGACGATTACTGCGAAGCTCTGGAAGAATTACGGGAGAAAGCAATCAAGGAAGCTGAAGCTGCTCTCGAAATGCTTGCAAATAAATTTGAAGAAGTCCAGAACAGGGCTGGCGACGCATTCAACAGGCTCGACCACAAGGTATCTTCCAGTATCGAAAAGATGGCGGAAACACTGAATAAAAATGCAGAAGATACTGAAAAATGGGGCGAAAACATAGCAATACTCATGGAAGCGGCAATGGCGCGCGGCGTTGACGACGGCGTTCTTAACAGCTTACTTGAAATGGCTGAAAAAGGACCCGGCTATGCAGCGATGTTCGCAGCGGATGTCGAATCGACGCTCGACCAACTCGTACCGGCACTTGAAAACGTAGCCGAATCTTCCATGTCATATATGGCGAATGTATATCAGACCGACAGATCGGTGATCGAAGCTGCGGCAGGCACGGTCGAAGGTACTCATACCGCAATGCTTGCAGCGGTCAGTAACGCTGATTTTAGCACGATAGGCGTATCTGTATCAGACAGTTACGCAACCGGTATCAGCAGAGGAACACCGCAGGCGGTAGCTGCCTCGCAAGACATGGGACATGATACCAGAGACGGTTTGCTTAACGTGAATCAGCAAGGCTCGCCATCACAGGTATACATTAACATTGGTCAGGGCGTTTCTGAAAGCTACGCATCCGGCATATCGGACAGAATCACAGTAGCAGTACAAGCAATAACAGATCTGGCAAATCAGGTACACACAGCATTCCTGAACGCTATAACTGGTCACAATTACTTCGCCAAAGGTCAGAGTAAGGTCGATGATTTAATCCGGGGCATGAACGACAAAAAAAGCAGCGCAGTTTCTACTGCAAATACAATAGCCGGTGATATCTCGACTGCGTTTGACACAACGATCACTTCAAACAATTACTTCGCCAAAGGTCAGAATATTATAGACAGCTTGAAAAACGGTATGCTGAACCGCGAATCTTCGTTAATGGCTGAAGCTGAACGGATAGCCAACAGGATAGCAAAAACCATAGGCGACGCATTAAAAGAAGGCTCCCCGATGAAAGTATTTGTTGATAAGGGTAAAAACATACCTGACAGTATGGCAATCGGTATCGACAGGAACGCTGATAACGCCTTGAAATCCGCAAGCACACTGGCGAAAAAAATCATCAATATCTCAGACGTTTACGGCGATTACGGAAATATGTCAAAAAGTAACATGTATGCAGCTAAGGCTAACGGTCATGCAGGTGGCGGAGATAGCGCATACCACTTCCACATGAACACAAGACCCATGACACCTCACGAAGCTATGGTCGCTTGCAGAGGGCAGTTTGAAATGGCGAGGTGGACAGCATGATATTAACCCCATACAACTTATCGGTAAGAAACAAACGGAGCGGTGAGGAGATATTCCTTGACGGGCGTGACGGGTACGTTGTCGCCCCGCTTCGTGGCATGTCAGCAATCCCGGTAGATCTCCATCTAACGCAAGGAGTCGGACAAGTCGGCTCAACAGTTCAAGGTCAGTCGGTACAAGGCTATTCAATAGTCATATCCGGCACTATTCTAGGACTCGTCAACGACCGTCGGAAACGTATGCACGATGTTATCCTGCCCGAAAACGAAGTAGAGTTAATTTACAGGGAAGACAGGGAAACATGGATACTCGATTGTTTTCCGACCGTGAACCCTGATATCCAGCATGTCAAGAGTTTTGCTCGGTTCGGTTTCACCTTATTCTGTCCGCATCCGTATTGGAAAAACAGCAGAGGCGCAAGCGGCATGTTATCTGGGCTTATATCCAGATTCCAGTTCCCGGTGAATTTTGGCGAATACCACATGTTCGGCGAGCGCATCAAAGATATAAGCGTGATTGTAACAAATACAGGCAATGTAGCAGTCAATTTTACGCTGACATATATCGCGACCGTACCTGTTCTTAACCCTACATTACACAACGTCGTCACAGGTGAATATATCAAGATAAACCGAGCATTTGAAGCAGGAGAACGGGTCATTATTGATATGGAATCAACACCCATGACCGTAACGTCGTATCTCAGAGGTGAGACCAAGAATATTTTTGGCGCATTAGACCTGAAATCAACACCGTTCATGCTCGCTGTCGGAGATAATATCCTGCAAGACGGAGCAGAAGCCGGATACGTTGGACTCGACACATTGGTCAGCTACCGGATTGCGTATACGGGGGTGTGGTAAATGCAGTATCACGTTTTCTCCCCTGAATACGAACGACTCGGCATTTTAGGCTCGTATCTAAGCAGTACATGGGAAGAACATTATCAGCGCAAAGGCAGGTTCATACTTCATACCGTAGACACAGACGATAACGCCAGATTACTGAAGGTCGGAAACCGCTTCTGGCAGCGCGATAAGAAGACCTCAATGATTGTGTACTATTCCAAGCAGGAGAAAGGTCGCATCGCAGCCTACGGACACACGGCTCTCGTACGGCTGAATCAGAGGATTATAAACCCGACCGTCCATGTAACCAATGTCGAACTTGGCATGAAGGCAATCGTCCGGAACAACACAAGGGGTCTGACGCATTTTCGGATAGACGCAAACCGGAACCTGCCGGAACGGTTCGACAGCCAGTACACAGGACACGAATTACTGGAAGCACTCGAAATACTCGGAATAGAATCAGGGGTAGGCTATTTCATGGGCTTCGACCCTGAAGCAAAACAGGATGTCTTCACAGTTTACAAAGGCGATGATTATACCGTCGGCGACAATGTCAGGGTATTTTCGGCAGAGTTCAGAAATCTGGACGCATTGAACATAGCGGACGATATATCCCTATACAAAAACGTCGCGTATGTAGCAGGTAGCGGAGAAGGTTTAGACCGGACGATAATCATAGTCGGAAACACTACCGGCTCAGAGCGTCGGGAAATGTATGTAGACGCACGTGATATCCAACAGGACACCGAAGTACAGCGCAATCTCGACAGGCATGAAAACCAGTTGAACAGACTCGCTGATCGAGAAGGCGCAACCATGTCGCAATTCCAGCAGGACCACTTGACACAACAGATGGCTGATTTTAACGAAAACTCACGCGATCTCGGAGTGTCCGGGACTATGACATATAACTTCAGCACCGGCAGATTCGCACCGACGATAGCAGCAATGAGATCGAATATCAGGACGCGCCTCAACGCAGTAAATACTTCAACATACAATGACTATATTGCAAGGCTTCGTCAACGTGGTACTGAACGCCTCGGTGACATGAACCGGATAACAAATTTTACAGCAGTCGTCACAGGCGATATCGGGGAAGTCGGCGACATGATTATATGCAGGGGTCGTGGAATCACATTGACCGCAAGGGTCATGGAACGCAGAGAAATAACAGAGAACAATGTCGTCACAACTGAATGTGTCATAGGCGACCCGGAAATAACGGCATTTGAAGAACTTAAAAAGACGATGAAATAATGCATCAGGAAAGAGGTGTACAGATATGGCGCACGATTGGACTCCAGAAGAAGCGGAAGGCAGGAAAGAGATATCATATCCGCTTAACAACCGCTGGTACACAGCGAAGTATCCGCAGGCATTCCATGCCACCAGAACAAGTGGCGTATTTTCGGCTGACGATAATCTTCAACTAAGACCCGGAGGCGGGTTAAAAGTCAGGCTCGGAGCAGGTCATGCCTGGATGCGGATAGACAGGTTCAAAGGCGTTGTTTACGCACAGACCGATGAAGAAGGAAAACTATTCGATGTACCGCCGCCACACGGTAATTTACTCCGGCTCGACCGTCTGGCACTCCGTTTCGATTATATCCTGAATGACGTTTTTTCTGTGTATAAAGTCGGCGTACCCGGACAGCCTGCACCTGCATTACAGCGCGACGCTGAAGCTTACGAATTACACATTTACGAGGTCAGGGTAGCTGCCGGAACACTTGAAATCAGTAACGCTATGATAGGTGATTTAAGAACCAACGAATCCGTGTGCGGAATCATGCGCGACAGCGTCACAGGGATACCGACCCAGCAGTTGTATGACAATTTTACATCGTGGATGGAAACAGTGCGCGGCGAACTGTACGCATTCTTCTTCAACTATCAGGAACTGACTCAGGAACAGTACGACATTTACACCAGCAACCTGAACGGATTTTTCAATACATTCCAAGACAACATGAACCTGTTCATGGAAGTGCAGCAGACCGACTTTATTGCATGGTATCAGTCTGTGAAAGACATCATGGGCGACGAAATAGCAGGCGAGCTTACACTGATGATACAGGACTTGCAGAAAGAAATGCCTGTAGCAGTCGTAGGAACCGTCAGCAACAGTCTCGGCAGGTATCCTGTATGCAATCTATACAAAACCGAGAACGCCGCAGGATTGAGCGGAGCAGGCATGACAGCAGCGGGTGGCGAAAACATCGTCAGCGTTCCTGCTAGGTTCGAGTTCGACGGATATAACACCATCAGGGTATCAACTATTAGGGAGTTCGCAGAATATACGACGATCAGTAAAATCAATGACCAAATGTACGCATTTTTAGCAGAAAACAGTAATAAGTCATTACTACTCACAATAAATTAGGAGGGTCATAAAATGAATAAATTGAATGAAATACCGAGAGGCAGTACCAACTGGACAGACCCGCTTAACGAGAACTTCGCTGAACTCGATAAGCGACATTCTGTTTCATCTCCGGCGATCCTGCTGGCAAACAGGCTGTACCCCGGAGTAAACCTTGCAGAAAAGTTCGCAGCCGAGATAGCTGTTCCGCCGCATAACGGCAATCCGTGGTCGTGGATAAACGCCCGGACACATGAAGGAAATTTCGACCAGATAAACGTCGGTGACTGGATTCCATTCACGACACTGGACGGTATCTTTTTTGAAGCACAGATAGCCGGTATCAACACCTACAAAGGCTACGGTGACACAACCGACACTATAGTCAAAAACCATATCGACTTCATCACAAAGGACTGCCACCCTGACCCGTTCGTTATGAATCGAGTCAACTTCAACAATGGAATAACCGATTTCACAAGCCCGTGGCTTGCGTCTGAACTCGAAGCGCGGTTGAACTCTCGCCAGAAATCTGTAGTCAGTTCAGCAGCAGCAACGCCCACAATGGTTGCAGTCGATTACAGAACGACAGGAATACTCGATAAACTTCCGCAGCCACTCAGAGCAGTAATCAAAAACAAGAGAATCTTAGCACCTCGCAGATTTACAGCCGGCAGCCTGTTAATTGATGATAACTCGTGGGATTGGAGAGATTTTGGTCCACTGTGGATTCCATCCGACACGGAGGTAACGGGGAACGGCTCATGGTCAACGCTCGGATATGACACAGGAGCATTCGTTCAATATCCGCTATTCAACTGCAACATGGAGAGAGTGAAGCATATCGGCAAGGGCGGTTTACGCACGCACTGGTGGTGCTCCTCTGCTTACCGAGGCAACTCCACGCACTTTGTATTTGTGCACAGCGTCGGTCTTGTGGACAGCACCAACGCTTCCCACGCTACCGTCCGCGTCGCCTTCGGCTTCCGAATCATGGAATCTTAATATCACGCCGCCTTGTGCGGCGTGTAATAAGCGAGGATAAAAATGTCAGTATTAGCGCGTAAGCGAAGTTTGAGCGAACTCGAATTTTATAAGAACGGGAAAGAAATCAGGGCAGAGTTTACGCGTTTTCTCATAAGTGACCGCATACCAAAAAGAGCATACTGGACGTTCACAAAACCCGGTATCAAAATGGCACGGAAAATGATGCAGGAAATCACGGCAGCAAACACCATCTACGTCAAGAAATATGATGATGTCAGTGGCGACGAAGCAGTCGAAAATACATCGAATATCATCATGCGTCGGAAGCATCAGTACAAAGCCATAATCGAATGCGAAAAAATGATCCAGCATATCCAGTTCATGATAGACACGCTCGAAACGGTCATGCCAAGCCATTTCATGAAGGTAAAAGAAACTGACGAAGATAAGATATTTGAAAAGATTCTCAAACAGGTCACGCTATTAAAAGCGTGGCGTAACGCCTACACGGTATCGAGTCCTAAAAAGGACTGATATAGGTTATTAGTTGTAACTCGCACGAACTGGTGGTGTGCCTCTGCAAATCGTGGCAACTCCACGAACTTTGTAAATGTGAACAGCAACGGTAATGTGAACAACACCAACGCTTCCAACACTACCGTCCGCGTCGCCTTCGGATTCCATATTTATG
>Ga0123356_10007460_pt1 | contig 10911 bp, 7 predicted proteins | sample TergutEmb28metaG_2_FD_92546 | JGI IMG/M metagenome (GOLD analysis project Ga0123356, IMG submission 92546) | Embiratermes neotenicus P3 segment gut microbial communities from Petit-Saut dam, French Guiana - Emb289 P3 | ecosystem: Host-associated > Arthropoda: Insects > Digestive system > Gut ... | reverse complement strand
TGGCGTGATCGGGTGATCGTGGTTGGCAGCCTCGGCGGCGGGCTGGCTGGCGCCGTGATGATGGGCGTATCAGCGTTCCTGCCGTCCTACGTACAAGGCGCGTTGGGCGGCACGCCGATTGTCGCCGGGCTGGTGCTGGGTGCGATGTCCGTGACCTGGGCGCTCGCGAGCATTTTCGCGGGTCGGCTGATGGACCGCACCAGCTATCGCATGAGCGCAATTCTCGGTTCGTTGTCGTTGCTTGCCGGGTCGGTCGTACTCGTGACGCTCACGCCGACACGGGGCGTGTCCTGGGCCACCGCGGGCTCGCTGGTGATGGGCGTAGGAATGGGCCTGTGCAACACCGCGTTCATTGTGTCGATCCAGGCTGCAGTGCCCTGGCGACAGCGCGGCGCGGCGACTTCGTCGTGCCTGTTCCTGCGCTTCATAGGCCAGGCGTTGGGAGCGGCGTCATTCGGCGCCGTCTTGAATGCCACGCTGCTGGCCCGCGCACCGGATGCGGTGGGGCAGATGAACAAGCTGCTCGAGCCGCAATCGCGTGCAGCGCTTGGCGCGGCGGAACGCGACCGGCTGATCGACCTGGTCGCCACGGGCATACACAACGCATACTGGCTGGCGTGCGCCCTGTCGCTTCTATTGCTATTGCTGGTGCTGCAGATGCCGGCACACCTCAGCCCGTCCCAGCAGACATTGCGGCAGTAAGTCAGTCTATCTTCCATGGAGAGACCCACCATGCTGCTCGGTATTCATCTGCCGCATATCGGCCGCAAGTCCGGCCCGGACGCGATCCGCCGCGCCGCGGAGCAAGCCGAGAGGCTGGGCTTCGCCGACGTGTGGGTCAGCGAGCACATCATCGTGCCAAAGGGCGCCCCCTATCCGCCATCGCCGAACTTCTGGGATCCCATCCTGACGCTGACGTGGGCCGCAGCATGTACGCAACGGGTGAGGCTGGGCACCAGCGTGCTGGTGCTGCCGATGCGGCATCCGCTGCCGCTGGCAAAAGAGCTGGCGACACTGCAGAACCTGTCCCAGGGTCGATTGATCCTCGGCGCGGGCGTGGGCTGGATGGAGCCGGAGTTCAACGCGCTCGGGGTGCCATTCCGAGAACGTGGCCGGCGCATGGATGAAGGCCTCGCGCTGATGCGCGCGGTTTGGAGCGAGGACCCGGTCACGTTCACGACGAGGTGGATTCCAGCGATCGTGCGTGAAATGCGGATGCAGCCGCAGCCCTGCGTGCCGATCCCCGTCTGGATTGGCGGCTCGTCGGATGCTGCAATCACGCGCGCGCTGCGCCTTGATGGCTGGCATGGCAGCCGTGTTGCGCCAACTGAGGCGGCGGCGATGGTAAAGCGGTTGCGTGCGACGCGTCCGGATCCAGCGTTTACGATCTCGTTGCGTGTGGGCTGCACCGCGGGAACTGTCGGCGAATTGTGCGACCAGCTTGCAGCATATCGCGATGCCGGCGTGCAACACGTGCTGGTGGCGCCGGAAGACCGCGATCTCGAAACGTATCTGGCCACCGTGGAGCAGGTGTGGCGCGGGTGGCAGAGGCTGTGAGCCGGTACATCGCCGAAATCGACTGTGTGGTACGCCCTGAATGGATCGACGCCAACGGGCACATGAACCTAGCGTACTATGTTGTCGCCTTCGACCTGGCAACCGATGCACTGTACGACGTTCTGGGCATCGGCCAAGCGTACCGAAACACGACGCCCTACTCCTGCTTCACGGTAGAGACGCACACGCTCTACCAGCGCGAGATGCTGGTTGGCGAAAGGCTGCATGTCGGTGCGCAGGTGCTGGCGCGAGATGACAAGCGCCTGATCTATTTCCACGAGATGTTCCACGCCGAGACCGCCGAGCGCGTCGCGACGCAGGAACTGCTGGCACTGCACATCGACATGCGAGTACGCCGGGTGGCGCCGTTTCCGGACGACAAACGGGCAGCCATCGACGCCCTGCTGCGCCAGCGCGAGGGGATGCCACTGCCGCAAGGAGCAGGACGGCGGATTACGCTGGATCGCGTGCCGCGCCCTTAGCACGGCCACTCGCCGACCGCCCGACCGCTGCAGGCACCAATGACGTCACACGCCACGCCGAGAGAGAGGGAGCACAACCGCCGGCGAAACGGGGGTACCGCGACGCAATGCGGCTCCCACTCCGCCTTCAGCGGTCGGGGCTGAACCCCATAATCGACGCGAAGCGCTCGCAATAGGCCGGCCACACCTCCGGGTTTACCAGCCGGGGCGGGCGCTTTCCGTCCAGAATGTCCAGCACCTGCTCTGCGGCAAAACGCGACATGTTCTCGCGCGATTCCGCGGTTGCGCCGGCCGTGTGCGGGCTGACCAGTACGTTGTCGAATTTCAACAGAGGATGGTCATGCGGCGGGGGTTCGTCCTCCCACACATCCAATCCGGCGCCAGCGATACGTTTGTTCGCGAGTGCATCAGCCAGTGCGAATTCGTCGTGGATGAAGCCCCGCGCGGTGGTTATGAAATACGCATCCGGCCGCATCAACCCGAACGCCCGCGCATCCATCATGCGGCGAGACTGGCCCGTCAACGGGCAGTGCACAGAGACGAAATCAGCCTGGCGCAGCAGATCATCAAGCTCCACCTTCTCCGCCCCCCGCGCAGCGATTTGCTCGGAGGTCAAGTATGGATCGTAGGCCAGTACCCGCATGTTGAACAATCCGCGGCAAAGCTCGGCGACACGGCCGCCAACGTTGCCGATGCCCAGAACTCCCACCGTGCGGTTCAGCAGCTCACGGCCGATATACTGGTTGCGTGGAATGTCGGGACCAGCGCGCATCCGGCGATCGGTCTCGATAATGCGCTTCGACAGAGTGAGCATCATCGCGAGCGCATGCTCCGCCACGCCTTCCTTATTGCCACCGGACTGATTGACCACGGCAACGCCACACCGCGTGCAGGCGTCGACGTCCACGGTGTCGTAACCTGCGCCATTCGACGACGCGGCTACCAGATTCGGCAGGCGCTTCAGCAACGCGTCAGTTACCTGAAAATGCGGGGCAATGACCTGCCGCGAAGCACCAATCTGGTAGACATGCGCCGCGTTCAGAATGGGCGTCGCGATATCGTCTGGGCTTTCGTTCTCAAGCCGATCGAGTTGCACGTCCGGACGCTGCGCCAGAATTTGCGCGTAAAGCGGAGAAGACAGATATTTTACGTAGAATACGCGTTTTGCGTTCGGCGCCATGTCGATTCCCCTCCCGGTCGTGTGGTGACCAATCGTCCGCGAACGACCGGCCGGGTCAAGCCCCTGCCCCTGCCCGTGCGGCGAGCGTGGCGCAGACGCCATCGGATGGTGCTGATAACGCCACGGACCCGCTGCGCGATGCCGGGACAGATAGGACCAAACAGCGTCGCAAGCTAGCGCAGCTTGGAAACTATCGGTTCACCAGGCTCGCTAAAATTCGATCGGCGGCCTTTGAGCTGCGGGGCGAGGGCTACGATCGCTGCACTAACCTGGTCGACGTTGGAAATCCTGACGTCCGCCTGAGTGAACGGAATCCCGATTCCTCTCTCGGCAAAAGCGGTGAAGATTGCGATGGACAGATTAGTACGGACCCTCACTGTCTTGCTCAGGTCACTGATGTCAATGAAGACGTAAAGCGCGAAGTTGATGCTTGAGCTGCCGAACCCGGTCAGCTCGACAATCGGCTCAGGGCTACGGAGCACCTCCGGATTCTCGCGTGCAACCCGAAGGAGCACATCCTTGACGTCATTCGGATCGCAGTCATACGCCGTCCCAACCGAGATCGCGACGCGCGCAATATGATTATGAAGCGTCCAGTTTTTCACTTTCTCCGAGACAAAGGCAGAGTTCGGGATGAGAACGTTGGCGCGGTCGAATGTCTCGAGTTCAGTGGATCGCACGCTAATCTTGCGCACATAGCCTTCCTCTCCGTCAACTACGACTAGGTCGCCGACCCTGACCGGACGCTCGATCAGCAGGATGAGGCCGGAGACAAAGTTGTTGACGACGTTCTGAAGCCCGAAGCCGATGCCGATCGAGAATGCGCCGGCAACGATCGCGAGGCTGGAAAGACTCAAGCCGGCATACGAGAACGCCACCAGCGCTGCGATCAGGATCCCGAGATAGCCAACCGCGGTGCGGATGGAATGGCGGACACCACCCGAGATCCCAGCGGGCTGCAAGACCTGAATGTCAAGCCACCCTTGGAACAGACGGGCCGCCGCGTAGCCAATAGCAAAAACGATCATCGATGCCACCAGGGCACCCAATGTCACCGGTGTATTACCAATGTGAAAACCAAAGAAAAGCTGACGATACCATTCCTCGATATCGGGCCTCGTATAGCCCCATTGCAGCATGATGAATGGCACCGCCACAATCAGAACAGCCAGTTTCAGTAGCAGGCTAACCGGTAACGTGAGCTGCTCGCGTCGTCCCCGATCAAGCTTACCCTGCTCGCCGAGCCACCGTCCCAGAACAGCGCTGTCGTCGCTTATGCACTGCGCGAAACCGTCAACCCACACGAGCATCAGATAGACCAAGGTCAGGATCAGTCCGGTCACAACCAACTGCTGTGCCAGGAAATTGGCCAGAGCCAAATAACCTGTCAGTGCGCACAGGACGATCGCGCAGACGATGATCCATACCAGCGACCGGATCGTACGGAAAAGCATGACCGACGATCCCCCTGAAGTCTCCTCTCCAATGGGGGTGCGAAGAATGGCGACCACGAGGCCGACCAAAAGCAGGCTCGATGGCAGCGCGACTGCCATCGTCAGTTCGAATGGTGCGCGCGCCAGGAGCGTCATGGAGTAGAGCAGCGCAGCCAAGCTGTAGACGAATGCCAGCAGAATCACGAGACCGCAGATGCGAACGGCGACCGCATCGGAGACTGCAACAAGCCGCCAGCGCGAGGCCCTTGGAGCAAACACTGTGGTCACCAGCGCGGCCACCGTGAACACGATCACGATTGATTCTGCCGCGAGGTAGAACAGCCAACTCAGTCGATAGGGGAGCGGCTCTTCCGCCGCAATCATGGCATAGGCAAACACCACTGGAACGGCGACCGGCAGGGCCCGGAACAGAACCACGCCGGCCGCCGAGGATGCGCGCCGCCAAAATGACAACTCGCCGGGACCTTGCCAGTCGCGGAGCCTGCGCGCGCCGCGCCTTCCAATAAGACATAAGGCGACAAAAAGCAGCGCGGCCTCAAGTCCGACCTGCCTCACCGCTCCCCGATCCCGAGCGCTCTGCCACCAATTGCTCACGAGGTCGCGGACACGCCGGATTGTCTCCGGAACATCGCCCGGCACATTGGACCATGTCTGATAGGAATAGATGCCGGTGACCGGGCGCAACAAATAGGACGTGAATTCGTCTCTTCTGGTATCCTCGATCTTGGCGAGCAGGTTGTCGATGCGGAGCCGGGCCGATTGAGCGGACGCTTCGCCCGCGCGTAGAATTTCAAGCTGGTCTTTCAACCGGGCGCGGCGGAGCGCCGCCTGCGGGAGCTGGGGCTCACCGGCCGGCGAAGCCGGCCCGAGCAAATTCAGTTGCTCATTGGCCGCATCCAACTGGGATTGCAGTCGTGTCGACAAATCTACGGTTTGGTTGTGCACCCGATGCAATTCGTCGCGATAGGCGTCGAGCTGTGACCACTCCACCCGCGGCTGGCGGAGTTCGGCCTGTAGGCTATCCAACTCTGACTGCCAGTTTGCGATCGCGGCATTAAGATCGAGGCCCAACGCCGCGTTCACGTCCCTGACGGTCTCCTCCGGTCGAGGCTCAGAGCTGTTCGACTTGGCTGATGGCCTATCGCCCGAGACTGCACTTGCCGGGGCGACGCCAACCTGCGCGGGTTGTCCCGAGCCCCCGGCCTGTCCGAAGGCGCACGGACCCATTGTGAGCGTAACAAGCGTAACTCCGATCAGAACCAGTCTCGTAAGCGTCTGCGGTATCGGTCTTGAGCTAATCATCCACCTGCCCTGTAAGCCTGCTTAGCGATTAGAGGGCCTGATATCGATTGTCACATGAACAACGTGAAGGAAAAACGATCAAAGAACGCCATAGGCATTATAGAAACGGAACAAATACGGTGCAGCCGTCCTCATCGCGGGCGATTGGCCGGTTCAGCCGCGGACGTGTTGTCATGGCGTGTCGGACCAAGCACGCGACGAGAAGCAGCTGGAGCAGGCTCGACGCCATTTGACGTGTCGCGCTTCAAGCGGCGCATCGTCGGTTTGACGGTCGAGGAGATGGCGCTTCCTTGAGGACGCAAAACATGTCCTGTTCGAGGAACCAGACATGGGCTGCGGCTGGACGGCCGGGCGGTGTCAGCCGGCCAAAAATTCCGCCACGGCCGGATTGGCCGTCATCGCCGCCAGCTGCTCCACGGTCGGAAGCTGCGGCCGGTCGCGCTGCTGGTTCACCATGCACAAGAAGCCCATCGGCTCGCCTGCGTTCGCGCGCAACTGATGCCACGTCCATGCTGGAATGCTGATCAGGTCGAACGCCTTCACCCGCCGCACCGTATCACCGAGCAAGCATGTCCCGTGGCCCCGCAAGATCATCACCGCGTGCGCATGCTCGTGCCGCTCCAGCGTCGAGTAGCCACCTGCATGCATCTCGAAATAGCGCAACTCGCAGCCCATGTCCGGTTCATGGAACAGAACCTGGCGCGAGATATCCTTGAATGGTGCACTGCCATCCTGCTTGTAGGGCTGGCATAAGACGCCGTCCCAGCGATAATCGCTGCGAAACGTTCTCACGAGGTCAGGCTTGTCACTATCCATGAGTCCTACCGGTATGTGTGTTGCGCCACGGCGCGCGTAAAGGAGGCAGTCGCCTCGGTCAGCCGCCCGTCTGCCAACAGCAGGTTGCCGCCGATCAGTAACATTGCGTCGGGACCGTAGAAGTCAAGCAGTTCCGGCGTTCGTTCCACCGTCATACCGCCGGCAGGAACCGGCATGGCCGGGATCGATCCATCGCGGGCATTGTGGGCGAGACGGCGGCAGGTCTCCGGCGTATAGCCGAACCGTCCACCGTAATTGGGAAAAATCACGGCGTCAGCGCCGAGCAGCGGAAACAGTTTACCAATGAGAAGCTCGGATGCGATCCGCGCGGCGCCTCCCATCGCGGGATGCGCAAAGAACGCCATGTCAGGAAATTCACGAACCAGAGCCTGCATATTGGCAAAGCCGGCGATGACCGGCGCGATCAGCAAGCAATCGAGGCCGAGGTCGCGCGCGATCGCTGACTGATTCCGCATCGCATCGAGATCGCCGGACAGGCTGGGCAGATAGTGTGTGGGATTGCCACTCGCCTGCGTCGCACGCACGACACCGTCAGCGCAGGCACGCACGCGGTCGGCAAAGTGGCTGAAGGTTTGATCGGCGAGGCCGTGGTCATCCTTGATGTAGTCGATGCCACCGCGAGCGAAGCGTTCCGCCAGATCGCCGAGCCGCTGCGGTGATAGACCCTGTGGCTTCAGCGCCGTACAAGTCAGTGCACGCCCGAATGCACCGACGCGGGCGCGTAGCCCAGCGATGCCGTGGCGGGGGCCGGAAAAGCCGGTCGGCAAGACGACATCGTGCAGAACGACATCTTCATGCAGCGACGTATTGCCAAACAGCATGTTGAGCAATTGTCCTGCGTCGTTGCCAATGGTCGCCTCTGCAATGCCAATCTGAACCGCAAAGAGACCGTCGCCGAGATTCTCGACGGACTGCACTTCGCCAACGATATCGCGCAGTACGATTGGGTCGTCGATGGCCTCCAACGGCATTTCGACGCTTTGCTCGACCGCGATCGTCCTGGCGCGCGCAGCGATGGATGCCGCGTCACTGCGCACGTGATAGGTAACGGCGATGCGATCGCTCATGTACGTGGCACCACCAGCGCATCGACCGCGATCGCGCCTTGCTCGCCCAGAATCACGGGATTGATGTCGATCGCCTCCAGCCGGTCACCCAATGCAATCGCCGCGCGCTGCATTGCACACAGGAGGTCGACGAAGGCACCCATCGTGCCCGGATATTGCCATCGTACACTGCACAGCACGCTGCCCAACCCACTCTTCTCCACGCCCTGTTCGATCGCCTCGCGTCCGATCGGAATCGGCCATACACACGATTGACGCAGCGCCTCAGCGTAGATCCCACCGAGTCCGGCGAGCAACACCAGCCCGACACCTGGTGATCGCGTGACACCCGCGATGGCCTCGAACGCGGCCGGAACCATCGGCTGAACGACGCAGCGCGCCGCGCCGATCGCACTGAACGCGGATCGTAGCGCTACGCGGTCATACAGGTTAGTACGCACCAGGCCAAGGTCACTTTTATGCGCAATGCCGTCAACCACACCTTTCAACACCACAGGCCAGCCGAGCTGCGCAGCGGCGAGCTCTGCCTCCTCCAGCGTGGCGCACTCAACGGTCGCAACCACCGGCACATGGAACGTGTGCAGCAACGCCAGGCTTTCGGGCTCGGTCAATACACGATGAGGCAAATCCGGAGCTGACGACGTATCGAGTGCAGGTGGTGGAGCCGGCGGAGGCGTGAGCATCGCACGAAGCGACTCTAGTACGATATCTGTCTCCGAGAACACATCCATGCCGCGCGACTCATACCATGCACGTTCGGCTGCCGGCATACCGCCGGGCGCAACAATCAGCAGCGGCTTGCCTGACGTGTCTCGCGCTCTTGCCAACGCAGCGCGGATCGGATCGCCCTGCCACGGGTTCATTGAATGCACCAAGGCGAGCGTCGCACCGACGTCCGCATCATACGCCAGCAGCGCCGGAACCAGCGCCGCGCGACGCATGCCACCGAAGATACCCAGATCCAGCGGATTGCCGATGCGGGAGAACCTGCGCTGTTCATCGATGCGCCGGTAGGTGTCCGTTGCAAATGCCGCAAGCGGCACGTGCAGCGCGGCGCAGCGGTCGGCGATCAACGAGGCCCCGGCACCTGAGGTGGACATTGCACCGAGCCTGCCCCGACGTCGCCCGTACTTGTTCAGCACCGCACTGGCAGTCATGAAGCCTTCCAAAGTGGATGCGACGGCAACGCCGCTTGCCTCGAACAAGGCATTGTAGGCGGCGGAACCGCCAGCCAGTCTGCTGGAATGGGCGACCGCCGCCTGCGCGCCGGCTTCGGACCCGCCGATCTTCAGGACCACGACGTGCTTGCCGGAATCAGCGGCTGCCATCGCAAGCTGGCGGAAACGCTGACCGTCGTTCAACGAATCGATCAGCAGTGCGATGACGCGTGTCGCTTCGTGCGCAATCGCATATTCCATATAATCCAGAACCGAGAGATCGGCCTCGTTCCCGGTGGAGGCGAACAGCGAAAGCCCCGCGCCCAACATCGCGAGGCGGCCCGTCATGGCTTCGAACAACGCGCCGGAGTGTGAGAAGATCGATATGCCCCCCGAAGGCTGCCGCTTGGCGTGCGATGTGTTGAAACCAACCGAAACCGGATGATGGGCGTTGTAAACGCCGTTACAGTTCGGACCGACGATGCGGATGCCGGCTTCCTTCGCGATGCGCGCGAGTTCCTGCTGGCGTTCGGTACCGGCGGCGTCAAGGCTTTCCGCATAACCGGCTGAGCCAACAATCACTGCTTTCACGCCCGCCGCGGCGCAATCGCGGACCGCTTGGAGGGTGGCTTCGGCGGGAATAGCGAGGAACGCGACGTCCACGTGCCCGGGAACCGAAGCAAGATAGGGGAAGCAGGGTATGCCATTCACCTGGGTCAGGCGGCGGTTGATGCCGTAGATGCCGCCGCGGAAGCCGGTGTCGCGGACGTTGTTCAGGACGATGTAGCCGTGCTTGGTCGTATCGTCGGACGCACCGATCACCGCAACCGCTCGTGGGTGAAACAGCGCGTGCAAAGCGTCGCGAGAGGATATTCGGTTCGGCATCTAGGGCGGGCTCCTGAGGCTCGGTGGGACGATTGTGCGTCGAATCACCCCATCCGCGAAGCGGGAGAAATCGACGTGTGAACCGCCAAAGTGCAACCAGCATCACGAAACGACCGTGCGGTTTGCCCTTCACCCGCATCGATGCGGCGCGACCTCCCCGTACTGTGGTGGGACCAGGTGCTTCGACGGATCCGGCGTGGCACAATTCCGCATCAGTGACGGAGATGCTTCATGACCGATATCCATACCGAAGAGGCCGGCCGGATCCTGCGGATCGAGAACCGCGACAATATCCGCGTGCTGACGATCAACCGTCCGCACCGCATGAACGCGATCTCGCCTGAACTCTCCGACGCGCTGATCGAGGCCTTCGTTGACGCGAACTCAGACAACACGGTGCGTGCTGTGGTGCTGACCGGCGTCGGCGACCGTGCCTTCTGTGCAGGCGCGGACCTGAAAGCCCGCCAGGACGAAGACATCGCGGGCAAGCCGTTCCAGCCGCTACTCTCGCGCGTGCGCCGCTATCTTTTCGAAGTCGTTTTCGAAACATTCAAGCCGACCATCGCAGCGTTGAACGGGCCCGCCGTTGCAGGCGGGTGTGAACTGGCACTGGCATGCGACATCAGGATCGGCGCGGAACATGCAAGGCTCGGATTGCCCGAAGCAAAGCGTGGCAAGGGCGCCCATTTCGCCAATGTCCTGCTGCCGCGGCTCGTGCCGATGGGGATCGCGCTGGAGATGCTCTACCTTGGCGAATACCTCGACATGGACGAGGCGCGGCGCTGGGGCTTAGTGAACCGCGTCGTACCAAAGGGCCAGACGCTGGCCGCAGCGCTGCGCATGGCGGAAGCGATCTGCGAGAACGCGCCCGTGACGATACGCCGGATGAAGGAAACAGCGGTCAAGGCATCGGGCCTGCCGATGCCCGCCGCGCTACGGCTGAACGAGGGAATCAGTCCATACCAAAGCGAGGACCGCATCGAGGGCGTG
>Ga0123356_10007459_pt1 | contig 10912 bp, 8 predicted proteins | sample TergutEmb28metaG_2_FD_92546 | JGI IMG/M metagenome (GOLD analysis project Ga0123356, IMG submission 92546) | Embiratermes neotenicus P3 segment gut microbial communities from Petit-Saut dam, French Guiana - Emb289 P3 | ecosystem: Host-associated > Arthropoda: Insects > Digestive system > Gut ... | reverse complement strand
AATCATTTACGATCGATGCATTCTCCGATCCGACCGACGCAGTCTTCATCATTGATATCTCGGGCAGCATGTATATGTATACCTTGCCCAATGGGCAGACGAGGATCGCAGCCACCATCGATGGACTTAACATGGCGATAAAACTCCTGATGGATGCCAATCCCGACAATCGCGTCGCGGTCGTTGCCTTTGGAGGGACTGCCGCACCACCGACGATGATCAGTTTAGGACATTATGATCTGACGGGATCGAACACTGCCTACTTCAGTGTCACTGGATCTGGTTCGAGCACCACACTGGTGGTCAACAGTGCGAACTTCACCTCGGCTGATGGCGCGGTTGTGACCCCCAGTGTCGTGGTCGGTGGCGGTACGCCCACCCAACGAGGCATGTATGCCGGTGCGCAGATCTTGATAAACAACTACGACACGACCTTTACGACCAGCATTGGTACGACCGTGGTCCGCAAACCGGTCATGATCCTGTTCACGGATGGTGAGCCGACCTACGGCTGGACGGATTATAAGACCGTGTCCGGTAGTTACGATTGTGGCAATGGTGCCAATGCCGACATGGGGATCGATCTACTCTGTGTAGCCACTGCATCGTACTGGAAGCAGATGGTCCACGATCACTACTACGGCGCCGATGATCTGATGGATGCTGCCCGTTACTACACCATCGGATTAGGCGTGGACTCGATAAGCTCGAACGCGGTCCTCGATCCGCAAACGGGAGCAGCTGCCAATTCCTATACCTATAGTGGTACGACCTACAACATGAAGACGCTGCTCGATACTTTTGTGACCGTAACCCCTGGGGGGACCAGTATCACCTTCCCGGCGGTCAATACCGGTGGCAGCGTTCGCCGCCTCGTCACCATCCAGAACACGAACAACTTCGTGCAGACCTACTACTATACCGATGACTATTTCATGGCTGATGATGCCGGCGCACTGGAAGAAGCCTTCAAGAGCATCACCTCACAGATCATCACCGAAGGTGGTTATGTCACTCAGACCGGTCCCAACCCTGATTTCGATGGGTATATCACGTTTTCCGATGTCAACGGTCAATACATGAGATTCGAGCATCTCTATGGCATCTGGCTTGACAATAACCGTTTTACCGGCGCATCTTTCGCCCAAGATATGTCCCAGGGTCCCTCCAGTCCCAACTGGGCTACCTTCACGACCAACTTGGCGATCCAGATGAGCACACCTGCGGTCACGGTCTCCCAGCCGACCGCTGCTTCGATCGTTCAGAGCTCTATCGCGGGAGGAAGCCTCTACTACGACAGCAACACTGATTATTCGAACTGCATCAAATGGTATGCCGACAATCATAAGAACTATGTCTCCCCCTACTATGATGCGAGTGGTAATGTGATTTCTCCGCCGTCCGGTGCCGAGTGCCTCATGGAGCTCTATCCGATAGAGGGAGAGGCGACCAATTCTGTCACGGGCCAGACCACCGTACTCACCAACACCTTCGTAGCGGTTCTGACTGCGCTGCATGATGGTGCCTTCAACTACGATGACAACTATGGAGGTACCTTGGGAGGGCTTGAGAGGACCTTGATCACCGGTCAGCAGATCGTGCGATGGTACATCCCGGCCTCACTCATACCGATGCGTACGGTTTCTCCTACCTATGGTGAAGACCAGAACCTCACCGGTATGGCCATCCGCGAGGCGACGCCGATCCATGTGATCTATTCGATCGGTCTGAGAGATCCGTTCGCGCTGTCCAATGTCAATCAGGACTATAAAGACACCCACTATCTGACCGCACCGGATGCCTACGGACGTCCCAGCCTCATGCCGTTTTATAGCAACGCATTCCAGTACAACACGACCCAGAACCGCGCAGCCGCATTCTGTGAGTTAAGTCATACCAACCCGTACTACTATCACTGGGATGCGAGTGGACAAATTCCTCTCTTCGTCGATACAGGAGGCGGTTTCGTCCCTGCGACGGCAAGTGATACCGGACCGTTCTATACCCAAGCCGAATACTTCGATATCAATGCGACTCCGACCTATCTGGTCACAGACTATGTTCCTGTGGCTACAGGAACACCCATCAGTCATGACTCAGCGACCGGAGTGCCCTACATTGCGTCAGGGACCCCCGTCGCCGTCCACATCGCGTTGTCGATCGACAAGAGCGAGAACATCACGAACACGAACCCCTATCAGTTATTGACCTCTCTGATGCGTCCGATCAGTGAGTACTCCGATATCCAGCTGCGCTTCCACGACAACAACGGACTGCTCGGCGTGCCCGATACCGCGATCACGGTCCAAAAGGTGTGGGATGGGATGGATCCGGTACCTATCGAAGTGCAACTCTATGAGAAAGAATCGCCCGACGGTGCCGAGGTGGCGGTCGGCCCACCGGTCGAGCTGAGCGCGACGAACGGCTGGGAATACACCTGGGAGGACTTGCTCGTCTACACGATCGAGCCTGATGACAACGGCGACGCGTTCTTCTATGAGTATACGGTCGCAGAGAGTTTCATCACGACCCCGACGCAAGGTTTCACCACGAGCTATGAACAACCTCAATGGGATGAGGAGAGTGGCACCTGGTCAGATGCGATCATCACCAACACTGCAGGTGAGGTACCACCCGGACCTCCTGTTCCTCCTCCAGGACCTCCACCTGGACCTGAAGACCCGTTCAAGCCACAGACGCCCGGGACGGGAGACAGCACTAAGGGGTGGTCAACTCTGGTGCTGAGTGTTGTGCTTGTGCTGGGTCTGGCTCTGGTGTGGGGTACAAGAAAGCAAAACGCGCTCAGATAGATTCGTATAGAATGCGATAATTGCAGGTCAGGAGGCTCGTCCTCCTGACCTGTTCTCATGCGGGCCTCCTTATAGTTTTTCAATATAGTGAGACATCAGATGGTAAAACCATCCAGATTGAACTTTGGGGATATGAAGTCAAGCTAACACGATACAATTAAGCGATGCAAAAACTAGAGCAAGACATAGCACGCATACGCGCAAGGGACGCATCTCTGTTCAGCGATGATCCGCTCGTCCAGGCCGCGATCGAGGTGCGCCTGGGCTGGACCGATCTGCCCTGGCAGGCACCGGAACTTGCGCCACTTCTCGAAAATCTGGCACAGATGGCAGATGAGCGTGACATTGCCGATGTGGTCCTGATCGGTATGGGGGGATCCTCACTAGCTGCCTATGTGTTCGCAGACGCCCACAGCGATCAGCTCAAACGCCCGCTTCATGTGTTGGACTCCACCTGCCCCGACGACATCATCGATCTGGTCTCCTCCCTTGATTTTTCCCGTACCCTTTTTATCGTGGCAAGCAAATCAGGAACGACACTGGAGACCGTGACACTCGAAGCGCTGTTGTGGGAGCTCGCAGGAGAGGCGATGACCGATCAGAGCGCTCGCGCGGCCAACTTCATCGCGATCACCGATCCGGATACTCCCCTGGCACAACGTGCTCTGCAGCGGGGTTATCGACTGATCGAATCACCCGCCGATGTCGGGGGACGCTTCTCGGCGTTCTCGGTGTACGGTCTGGTGCCCTCCGCTTTGGTGGGGGTCGATACGGAGAAACTGATCTTTGAGGCGCAAGCAGCGCAGGCGATGTGCGAGGCATCGGATCGATCCAATCCTGCCGTGCGGCTCGCGTCAGAATTGTGGCACTACTACCAAAGCGGCGATGATAAGCTTCCGCTTCCCGACGAAGCACTCAGCCTGTGGCTTGAGCAGATGATAGCGGAATCTCTGGGCAAAGAAGGCAAAGGTATCATTCCGTTCCTCAAACCGCTGACATGTTGTTGCAGCGGTCATATCATGCCGTGTCCCGACAGTTCACGAAGTCTGGACGACCCGGTCCTTGCCCGCTATGGTGGCATCACCGGTTGTTGTATGAAACACGACGTTGCTCGACCCACCGCTCCGGTCGCCCAATCGATGGTGGTGTGGATGTGGGCGACGTCACTGCTCGGCGTGCTGATGGGTATCAATCCTTACGATCAACCCAACATCGCCGAGGCGAAAGAATCGATACTGGAGGTTCTGGCCGACCCGCATCCCCAGCATTGGGAGGTCGAGGTCACCGATGAGTCGATCCCGCTATCCGAGCTGCTCGCCGCCGCTCATGAAGATGACTATGTGAGCATTCTGGCCTATGTCACCGATCAAGAATACGAGCAGATCAAAGCGGTGTATCTACCCCGGCTTGCCTCATTGATCTCGTTGCCACTGTGCCTTGAGCAAGGCCCACGCTACCTGCACAGCAGAAGACAGTTGCATGAAGGCGGTCCCAACACCGGGGTATTCATCGCGATCGATAATCACGCACCTGACTCACCCAACATTGCACTGCCTCAGACCGACTATACCTTGCGCGAGCTCTTCGATGCGCAACGGATCGGAGATGTGATCGCACTGCGCGATCGTGATCGTCGCGTCACCATGACCAGTATCGAGAGTATTCTGTCTGAGAGCTAGGTTTTGGGTTCTATGGTTCAGTGTCGGCTGACACACGCTCAAGTTCGAGCCGTGTGCTCGCGACCACAGCTTGGCCGAAACTGACACCTCCATCGTTGACTGGCAGTTTTTCTGCGACCAGCACATAGAGCCCTTTGTCTTGAAGCGTTTTGACGGTGCGCTCCAACAGCATCCGATTCATGAAACAACCTCCACCGAGCACGACCGTGTTCAACCCGCTCTCGCGTGCAGCCTTGGTCGCCATCTCACCGATCAGGGTGACCAGTGCGAAGTGGAAGCGTCTGGAGAGCTCTTTCGGTTCGACTCCACGGTCCAGATCATCAAGGATCGCGGCGATGACCGGTTCGGGATCGATCAGATAGCGCGCTTTGGCATAGGGAGGTATCGGACGACCATTGGGTGCGATGTCTTGCTCGGATGTCGCTGTGTCGTCTGCCTCGGTGATGACGAAGCGATAGGTCAGCGGTGGCCCTATCTCTCCCAAGGGCAGACTCATACTTTCAAGAAGGATCGCAGCCGATCCTTCGTAAGCCGCATCATCAGCCACACCGATCAAGGCGGCGACCGCGTCGAACAGGCGTCCGGCTGAACTGGTCTTCGGGCTGTTGAGGTCCTGCTCGATCATCGTCACGATCGTGGACTGCTCATCTTCAGCCAGTCGGGAGAGCAAAAAGCGTGCACCAGGGTGTCCCAGAAGGTCCAGCTCGTGCAGGAGTCCGACCGCGGTGCGCGCCGGTCGCTTGACCGCCGCCGCCCCACCGGGAAGCGGGAAGGGTCGTAACGAGGCAAAACGTTGATATCGATTCTGGTCGGCGATAAGCACCTCACCACCCCAGATCGTGCCATCCTCCCCATAGCCGGTCCCATCCAGCGCGAAACCGATGACCGGATCGGTATAGCTGTGCTCGGCAGCGACCGAGGCGACATGGGCATGATGATGCTGCACGCCTATCAGACGGACGTCTTCGGCACGCGCCAGCGCATCGGCCCACTTAGTCGAAAGATACTCGGGGTGCAGATCATGAGCGACGACCTGTGGCTTTATACGGAAGAGATGCTCATAGAGCGCCTCAGCCTCCTCAAATGACTCGAGCGACTCGATGCTCTCAAGGTCGCCGATATGCTGTGAGGTGAACGCGTCGTTGCCCTGGAGCAGTGTGAACGTGTTCTTCTGTTCGGGCCCGACCGCCAACACAGCGCTTGGCGAGGCGATGGCGGTATGGAGCGGTTCAGGTGCGAAGCCGCGTGCGCGACGGAGCATATAGGTCTTGCCGTCGACGACACGCACGACGCTGTCATCATAGCGTGAGAAAATATCACGGTCATGCAACAAGATCGCATCGGCGATCGGTGCGAGCTTCTCAAGTGCCTGTGCATTGTCGGTACAGATCGGCTCCTCGCTCATATTCCCACTGGTCATCACCAGCGGTCCGCCGAATTCATCAAGTATCAAGGCGTGCAGCGGAGTATAGGGCAGCATGACACCGAGCTCGTGTAACCCTGGCGCGATACCAGGTGCCAGATCATCGGGTGCATCGGCTTTCAGACGCAGCAGCACGATCGGGCGCACCGCTCCGGTGAGGAGCTCGACATCACGCTGCGTGAGCTCACAGTAGCGCACGATCTCTTTGAGGGTGGGAAACATGACCGCCAACGGTTTTCCCCAGCGATGCTTGCGATTGCGCAGCTTATCGACCGCGCTGGGGCTTTTCGCATCGCAACACAGCAGGAATCCGCCCAGCCCCTTGAGCGCGACGATCTTGTCCTCATGCAGTGCCTCGACCACTTCAAGGATGATCGAGTTGGACCGTGCCATCTCCTCATCGCGATCACGGTGGGGGCGTGGCACTTTCTCCATAAGCGGGCTCCACGTCCACGAGCTTGAAAGATGCGGATCGAGCTCGCCCCAATTCAGATACAGACGCGGGCCGCATTCGAAACAAGCGTCGGGTTGTGCGTGAAAACGCCGATCGGTCGGGTCGCTGTACTCGGTCTGGCACGCTTCGCAGAGGGGAAAATCACGCATGGGGGTCGCGCTGCGATCGTAGGGGATGTCCTCGATGATAGTGAAGCGTGGCCCGCAGTTGGTGCAGTTGATGAACGGGTAGCGGCTTCTGCGATCCTTGGGATCGAACAGCTCGGCCTCGCACTCCTCGCACAGCGCGCGATCAGGGCTGATCAGGGTGCGCTCGCCCTCAATGTTTTGGCTGGCTCGTATCTCGAAGGTGGCATGGTCGGCCGGCTCGATCGGTCGGATCGCGATATGCTCGATACGCGAAGCAGGAGGTGCTTTATCCTCGAAAGCTGCGACGAACGCGTCGACCAGTTGGGCGGGACCCTCCACGACGACATGGACGCCATCGCTATCGTTGCGTACCCAACCGGTCAGATGATAGGTCCGCGCGAGCGTGTAGACGAAGGGTCTGAACCCGACTCCTTGCACGACGCCGGTGATGTGCATCTCGATCGCTTTCATACCAACATTCTCTCACGGATAGACCCGAATGGAGCGTGAGGTAACCGCTCCGAAAACTTGGGTCGACCTGGTTAGGTGGTACACTAATAGGGCGATATGAGTCCGTAGCAGATGTCATGAAGGAGTGGTCATGTCAAAACTATTGCAAGTCACCGATGATTCGTTTGCCGCCGATGTCGAGGACCACAAAGGAACGATGCTCGTCGATTTTTGGGCACCGTGGTGCGGACCCTGCAAGGCGATGGAGCCGGTGCTCGAGCAGGTCGATTCCGAGCTAGGCGACGTGACGGTCGCGCAGGTCAATGTGGACGAGAACCCGCAGGCCGCGATGCGTTTCGAGGTCCTCTCGATACCGACGCTGATCATCTTCAAGGATGGCCAGGTAGCAAAGCGTCTGACCGGCGCGATGCCCAAAGCTGCGCTGATTAAGGAGATACAGGGAGCATAGTTCTGTCTGGTGGGAGTGAGGACAGGACAGGTAGAGCGAGCAAAACTGGAAGGTTCGGACGTATAAGGAGTCCTTATGAGTGAGAACTATACGGAAGAAGAAGTCATTGATATGGTCGAAGAGCCCGGGACCGATGCGTGGGTGACCGAAGAGACACCTGACTCAGGTATCGGCAATTTCGGAGACATGGGAGGTATCGGCGAGACCGCTGCGTCGTTGATGGGTGGCAAGAAGATCATCCCTCTCATCATCGGAGCGGTACTGATCGGTCTGCTGCTCTGTTGCGCGTCCAGCACGCTGCGTTCATGTGGCAGCTCAAGCCCGACGACGACCAACAGTTCCAGTGGCTTGAGCAGTCTGCTACCAACGCAACAGGATCAAAACACCGACTATACCGCTCGTTTCGATCAACAGGTCACCCTTGGCGGTGTGACCTTCCTGCTCGAAGAGGGTACCGATACCAACGACTATGGACAGGTGGTCGACGCGTTTCGCGCGACGATCTATAACGGCTCGAACCAGCCGCTCACCATCAGAAACGACATGGGTTGGAGCGCGCAGGACGCACGCGGCAACTCGTTGGAATATGACTGGTACGCCGATGCTGACGGCAACTCATCCAACATCAATGCAGGCACGATTGCTCCGGGAGAGACCTTTACCATGACGCTCTTCTTCATGGATCGCAACGGTAACTCAGCCCAGGCCAATGCGGTCATGGCGGAGTTCTCGCGGAGCCTTGACGGATACGACGCGATCGTTTGGAGACCCTAATGGCTTTTGAACCAAAGAGCGGAAGGACATCAGGACAGAGCAGCCCAAGACCTTCGGGTGCCTCAGGGCATGGTGGCGGAGGATTCCAGAGAGGATCATCAGGTCACAGTGGAGGCGGCGGCGGCTTCTCAAAAGGTGGTGCGTCCGGTCACAGCAGAGGCGGCCAGGGTCTGAACAGAGGTTCGCAAAGCGCCCAACACGGTGCGTCCGGTCATAGCACCGGTGGTCGTGGATTCGAGCCAGGCGGCCGAAGCTTCCAACGTCCCATGCAGACCGGTGGCAACCGTGGCGGAGGATGCAGTGGACAGATTATGTCGTTCATCATCATGATATTCATCCTAATGTTCTGCTGCATGATCATGAATATGAGCATGTGCTCGTCGATATTTGGGAGATAGGGACGCAGTAGAGACCAAGCGGCGGGCTTGTTTCGAAGCTCACCGGCAAACATGACGATATAAACCTCAACGAAGGAGAACTGCAATGTGCCAAAGTGGTGTCAATACCGCGCAACTTACCACCATGGTCAAGATGGCTGATGACTCGATTGGATTGACCCGCAACTGGGTCCACGAGATCGAGCACTTAGCCGGTCATGTCGATCTGAAATCTACTCCTGCGCTCTCAGATGCCTATCGCAAGCTGGGCGAGGCGAAACGCCTACTGGCGCAAGCCGCCGATGAGCTGGAAAGTGGTGTGGAGGCGCCAGGGTTCGAGGTCGAGCTGGTCTAGCCAGTATCGATCCTGGAAAGACCTCGACGCTTGGGTAGTGCCTAATCGATGAATTGATCTATCGCCCGATTGAGGGCTTCAAGTTCCTCGACATCACCTGACTCGACCGCATCGATCACACAATGTTCGATGTGGTCTTTCAATATCAGCTTAGCGGTGTTGTTAAGTGCTGAACGAACAGCTGCAAGCTGGATGAGAACCTCAGGACAGCTGCGTCCATCCGTGATCATGCGTTGCACCGATTCAAGGTGACCGGTCGCACGGGAAAGTCGGTTAAGTACAGCTTTCGTGTGCTCATGCGGATGGGTATGAGGGTGCGTATGAGGGTGTGGGTGGGTGAGGTCGTTGGTGTGCTCAACTGATTCGGTCGTCATCTTTTCTCCTAGAAATATCCCCCCAGGGGGCTTGTTCAGCTTTTTGATGTCACCTATCATACCAAACTAAGATTGCGAAACAAGGATTGGAGAACGCGATGCATATTCCTGATGGAATGCTTTCGCCGACGGTGAGTCTGGTCACCACGATATGCTCTGCCGGTGTCATAGGATATGCTGTGTCATGGGTCAAACGTTTCTTCGATCAGCGTCGCATTGTGCTGATGGCGGTCCTTGGCGCGCTTATCTTCGCTTTTCAAATGCTCAATTTTCCCGTTGGACCAGGGACCTCGGGACACTTTATGGGAAGTGCTCTTGCTGCTATCATGCTGGGTCCGTGGGTCGCTTCGGTCCTGATGACGGCGATTCTCGCCATCCAAGCGTTCCTACTCCATGACGGAGGTATCGTCGCGTTGGGGGCCAATGTGCTCAATATTGCGATCATCGGTCCCTTTGTAGGGTATGCGATCTATCGATCCGTGATCGGGATCAAGGATACGCGTGCGTTCCGCTTGGGTGCTGCGTTCATCGCAGGTTGGACTGCTACGGTCATACCAGCGCTTGCGGCAGCGCTCGAGCTTTGGCTTTCCGGAAAAGCGAACTTCAGCATCGTGATGGGCTCGATGGGTTTTTGGCATGCGATCATCGGAGTCGTGGAAGGGACCATCACCGCAGTGTTCGTCGCCTATCTGCTTGCGGTTCGCCCGGACCTTGTCGACGGAGATAGACCGGTGATTGAAGGGACCATGCGCGGTGTGCTGGTCGCTTTGGGCATAGTGGCTCTCGTGATCTTTGCACTGACCGTCTTCACTTCGGGCCTTCCCGATGGGCTCGAGTATGTCTGGGGACACGTTCTTGGATATGAATGATCTTGCCAAGATAGATGCCAGAATCAAGATCGTCGTTCTGGTGGTGCTCATCGTTGCGCTGACTCTGGTCGATCTTTCCCATCTGGCACCCCTCAGACTGGTGGTACTCGCTTTGGCAGCCGCATTGGTCATGGCGATCCTCTCACTGCTGCTGGGAGTCTCACCCTTGAAAGCCGCATGGACCAGCTGTATCGTCCTTCCCTTTGCCGGAGGAGTCGCTTTATTCTCACCACTCGCTCAGATGAATGAGTGGTCATGGCAAAACATCACGTCGGCCTACCTGACCGGTTGGCCTCTCATCTTCGATATCCTCTTCAAGGCATACGCGGCGACCTTTCTGTGTGTGATCGTGATGCAATCGATGAGCATCGAGGATTTCATCGAGGCACTCTCAAGACTGAGGATACCGTCGATATTCATCATGCTTTTCACCTTCCTCTATCGCTTCACCGATCTGTTTCGCGAACAACTGCGCATCATGCGCGATGCCGCGCGCAGTCGCGCTCCCCATCTGCACGGATGGCGCCTCTTGGCGTTCTATGGGCGTATGAGCGGCAACATGTTCATCCGTGCCTACGAACGAGGTGAGCAGATCTATAGTGCGATGCTCTCACGCGGCTACGACGGGACGCTGCCCCGGGCATAGGTGCTGCTTTCACTTTGATTATCGCTACAATAGAGGGCACGTGAATGAAAGAGGGATACCAAGTCGATGCATTGTGATGCGACCGCCATAGAAGTCAAGGATTT
>Ga0123356_10007457_pt1 | contig 10914 bp, 6 predicted proteins | sample TergutEmb28metaG_2_FD_92546 | JGI IMG/M metagenome (GOLD analysis project Ga0123356, IMG submission 92546) | Embiratermes neotenicus P3 segment gut microbial communities from Petit-Saut dam, French Guiana - Emb289 P3 | ecosystem: Host-associated > Arthropoda: Insects > Digestive system > Gut ... | reverse complement strand
GCAGGGATCTACGCGGCGACACGGTTCACCACCATCGTGTCGACTACTCCGCTGCTGGCGCTCATGCTCGGCCTGGCGGTGGGTATCGACTACACGCTGTTCATCGCCTTACGCCATACCGGACAGCTGCGTGCGGGGATGAACCCGCACGAGTCGGCGGCACGGTCGATGGCCACCGCAGGGTCGGCAGTGGTGTTCGCCGGGCTCACGGTGATGATCGCCCTGCTCGGGCTGGGCCTGGCACAGATGCCGTTCTTGACGGTGATGGGTGTGGCCGGCGCCCTGGGGGTGGGGATGGCCGTGCTCGTGGCCGTGACCTTGACCCCGGCGTTGCTGGGGATCGCCGGGGAGCACCTGCGTCCACGGCCCAAGATACGGGTCGTGAACCCACGGGCCCGGCAGGCTCGTGGACAAGGCGACGAGCACGGCGAGCACCCCAACCGGTTCTTCGCCGGGTGGATCACCGCGTCCACGAAGTACCCCGTGGTGACGATCGTCGTGGTGATCGCCGCACTGGGTGCGCTGGCACTGCCTGCCCAGTCGCTGCGGCTGGCCCTGCCCGACGCAGGGACCCAACCGGCAGGCACTCCACCGCGGGTCACCTACGACCTGGTCGCCGAGCATTTCGGGCCCGGGTTCAACGGTCCGCTCATGCTGACCGGCGTGATCGTCGGCTCGAACGACCCGATGACGCTCATGGCCGACCTGCGCAGCGATATCCAGGCCCTGCCCGGGGTCGCCGCTGTGCCGATGGCCACCCCGAACGCCGACGCCACCATGGGTGTGGTGCAGGTGATCCCCGAAGGCTCGCCGGACTCCAAGGCGACGGCAGACCTGGTCCACGAGCTGCGGTCCCACCACGACGAGTTCGCGGCCAAGTACGGCATCGACCTGTCGGTCACCGGTATCACCGCCGTCCAGATCGATATCTCCACCAAGCTCGGCCAGGCGCTGGTGCCGTTCGGGCTGTTCGTCGTGGGGTTGTCGGTGCTGCTGCTCATGATGGTGTTCCGGTCGGTGTGGGTGCCGGTGACAGCCGCGGCAGGGTACGCCCTGAGCGTCGGTGCGGCGTTCGGGACCGTCGCCTTGGTCTTCGAGCACGGGGTAGCCGCCGACCTGCTCAACGTCGACGCGGTCCCGCAGGCTGTGCTGTCGTTCATGCCGATCGTGGCTATGGGGGTGCTGTTCGGCCTGGCCATGGACTACGAGGTGTTCCTCGTCGCGCGGATGCGTGAGGAGTACGTGCACGAAGGTGACGCCCGGCGGGCTGTGCGGGTCGGGTTCTTGTCGTCGGCGAAAGTGGTCACCGCCGCTGCGGCGATCATGTTCTCGGTGTTCATCGCGTTCGTGCCGACCAGCGAGGTGATGATCAAGCCGATCGCGCTGGGCCTGGCCACCGGGGTTGCCGTCGACGCTTTCGTCGTGCGGATGACGCTGATCCCCGCTGTGCTGCACCTGCTGGGCGACCGGGCGTGGCGTATGCCGCGCTGGCTGGACAAGCGTCTGCCCCACTTCGACGTGGAGGGTTCTGGTCTGGCCGACGAGCTGCGTCTGGCTGACTGGCCCGCCCCTGGCGCCGACGACGTCATCAGCGCTGACCGGTTACGTCTGGACGCCCCTGACGGCTCTGCGTTGTTCGACGACGTCTGCGCTCGGGTCAGCCCCGGCGGGACGTTGCTGGTCACCGGTCCGCACCGTTCAGGTCGCACCGCGTTGCTGCTGGCCCTGGCCGGACGAGCCCACCTGGACGCCGGGACGCTGAAAGTCACCGGGCTGGTCGCCTCGGTCCGTGCACGCGATATCCGCCACCGTGTGGCATTCGCACGTCTGGCGCGGCGGGTCGACCCGGTGGCCGAGCTGGACGAGGCGTTCGCCACCGGCGCGCCCGTCGTCGTGGTCGACGACGTGGACGCTGTCGTGGACCCGGTGCTGCGCACAGCCGTGTACCAGCGGATCACCGCGGCCCGGCGCGACGACCCGCAGATGGTCCTGGTGCTGTCCGCCCTGGACGTCTGCGCCTTCCACCCACGTTTTGTCGACCATGCCCTGACCGTGGCCGTGAACCTGCCTGCCCGACCAGCCCTCCAGGAGGCGTCGAGATGACCACCGCGAAATCCCCGTCGTTCTGGTCGGCCCTGCTACGCCCTGAGCGCCCACGAGGCGGGGGCCGGGGCACCTGGTTCACCGTCGTGGGCCTGGTGCTCGTCCCGCTGACCGTCGGGGGTCTGCTCACCTGGGCGTTGTGGAAACCGTCCGAGCACCTCGACCGCATCACTGCAGCAGTGGTCAACACCGACACAGGGGTCGCCGCCAACGGCCAGTCGGTGTACCTGGGCCGGATGCTCGCCGGGGCTCTGGTCACCTCCTCGGGCACGGTGGCCGCGGCAGCCGGTGACGACGCCGTTCCCAATATCTCTGGTCACGGCTCGACGACCAACCTCACCTGGGAGATCACCAACGTCTCGGACGCCGAGGCAGGGCTGGCGTCGGGCCGGTATGCCGCTGTGGTCGTCATCGGCGAGGACTTCTCTGCGACCGCCACCTCGTGGACCGACCCGTCGAGCACCGACGTACGCCAGGCCGAGGTCGAGCTGCGGACCTCCCCGCGCTCGCGTCCGCTGGACTCGGTGATCGCCGCGACCATCACCGGCACAGCCAGCCAGGTGCTCGGGGTGCAGCTGACCCAGACATACGTCGACGGGGTGCTCACCGGGTTCACGACGATGGGCACCGAGCTGGGCACAGCCACAGACGGAGCCGACGAGGTCGCCACAGGAGCCGGGGCCCTGGCTGACGGCGCAGCCGAGCTGGCCACCGGTGCCGAGCTGCTCGCCGCTGGTGCCACCGGGCTCGCCGTCGGCGCCGGGTCGCTGGCCACCGGTGTCGCACTGGCGACAGCAGCCACGAAGTCCCTGGCCGACGGTGCAGCGCAAGTGTCCACAGGTAGCTCAGAGCTGGCTGACGGGTTGGCACAGCTGGCGACGCAGACCTCGTCAGCGGCCTCGGCTGCCGAGCAGGGTGTGCCCGACGCCACACAGCTCGTCACAGGCCTGGACCAGCTGGCTGGCGCGGTCAACGGCACCTTCCCTGGTGACCCGACGAGCCTGTCCGCAGGTGCCTCGGCGCTGTCTGCAGGGGCCGCAGGTGTGGCCGGCGGTGCCCACGCAGCCGCGGCAGGTGCATCTGACCTGGCCGGTGGACTGGCCGGCGCCCACCAGGGGGTGGACACGTTCTTGGCCACAGCGGCAGGGCTGGCAGCCGCATGCCAGGCCGACCCGACCCCGGGCGGACCGTGCCAGCAGCTGGCCGGTCTCATCGCCTCCCAGCAGGCCGGGAACCCCGCAGGGCTGAGCGACACCATGGCTTCCCTGGCCGGCGGGGCGACCACCTTGTCGACGAGCCTGGGCACCGTGGGCGCCGGCGCCGACCAGGTCGCCGCTGGTGCGGCAGGGCTCGACGCGGCGGTGAACACCGGCGGCGCACTGCCCGACGGTACGGTCGTACCGCCGCTGACCGCGAGTACTGCTGCGCTGGCCGCCGGTGGGAACGCACTGGTCGGGGCGCTGGCCCAGACCGCCTCAGGACTGGCGACGCTCGACGGGTACGTCCAGCAGTCCGCGCAAGGTGCCGCGACGCTGGCATCAGGGGCGTCGGAGGTGGCCTCAGGCGCTGACCAGCTGGCCACCGGCGCTGGCCAGACCGCCAGCGGCACTGTCGAGCTGCTCAGCGGGGCATCTGAGCTGGCCGCAGGTACCGGTGATCTGGCCGACGGCACACGTGAGCTGGCTGACGGGGCGTCGGCACTGGCACCGGGCACCTTCGACCTGGCCACCGGGTTGCACACCGCCACCGCCACCCTGCCGTCGTACACGGCTGAACAGGTCGAGGGGCTCGCTGCGGTGATCGCACAGCCGGTGGTGACCACAGGGACCGACACCGACCTGTTCGGGTCGTCGGTGGTGCCCTACTTCATGGTGCTGGCGCTGTGGCTCGGCGGTCTGGCCGCGTACCTGGTGCTCAGCCCCAGGACGCCACGGGCGCTGGCGTCCACGGACCCGTCGTGGCGGTTGGCCCTGCGTTCGTTCGCACCAGCAGCGGCGGTCGGTGTTGTCCAGGGGGTGGCCCTGGCCGCGATCTTGGCCCCACCCCTGGGTCTGTCGGCAGCGTCGTGGTTCAAGGTCGCGGTGGTCGCCGCGGGGATCGGGGTGGTGTTCGCCGCCGTGAACCAGGGGATCGCAGCAGCGTTCGGGCAGGTCGGACGGTTCGTCAGCGCTGTGGTGGCCACCGTCGCCCTGGCTGCGGCGGTGGTCTCAACGATCCCCCAGCCTGTGGTCGACCTGTACGCAGCGTCCCCCCTGGGTCCGGCCCTGAACAGCCTGCAGGACGCGACCGGCAGCGGTTCGATGGCCGGCGCGGTGCTGGTCCTGGCCGCGTGGACGTTGGCCGGTCTGGGCCTGACCACCGTCGCGCTGGCCCGCCACCGCGTCGTACCGGCACGGACGCTGGCCCGGTGGGTCAGATAAAACACCCGACCGAAAGTCCCCCAACCGGCCACGACCAGTGGCAGAATCCCAGGCATGGCACTGTCACACTCCCTGCTGCTCGACGGTGAGCACGTCATCATCTCGGTCCGCACCCATATCAAGGTCCTGTTCGCCCGCTTCGGGATCGCGCTGCTCGTCGCGATCGCCGGTGGTGCGGTCGCGGTGCTCGCCGGCCAGAAGAACGAGACCGTCGGCTGGTGGATCGCCGCCGCCACGTTCATCGCGCTGCTGGTGATCGTGGTGCCGCCTCTGGTGCGGTGGCTCTCGTGGACGTACACGCTGACCAACGTGCGGCTCATCGAGCAGAGCGGTGTGGTCCGGCGCACAGGCCGTGTGATCCCGCTGAGCCGGGTCAACGACGTGTCGTTCGAGAAAGACCTCAACGACCGCCTCCTGGGGTGCGGCACGCTCATCGTGCACGACGCCAGCGAGCAGAAAGGCCTGCGGCTGATCGACATCCCCAAGATCGAGACGTTCCACAAGACCATCTCGAGCCTGGTCCTCAAGGCCCACGGCCAAGGCGTCGGCCCCGGCATCACCACCGCGGACACCAAGATCATGCCGCCTGACGGCGACGTATAGTGTCCTCAACGCCCTAGTTATCCCGTCGACCCCCAGGCAACCGTGACGAACCCAACACCTGGCCCCGCACCCGAGGGGCAACCGGTCCCGCCTGGTCCACCCACCAACCCGAGCCAACCACCACCAGGTGCGTACCCCACCCAGGGTCCACCTCCCCCAGCTGGGAACCCAGCGCAAGGTCCTCCTGCCGCGGCGGGATACCCAGCGCATGGTCCCGCCCCGGCTGGGTACCCAGCCCGAGAACCCCCCCTAGTTGCTGGGTACCCAGCGCCGGGCCAGCCCACCGCGGCCTACCCGACGCAAGGACCGCCTCCGACGACCCCATACCCTGCGCCGGGCCCGCCTCCCACCACGACGTACCCGGCGCAGGGCCCACCGCAGGGCCCACCACAAGGCCCGCCTGGGATGCCAGACCCTCCGACCACGCAGTGGGGACCGCCTGCCCAGGGAGCCTATGCACCTGGTCCTCCCGGGGCGCCCTACGGCTACGGCCCACCGCCGAAGAAGAAGAGCAAGGTGGGGTTGTGGGTCGCAGTGGGGGTCGTGGTCGTGCTCGTCCTCGGTGGCGGCGGCACCTTCGCCTTCGTCAAGTCGTCGCAGGACAAGCAGAGCCAGAAGAACAGAACCGAGATCAAGACCACGGTGGAGCAGTACTACAACGCCATCGCCGCCGGGAACGCCGCCAAGGCGCTGGAGGCGCTGAAGAACAAGCCGTCGTCGACTGCGCTGCTGACCGACAAGGTGCTCAACTCCTCCGACCCGATCACCGACGTCTCGGTGGTCGTCATGTCGCAGTCTGGCTCGAAGGCCGAGGTCGAGGTCACCTACTCGATCAACGGCACGTCGACCAAGCTCAAGCACACGCTCGAACGCACCGACGGCAAGGACGCTGCCCGCGTCTGGCAGATCGCCGACCGCCTTGCGCAGGTCGACGTGTCTGCCGGTGCTGGGAGCCTGCCCCTGCTGATCAACGAGCAGCCTGTCCCTGACCCGGCCTCGGTCGAGCTGTTCCCCGGCACCTACACGCTCACAGCCGACACCGAGTACGTCACCTTGAGCAACAACACCTTCACCGTCACCGACCGCTCGATGACCAAGACTGACGCCGTGACCGCCACGCTGACCGACGACGGTGCCGACGCGTTCCGTGCAGCGGTAGTCGAGTCGATCATCGACTGTCTGGACGCCTGGACGATCTCCTGCGACTGCGGAGAGTCGGTGGACCGGGTCCTGGGTGGAGGTACCGAGGTGACCGAAGGGTCGGTGGCGAGGGTGCTCACCACCGAGGCCGAGAACTGGCTCGAGACGTTCGAGCCGAGGCTCGACACTGCCGACCCTGCCCGGATCACCGCGCCCAGCCACGGCAGCGACGTCGGGTTTGTCGTCGCCGCGAAAGGCACCACCCCGGAAGGCAAGGCGGTCGAGGGCGTCATCGGCCCTGGCAACTCCGACGAACCCCGGATCTTCCTGCTCGGGTCGCCCAGGGCTGTGATCGACAGCTCTGGCGAGCTCGACGTGACCTGGCCGCTGTCGTAGCGTCCTGCGGCGCACACGTGTGGTGCGCGACGACGACCTACGACTCGTAGGCGCTGACCTGGTCGATACGGCGCTGGTGACGTGCGTCGCCAGAGAACGCAGTGCCGACGAAACGGTCCACCAGCTCTAGCGCCTGGTCGACGCTGTGCTGCCGGGCACCGACAGCCATGACGTTCGCGTCGTTGTGCTCACGGGCCAACGACGCTGTCGCATCGCTCCACACCAGGGCGGCACGGACCCCACGGACCTTGTTCGCGGCGATCTGCTCACCGTTGCCAGACCCTCCGATCACCACACCGAGCGACCCTGGGTCGTCGACGACCCCCTGGCCGGCGGCGGTGCAGAAGGCGGGGTAGTCGTCGGCGGCGTCGTAGGTGTGTGCACCGTGGTCGACGACGTCGTGGCCGCCGGCGCGCAGGTGCTGCGCCACGGCTTCCTTGAGGTCGAACCCGGCGTGGTCGGCAGCGAGGTGGATACGCATAGGCCCATCGTAACGAGCCCAGGTGCGAGCCAGCGCACCAGGGACGTGCACCGGCTCCCCTGGTCGCCGTCACGCATTGGGACGAATGTACAGAAAGTCGCTGACATTGCTTAAGGTAGGGTTATGGCACTCTCCGGACTCGACACCTCGTTCATCGACCCGACCGTTCGTCCCCAGGACGACCTGTACCTCCACGTCAACGGCCGGTGGCTCGCAGACCATGTCATCCCACCCGACCGTGCCTTCGACGGGACGATGCGCGCCCTGCACGACCAGGCAGAAGAACATGTCCTGGCCCTCATCGACGAGGCCCGTGCCCAGGCCGCCGCAGGGCTGGCCGACCCGGACACCACGAAGGTCGGCGCCATGTACGCCAGCTTCATGGACACGGCCAGGATCGAGACGCTGGGCCTGCAACCCCTGGCCGACGACCTTGCCCTCATCGACGCAGCGACCGACAAGGCCGCCCTGGTCCTGGCACTGGGTGCCCTGCAGCGCACCGGCGGGGCCGCGGCGGTGGAGTTCTTCGTCGACAACGACTCGCACGCCCCTGACCAGTACGTGGTGTTCTTGACACAGGCCGGCCTGGGCCTGCCTGACGAGGCCTACTACCGCGACCCGACCTACGCCCCCTTCCTGGACGCCTACGCCCCGCACGTGGCCAGGATGCTGGCGCTGGCAGGTCTGGCCGACGACCAGGCCGCCGCCCAGGAGAAGGCCGCACGTGTGGTCGCCCTGGAGCACCAGCTGGCCGCCCACCACTGGGATCTGGTCAAGGACCGCGATGCCGAGCTGACTGACAACCCGTTGACCCTGGCCGAGCTGTGCGCACGCGCCCCCCAGTTCGACTGGGCCGCGTGGATCGGTGCCCTGGGTGCACCTGAGGGGTCGATGGACCGTCTGGTCGTGCGCGAACCGAGCTATGCCGAAGGTTTCGCCGCCCTGTGGCACGCCGTCCCGCTGGCCGACTGGCAGGACTGGATGCGGTTCCACGTGGTCTCCTCACGGGCCAGCTGTCTGCACGAGGAGATGGTCGAAGCCGCCTTCGACTTCTACGGCCGGACCCTCACCGGGGCGCAGACCGTCCTGGAACGCTGGAAGCGCGGGGTGTCAGCCGTCCAGGGTGTCCTGGGCGAGGCAGTGGGCCGTATGTACGTCGCGCGGCACTTCCCCCCCGGTCACAAGGCCGCGATGGAAGAGCTCGTGGCGAACCTCATCGAGGCATACCGCCAGTCCATCGGTTCGCTGGAGTGGCTCGGCGACCAGACCAAGGCCAAGGCCCTGGCCAAGCTGGCCACGTTCACCCCGAAGATCGGCTACCCGGCCCGCTGGAGGGACTACAGCGCCCTGGCGATCGACGCCGGCGACCTCATGGGTAACGTGCGCCGGGCCAACGCCTGGGCGCAGGACTTCCACCTGGGCAAGATCGGGCGCCCCGTGGACCGCGACGAGTGGTTCATGACCCCGCAGACCGTCAACGCGTACTACAACCCGGGGATGAACGAGATCGTCTTCCCCGCGGCGATCCTGCAACCCCCGTTCTTCGACGCCGACCGCGACGACGCGGCGAACTACGGCGGGATCGGCGCAGTCATCGGCCACGAGATCGGCCACGGCTTCGACGACCAGGGCAGCAAGTACGACGGCACCGGTGCCCTGGTCAACTGGTGGACCACCGACGACCGCACCCGGTTCGAGGAGCGTACCTGCGCCCTTGTCGCCCAGTACTCCCAGTTCTCCCCCCGCCAGCTCGGCGGTTCGCACCACGTCAACGGTGAGCACACGATCGGCGAGAACATCGGAGACCTGGGTGGGCTGACGATCGCCCTGCGCGCCTACGAGGTCGCCCTGGGTATGGCGGTGACCGACGGTCCTGTCGTCGACGGTATGACCGCTGCCCAACGGGTGTTCTGGTCGTGGGCGCAGGTGTGGCGCTCCAAAGGGCGCGACGAAGAGGTGATCCGTCGTCTGGCGACCGACCCGCACTCGCCCGAAGAGTTCCGCTGCAACGGTGTGGTGGCCAATATCGACGAGTTCGTGCAGGCGTTCGACGTCCAGCCCGGCGACGGGCTGTGGGTCGACCCTGACGCCAGGGTGCGTATCTGGTGAGCGTGGCTACGACGGGCTGATCACGACGGGCTGATCATGACGGGGGCGTGTCGTCAGGCCCGCCGTGCGCGAAACCGTCGGACTGCCTGAGGTTGAACCACTGGCCACCGGCGTTGGTGCACAGCACACCTGCCTGACGTGACTCGCACGTGAACTCGCCCACAGCTCGCTTCTGGCCGTAGGCCAAGCGCTCGGAGCCGGTCCAGAAGACCACTCCGCCGGCATTCGTGCCTTCCTCGTCGGGTACCGGCACGTCCACGTCTTTCGCACAGACAGTCTGTGCGTCCTGACGGTCGAGCCGGACGAGGTGGTTGAGCGGGCACCCCTGCGCCCTCGGCCACGGGCTGGTCTTGTCCGCCTGGATATCCCGGTTGATCCCGCAGACCACACCGTCGACGCTCATGTAGCAGTACACGCGGCCCGACGGCATCTGGAACGCCACAGGGTCGGTCGAGACGTTCGCCGGGGGCGACGACGGGTCGACAGGATCGGGGTCGTCGCCGCTGAAGTGCCCCACCGCGAGCACGGCGAACACCGTCAGGAGCGCCACGTCCACCACGCCCAGCGTGATGGCCCACCCTCGGCCACGGGCCACCAGAGCACCTCCTTGCCACTGCGGTGCGCGAACCGGTGCACCACCTGGCCCCAACCGTAACCCCTCTTCGGCCTCGTTCACGCCGATTCGTATGAGGCGGGCCCTCGGCGACACGCGTACAGTGTCCATCTTCCGGGTGACCTCGTACCATCTTGACCCCCAGGCATGTGATGATCGGGGACGACGACCTGGCAGGCCATGACGGCCGATGCTGTACCAGAGAGGAACGACAGCCGGTGCCGGGACACAACCTCACACGTGAGCAGGCCGCCGGGCGGTCTGCTGCACTGACGGTCACGTCCTACGACATCACGCTGGACCTGACCCGCCCCGGGCGGACGTTCACGTCCACCTCGACGATCACCTTCACCGCCACGCCTGGGACCAGCACGTTCGTCGACCTGGTCGCCTGGAAGGTCCGCGAGGTCATCTGCAACGACCACCTGCTGCTCACCGACGACGTGGTCGGTGACGGCAAGATCGTCCTAGGGCCCTTGGGCGCCCACAACGTCGTGACGATCGTGGCCGAGTGCGAGTACTCGCGTACCGGCGAGGGTCTGCACCGGTTCGTCGACCCGGTCGACTCCGAGACCTACCTGTACTCGCAGTTCGAGATCGCCGACGCGTGCCGGGTGTTCGCCTGTTTCGACCAGCCCGACCTCAAGGCGCCGTTCAGGTTCACCGTCACCGCCCCGGCCGCGTGGACGGTGATCTCCAACGAGAGAGCCCCAGCACCCACACGTGTCGGGGACGTCGCGACCTGGCGTTTCTTGCCCACCGGACCGCTGCCGACCTATGTGACGGCGATCATCGCCGGACCCTACGCAGGGACGTCCGCCACGACCACGATCCGTGGCGGACGCGAGCTGGACCTGGGGGTGTACTGCCGCGCGTCGTTGGCCCAGTACCTGGACACCGAGGAGGTCGTCGCCACGACCCGGGCAGGGCTGGGGTTCTACGAGGAGCTGTTCGACCACAACTTCCCGTTCTCCAAGTACGACCAGGTGTTCGTCCCCGAGTTCAACGCCGGGGCGATGGAGAACGCCGGGGCTGTGACCTTGTCGGAG
>Ga0123356_10007456_pt1 | contig 10914 bp, 10 predicted proteins | sample TergutEmb28metaG_2_FD_92546 | JGI IMG/M metagenome (GOLD analysis project Ga0123356, IMG submission 92546) | Embiratermes neotenicus P3 segment gut microbial communities from Petit-Saut dam, French Guiana - Emb289 P3 | ecosystem: Host-associated > Arthropoda: Insects > Digestive system > Gut ... | reverse complement strand
TTCCCGGTTTCAAGCAGCTCACCGTCAAACGGCGGCGCGGTAGTCGCGGTAGTCGCGGTGGTGTCGCTCGGTGCCGGCGCGAGCGGAATCTCGCTTATGATTTCTTGGCAGGCGGTCATGCTGAGTATCAGCGCGAGAGTCAGTATAGCAGCGAGAATTTTCTTCATGTTAATCTCCTTTTTAATTAAACCTTATCGACCTCGCGATTTCATCAAGGTCTTGTATATAAGGTGGCATATACTCATCGTTATATACCGCGAATTCAAGCTCGAAGAGGCTCGTATCGACTATCAACTGATAAAGTATAATAAGCGTGTCAATGATGTTCGGGTCTGTTTCAACGACTAAATGCGTGGTCTTCAAGGCGATTTTTCCGTCTATTTCAACCCATTCATACTCAGGCGGGAGAGTTCCGCGTCCCAATTATCGCCCCATAAGTTCAGTTTCGCCTCGGCTGCATTAGGATTAAGCGTGAACGACCGTGCCATTTCCCACACATCATCTAAAAACGGCGAATAAATGATTACTCTGTAAAGGTTTGTGTTGTCAATAAAGCTGTAAGTCACAGACTCTAACTCGTCTTCTTTCGTTGTGTGCTTTATTGCGTCCATGTTGTTGAAGCTGCTCAGCTCAAAGGTTAGCTCTTGGTTTAACTCAGCCAAAATCGCCATGTGATATTTTAAAACCTCAAGTCGGCTGTCTTTTTGCGGGAAGTTGAAATATGAAAGCGCAGTAGCACTGATGTATATTTGGCTTCCGCCGGTATCGGCTCTGTCTATAGACGCGTTGCCTTCGCTGAAGATTCTGTTTTCCCAGCCGCTTTTGACCAAAATCGAGAAGATTTCGGTCTCGACTAACTCGTCCTTAGACGGCGGTGCCGGAGTATCCGGCTTGTATTCGCTCTCGGTACACCCGACTGCTAACACGCAAATCAAAATCACAGCGAGTAGTTTTCTCATGTTAATCTCCTAAAAGCGTGAAAGTTTGTAACATCATCTCGATAGTCTCCTCCCTCGGGTGACTTTCGATGTATTGAATAGCGTATAAAAACTCGGCGTCTGTCAGTAAATAACCCGTCTGCGGGACTCCGTATTCGACCGATGACATGATTAACGCGACTTCGCCGTTCAGCTCGCCGAACTCTAAGTGCATTTGGCTGTCGGCGAAAATCCCGTCTTCGGCGCGTTCGACAGAATAGTCTCGAATCGCGGTTAAGATTTCAAGCCGGTTCATGCCGTCTGTAAGTTTGAAGTCTTCTGCTATATCCTCGATTAGCGGCAGCAGCATGATTTGCAAAACCTCGTCAAGATTGTCGTTTTCGCCGAAATATATGTTATAATGGCTGAACAAGTCGGTATAATCCCAGCCGTCTGCGATTTTCATGGTGAACAGCTCGGTTTCAAACAGCTGCCAGCCATCGGGATTCGAGGGCGGCTCGATAGGGGGCGCGGGGGTGTGACAGGCGACTAACAGCGTTAGAGTCAGGATTATGGTTAGTGTTTTCATGGTTAAGTCTCCGTTTTATATCTAACAGAAGAACCTGAGCTCCTGTGTACTGAAGTGCTTTTTCCATTGTTCACAGATTTCGGTGTGGTTAGTGCGGATAAAATCTAATAATTTGTCGAGATACAACGGATGAATTATATCCTTGTTGTTCTTCTTTACGAGACACCCGCCGTCTTTTGTAAGCCATATTTTCACCGAATGTTCCGAAACTCTTCTCGGCGCAACATGAACATGAACGGGCTCGTTGTTTTCGTTCGACCAAAAAAAGATTACATATCGTCCAATTGTGTATAATTTAGGCAATACCGTGACCGCCTTCCGCAGCGAAACGGTAGAACAAATGGGCGTTTCTTGTGGTGAAATCCTTTAGTCTTGTTATTTCATCGTCAGTAAAATCGCCGAGTCGTTCAAGCTGCTTGTAGTAGGGGAGGAGATACGTCACTGAATCGAACCCGTATTTCGCGGGTCGTTCAAAGTGGACTTTTACTTCCGGGTTATCCTCCTCGCCCATTAAATGCGAATGGACAACCTCTGTACCATCAGCTAAAGTTACATACGGATACATCATATTATTACCCTCCCAAAACTTATTTGTTCCAAAATGCTTTCACATAAACTTGTATCGGAATTTCAAACAGCGGCAAGCCCGTTAACTCCGACACCTCGTCCGCAAACGGCAGCGATTCTGCCACTATCTGCGCAGTAGTCTCTCTGCCGAGATTGGAGTTGTTGACAATCGCCGTGCATTTAAGCCCCGAGGCACTCTCGATACTTCTCATCAGCGTTACCGCCTCAGTCGCAGTCTGCGTGAGGCAGCGGTAGCAGTTGACCACATACAGCATTTCGTACTTAAAGTCGGCGATTATCTCGTTAAACCTCCCGAGTGCCTTCGCGCCGTCGGCATCTCCGCCCACGTCTATGATTAGTCGGTCAGATTCGCCGAGCGCACCTTGTACGTTAAGTCTCACCGAGGGTATATCAAGACTCGAGTTGGCAAAATCCGACACGGCAAGTGTGATTCCCGAGTCGGCGAAAAGCTGCCCGAAGTCGGCGGTGCGAAAATAAGGATTGACTATATCAAGGTCGGCAATTGTCACCGATTTGCCTTGGTTTTTCAACCACAGGGCATAGTTCACCGCGAAATTTGTCTTTCCGGCCCCGAAATGCCCCGTTATTATCGAAATTCTCGTGTTGTTTTGATTGTTCTTTTTAATATTCATGGCAATTTATCATTATACAGTATAACAGCGGTTTTGTCAATAAAAAAATTTTTTGCAATTTTTTTGTAAAAATGCACTAATTATACTTGATTTACCAAAAGATATATGTTATAATTTACACAATAATAATTTTTACTGAAAGGATTTTACTATATTATGAAACGAAGAGTTCTATCTGTCCTACTTATGGTAGCTATGGTGCTGACAACCTTCTCGATGACGGCGTTACCGAGCTCGGCTGCTACCAATCCTTACCGTTGCGGCGACGTAAACGGTGACGGTTTAGTCACGATTGTTGACGCATTGGAGGTTCTCAAATACTTAGCAGGAATCGACAATGTCATGACCTCGGCGAACCGTCAGGTGATTAATCCCGCTGCCTTTCTCGCAGCGCGCGGAGTGCTTTCTAAAAACGACAGCCCGCCCGCAATCCGCGATGTATTGGAGATTTTGAAGCTGTTAGCAGGAATCCAAAGTACATTAACCGGCAAGACCGGCTATTGCGATTATTGCCGTGCCAACCAAGGCGTGACCGCGCCGAGCACCACTACCGGCAGCGGTAATACCGGCACGACCGCAACTACCGTTACCACTCGCACTACTGTCACGACTCCCGTGACTACGCCGGGCACTACCATCCCGCTGCCCAACGAGGTGAGACCTCCCGACTTGTTACCGGCTAAGCCTTTTGCGCAGGTAACCGCGCAGGACGTTGTCGATTCCATGCGAATGGGCTGGAATCTCGGCAATACCTTTGACTATCACAACGGATTCGGCGGTACCGGCACGACTATTGAGCAGTTCGAGCTGGGCTGGCTCCAAAATAACATCAATAACCTAACTACCCGTGCTCTTTTCCAAGAAGTGCGCCGTCAGGGATTCGACGTTATCCGTATTCCCGTGACTTGGTATAAAGCCTCTGACCGTAATAACAACTGGAACATTCGCGCCGACTATATGGCGAGAGTTAAGGCGGTTGTTGATATGGCAATCGCAGAGGACTTCTTCGTAATTCTCAACACTCACCACGAGGAATTGTCGCCTAACGCACATCAGCCCGCGACTACTACCTTCAACCGCGGCGGATTCTCGCTTTATGACAGGCATTTGGCGCAAAGCCAAGTCTTTGTCAGAAGAATGTGGGAGCAAATCGCAGGCACATTTAACAACGACTACAGTCACAAGCTGATTTTCGAGATTCTTAACGAGCCGCGCGGTGTAGGCTCTCCGCAGGAATGGGGAGGCGGCACCGAAGAGGAGCAAGCCAACCTCAATATCCTTAATCAAGTTGCGGTTGACGCAATCAGAGCGACCGGCGGAAGAAATACGCACAGAATCCTCATGTTCCCGACTTATGCGGCGAGTCCGCTGCGCGCTGCAATCAGAGCGGTTGATGTTCCAAAAGACCCGCTTAATCCCGGCGTAAACAAGATGATTTTGTCTATTCACGCATATCACCCCGAACGATTCTGCTTCAGAGCGAACCGCACGACTAACTCCACCGCTGTATTTGAAAGCTCGTTCGAGAACATTATCACTAATACTATCAACCAAGTCGCCACGGAGGCTGCCACCAAGGGAGTGCCTGTAATCATGGGCGAGTGGGGCTCGGTTAATAAAGGAAACACCGCTGCGAGAGCTGCCCACGCTCAGTTTTACGCTAACGCCGCCCGCAGCCGCGGAATCGTGCCGGTATGGTGGGATAACGGCTCGGCTGCACTCGGACTTTCGGGCAATACCGACGGTTTCGGGCTGATTCGCCGTGACGTGCCTCACTCCACTGTCTGGAATCTCAGAGACGAGCAAGGCAGAGATGTCTCATACGATATGCAGCCGATTCTCAGCGGAATCCGTATCGGCTCGGGCGGGTATCGCCCTCGGGTAACCGTAAATTTTCCTGAGGAGGGAAGTACAACCACCGCTGCTACTACAGCAAGCTCCCCTCCGACTGTAATTAATACCACTACCACGACTACGGGCGTGACGACCACGCCCCTACAGACTACGACAACCACGCCTACTGCGATTGTGACCACGCCAACCGCGATAGTCACAACCACGCCGATTGTGACCACGACTACGCCGGTTGTCACTACTACCACGCCGATTGTGACTACACCTACCGCGATAGTCACGACTACCACGCCGATAGTCACCACGACTACGCCGATTGTTACTACTACTACCACGCCGATAGTCACTACGACTACGCCGGTAGCCACGACTACCACCACCACTACCACCGCTGCTGTTGTAAACGGAGTGTTGTTTAATATGCAAACGGCGGATAACTTAGACAGAATGGCGTCGGGCGGCGGTAATATCCCGATGTTACAAGGCGCAGGCGGCGGAAGCAGCCAGCGTACCGTGCAGATGGGGCCTCCTCGCTCGATTACTATCGCGAATCGTGCGGGCGCGCCTGCCTCGGGAGTGGATATTCGCTTGGCTAATTTGGCAACTCGCGCGGGGTATTCCTACAGATTTGAAGTCACGGGAAGACTCGGGTCGTCTGCGGGCGCGGAAATGCGCTTTATGCTCGCTGAGGCTCCCATGACCGAGCTGATTAATCCCAGACCGGCTACTACTTCTAACGGCGCGTTTACCATGACTTACATCGCTACTCATGAGGAAATCCGCGCATGGCTTGCGGCAAATCCCGAGCAGCGAATCAGAATCAGAAGTCACGAGTCTACCGATGACCTTGTTATCACGGGAATCATCATCACCGAAGTTTTGACAAGCACGGTGACTACCGCAGCTACTACTACGCCATCGACTCCCGCGACTACTCCGACTACCACAACGACTACCACCTCGGGCGGAAACAACTCGAACTTCCAGAATATGTCGGCGCATCAAGTGGTTCAGAATATGGGAGTGGGCTGGAACCTCGGTAACACCTTTGACGCATACGCTGATGATACTAATAACGGTGTATTCAGCCGTCTTGGCACCATGAACGCGAATAATATCATTCAAATCGAGACCGAATGGATTGGCGGAACAAGCAATCAAACCACGCAGGCGTTTATCAACTCGGTAAAAGCCGCAGGTTTTGACACAATCAGAATCCCTGTGACTTGGTGGAAAGCGACTAACGCTAACAGGAACAACCTCGCAGGTAACTCCTACCAAATCAACCCCGACTGGATGGCAAGAATCAAGCGTGTGGTTGACTGGGCGATTGCAGCGGATATGTATGTAATCCTCAATACCCACCATGAAGAGACTGTTATGCCTATGGATTCGGGCGGCAGGGCTAACGCCGTTCGATTCGTGAGAATCGTGTGGGAGCAAATCGCGCAGGAGTTCCGCAACTATGACCACAGATTAATCTTTGAGGGACTTAACGAACCCAGAGACAGAAACGACAGCAATCAATGGTGGGGCGGAAACGCTACAGGGCGTGAGTCGCTTAACCAAATGAACGCAGCGTTTGTAAACGCGGTGAGAACTAACGGTTCTACGGGCAGCAACAATAACCGCTGGAGAATCCTCATGGTTCCGACCTATGCAGCGGGCGCGCAGCAGGGTTCACCTGTATTCGACGGGTTTGTAATCCCCGCGGATACCGTTTCCGGCTCGGTGAACAAGATGATTCTTTCGGTTCACACATATTCGCCGTTCGCTTGGGCGCACGACGGGGGAGGCAACTACGGCTCGGGCGGTCAGGACTTGGCGAGAATCCGCTCAGACTTAGACTTTGTGCGCACCCACGCAAGAAGACTCGGCACGCCGGTAGTCTTGGGAGAATGGGGCTCTACAGCTGCGAGTCAGCTTTCGCAGAGAGTAACCCATGCAGAAGACTATGTCAGAGAGTCGCGGGCACGCGGAATGGCGACAGTCTGGTGGGATAATAACGGGACTTCTACCTCGGGGCACGGATTCGGGCTCTTGAACAGAGCAAACCCCGGAAGTTACAGATTCCCGACCATTGTCGAGGCGATTATGCGCGGAGGACGCGCACCGTTCACCCCGCAAACGTAGACACTTTAATAATTTAAACCAAAGCGGGGCGGATTAAAGTCCGCCCCGTGTACATAACGCATACACAGGGAGGAAATATGAACTACGATATAAAAGAAGTCGCCGAAAGGCTGAAAGCCACGCGGGATTCTCTCGATATTTCCATCGAGGAAATGGCAAATAAAACTCAAACTAACCTTGAAGAGTATACCGCGCTCGAAAACGGCGAGCGTGACTTCACGCTGTCGTTTTTACACGACTGCACGTTGGCTCTCGGGGTGGAGATGATTGAGCTGCTGACAGGCAAATCCCCGACACTCAAGAAATACTCGCTTGTAAAAGACGGGAAAGGTCTCCCGATAAAAAAAGCGACAGGACTTCGCGAGGGGTTCGCGTATCAGCACATGGCGCACCTTTTCTCGCACAAGAAAGTCGAGCCGTTTACCGTAGTCGTGCCCTATTGCGGCAAAGCCGAGTGTGAGCCGATTGCTACTTTTGCGCACGACGGTCAAGAAATGGACTTTATCATTTCGGGCAAGCTGAAAATCAAAATCGGGGATAACGTAGAGGTCATGGGAGCGGGGGATTGTATCTACTTTGACGCGAAAATCCCGCACGGAATGGTGGCAATCGACGGCGAGGACTGTAAATTCTTGGCGGTATTGATATGATTAAAAAAATCGGGTTATTGGTGCTGTTAATGAGTTTATTTGTTTCTTGCACGAGCACACCGCTTACTTTAGATGAAGTTGATTTCGGATTAAAAGAAGTCCTGCAGGTCGATTTTAGCCTTTTAAACTCGAACGTATCGACTTTTTCTGCCACCTACAAATACCGCTGTGACAATGGTATCGACTTTACTGTAGAGTCATCGGTGCACATGGGCGAGCATTTCAACTCGTATACCGATACCAAGTGTGACTACGCCGCATTGGTGTTAAAACAACGCGGATTCCTCGAGAAAATAGACGCTTTCGAGCTTGGCGGACTGCGCTTTGTCCGCGACTCTGACCGTTTAGCGCGAGTGTCGCTGCCCTTGCAAAAATACGCAGGCACATTGGCAGAAATCAGAATCAAGGAATATAACGACGTTGAAAGAGCGTTAGACTTGTTCTTCGCGTTTACCGACACGGTAGAGCCGCTGCCTTTTAACTGGGACGCTTTTTGGAAACACTTTCAAGGACTCGGCACCGATTATTTTAACGGCGAAAACCACGGCGATTATGCAAGGATTCTTTTCGTCATCGACCATGAGGAGCTTAACGACTTGCAAACACCTGACGAAACTTTATTGGCGCAGGCGTTTATTCCGTGGGGAGACACAATGAACGACCGTCAGGAATTACTCGAGGCGATTTTGAGCATATTCGCACGAAATTCAAAGGAGCATCACATCGACTTTTCTATACCCATGGAAATCATGCAGCGCGAGCCGCCGCGCCGACTCAACAAATTTATCGTAAACGGCGAACAAGTCACAGGGTTCAAGGAAGATTTGCTGCCATACTTCGAGTACAGCCGCCAAAATGATAATTACGAGTCGCGGGCATTACAGTATCTAAACTTATTAGAAAGCGACACGAAAAGCAATTTCGGGGTTTTGATTGAGGCGCTCGGCGGAACACATTCGATAACTACACAACGCTCCGAGTGGACGATAGACGATAACGAGTGGGTCGCAGAGTTTTTGTATGAATATGACGAAGACACAAAAGAAGAAATCAGCCGCCGCATTGTATTTACCAAAAACAACGAGGAATTTGAAATAAGCAACACCCTAAACCTGTCAGATTACGAGCTGCTTTTGGACGTGACAATAACATGGAATAATCATGAGGCTGTAGCTTATTTTACTAAAAAATAAAGGACTTAAAAACAAATGCAAGTTAAAAACTACTACCAAAACTTCGTAAACGAGTCTTATGACGACAAAGGAATCCTATCAGAGTTTAGCCTGCGGGAGGACTTACCCGAGAATTTCAACTTCGCCTATGACATCATCGACAAATTCGGTGAATTAGAGCCTAATCGCCCCTGTCTCGGCTGGGTGAACGTAAACGGCGACTCTAAGGTGATTACCTACGGCGAGATGATGAGACTTTCTAACCAAGCCGCCAACGAGTTCACCAAAGCGGGACTCAAAAAAGGCGACAAGGTCATGCTTGTGTTGAAAAGGAACTACCAGTTTTGGTATTGCATAATCGCGCTGCACAAAATCGGTGCGGTAGCCATTCCGGCGACTCATCTTCTCACAGTCAAGGACTTGGTATACCGCTTCGAGCAAGCCGAGGTCACGGGAATCATCGCGACCGCGCTTAATCCCGAAGTCGCCGAGTTTATTAACCTTGCAGATGACGAAACAGGAAACAAACTCATGTGTAAATACATCGCCAACGCAGGTGATAAAATCCCCGACAGCTTCATAGATTTTGATAAGGCGATTTTGTCCCAAAGCGAGACCTTTGCGAGAGTCGATACCCATTATAACGAGATGATGTTGTTATACTTCACCTCGGGGACTACCGGCTATCCCAAAATGGTAGTGCATAATTATCGCTACGCGCTCGCTCATATTCTCACCGCCGCCCACTGGCAAAACGCAGACCCGGACGGTCGCCACTTTACCGTAGCCGATACCGGCTGGGCGAAGTCGGCGTGGGGCTGCCTTTACGGGCAGATGTGCGTGGGAACTTGTGTATTCGTGTACGACTTCGATAAGTTTATCCCCGCCGATGTGCTTAAAGTCATACAAGACTATAAAGTCACCAGCTTTTGCGCCCCGCCGACTATGTTCCGCTTTTTCATCAAGGAGGGAGTCGGTAATTACGACATTTCCTCGCTGAAATACTGCTGTATCGCAGGCGAGGCGTTAAACCCCGAGGTTTTTAACAAATGGAAAGAATACACGGGACTTTCGCTCATGGAGGGGTTCGGACAGAGTGAGTCGGTAGTCATGTTAGCGAATCTTCGCGGTATGACCCCAAAGCCCGGGTCAATGGGAAAGCCCACCCCGCTGTACGCTATGGACATCGTTGACGATAACGGCGACTCTGTTCCCACGGGCGAAGTCGGCGAGATAATCGTGCGCTGCAAGCCCGGCGACGACGGGATTTTCCTTGGTTATTACAAGAATGATGAACTAAATGCAAAGGCTTGGACAATTGAGGGAGAGGGATACCGCGGCGAAGCCGCTCTGCCCGCGGGGGCGACCCCGCTATATCATACCGGCGATACCGCTTACGCAGATGAGGACGGGTATTACTGGTATGTCGGGCGTAATGATGACTTAATCAAGGCGTCGGGTTATCGAATCGGGCCCTTTGAAATCGAGTCGGTACTGCTTACTCACAAAGCCGTGTTGGACTGTGCGGTCACGGGCGCGCCCGACCCCATTCGCGGACAGGTGGTAAAGGCGACCGTGGTGCTGACTAACGGCTTTGAACCCTCCGATGAGTTAATCGCTCAACTCCAAGACCATGTGAAGAAAACTACCGCGCCGTATAAATACCCGCGAATCGTGGAGTTTGTACCCGAATTGCCCAAAACTATCAGTGGGAAAATCAAACGCGCGGATATTCGTAAAAACGATTGTGAAACTTGACCAAAAAATCAAGATATAAATAGTGTGGTATGCACAATTGACACACCTTACAAAATATGATAGAATATAGGGTACTATTTATATTAATTTGTATAAAGGGGGGGATTCTATGGCTATAGAAGTGTTCAAACGAATTGAGACGAAATATCTCATCGACACCGAAAGATACAAGCACATAACCGAATTTCTTTTGAAGTACATGAACTATGACGAATACAACGCCGGCGGGAAGTTTTATACCATTGCCAACATATATTACGACACTGTAGACAACCAAATCATCAGAACCTCGGTGGCAAAGCCAAAGTATAAAGAAAAGCTGAGACTTCGCGCATACGGAGTGCCCGAGTTAGACACAAAGGTGTATCTCGAGGTCAAGAAAAAGTATAAAGGCATTGTCTTCAAGCGGCGAATCACGGTGCCATTGCAAGAAGCGTATGATTTTATACGAGACAAAGAGGTTCCCGAGTTTTCTCCGTCTACAAAGTACGTCAAGCGGCAGGTTTACCATGAAATCGCTCATACTTTAAAGTATTACGACCCTGTCCCCGCGATTTACTTGGCGTATGACCGTGTGGCGTTCTTCGGAAAGCCCCAGTGCGAGGGCGGACCCGGGCGGGA
>Ga0123356_10007455_pt1 | contig 10915 bp, 8 predicted proteins | sample TergutEmb28metaG_2_FD_92546 | JGI IMG/M metagenome (GOLD analysis project Ga0123356, IMG submission 92546) | Embiratermes neotenicus P3 segment gut microbial communities from Petit-Saut dam, French Guiana - Emb289 P3 | ecosystem: Host-associated > Arthropoda: Insects > Digestive system > Gut ... | reverse complement strand
TGAACGCAGAATTAACCGGCGGGTAAAACCGCGATCAAAACTATAATTCCATCCCCGGCTGCCTGTAGTACCGCCATTTTCGTGAGCGGACGCGACATTGGAAAGCCAGGGTTCATCGATTGATATCGCTCTTGCAACTCCATCACGGTTTTGACCGACACCAGTATCCGCGATGCTATAAGCGTCATGAATGTCGCGGGCTGAATGGAACTGGGGCATAAAAAGAGCGTCGGAATTCCAGAACTCGGTTTCGACTAATGGGCCGTCAAATTCTTCAAAGCCAAGAGAAGAAAGTTTATCCTTTACATTTTCCAGGAACTTAGCGTAAGGGTTACTGCGGCCAGGAGTTAAACGGACTGGCGGCGTTTTAACATTGTATGAACGGAATGTTTTATCCTTCCAGCTGCCGGTTTCCAGCATTGTCGGAGTAAGCAAGCCAACTTCATCGCCTGTAATTCCCGCCGCTTTAAGAGCCTCTGCCGCCTCAAGTGCGGGGATAGAACCATCTTCCGCGGCAGTAAAACCAAAAAAGACTGTTTCCCTGTCTATCTGACGGAATGGAGCATCTGCAGCGCCGCGCTTTTTCGCTATACCGCGAATAAATCGCTTTTCATTGTCATCGAGAGATGCCTCGGCAAGAATACCGCCGTTTGTAACAACTTTTAATAATAATCCTTTAATAAGCCTAAAGTGCGCAAGTACAGGGTTTTTTGACGTATCATCAAGATTATCCAAAGGCAGTGTGATAACTACTTTTTTATCGCCGTCCATCGACAGCACGCCAAGCTTGGAAAGGCTGCCAAAAGCGCTGCCTATGTCCTTATTTTCCATTTTTAGCGCTTCAGCAATTTCGGGCAGACGAGGACCTTCTTCTGCTTTCTTAATTCGCTGCCGTATCAGTTCAAGGATTCTTTCTTCCGGACTTCCCTTTTCCTTCCATTCCTGACCCAAGCCGGTTATCTCATAATATATGGCGGCTTCTTTTCTTACTTCGCTGACAAGTCCCTTGCCAACAAGCCATGAAAGAGCCTGATTCCCGTTTCCGGGTTTAAAGTTTAGATCTTTTTCGACTTTTTCGATAGTAAGTTCATCATCCTTCTTATAAAAAAGTAGTATTCGAATTTCCAGAGGATGCAGATTCTTTACAATATTTTTAATATCTATCGGCATATTAACCTCAACTAAATTTATGAAAACATTTTGTATTGGGTTTAATCCAAAAACTGTAGTTTTGGAATAACTTTAATTATTAAAATTAGCAGGATTTTAATGTATAGTCAATATGCAGTAAATTTGACGGATTTATTTAATTGAACTAATGTCATTAAAGTAGTAGAATCAAAAGAATGAAACGAATATCCAGTTTAAGAATCAGAACTGCTATATATATAATTATTCCGGTTTTTATTTGCTTTTCCATTATTTGTTCAGTTCTGTTTATTTCATTATTCAGATCTCAGCGTAATTCAGCGAGCGCCGAGCTGCAGCTCCTTGGTTCAAAATATGTACATATGTTTGAGAATAAAATCACCAGCGCCCTGAATTATTTAACGATTACATCAAATACTCTTGAATTGCAGTTAAGATCAGGCACACGCGACAGGGAAATGCTGCAAAGAATGGTATTGAATGCATTTGATCAATATAATGATATCTACGCGTCCAATATTTATTTTGAACCAAACATGTATGACGGAAAAGACGCGGATTACATTAACTCAGATTACGGAACACCGCTTTCGGGAAGGATTTGTTATTACTATTATCGCATTGAAGGACAGACAAGGTATCTGCCAGAAGCGTTAAAAGATGATGAAGAATTTACACTGCCAAGTTATCTCGAAGTTAAAGAAAAAAAAACTCCTATTTACACAGAACCTGTAATACATATTATTGATGGCGCGCCAATCCTTATGTTTACCATATCATTTCCCATTCTTGATCAGGATAATGAGTTTATAGGAGCGGTCTCTGTTGATATATATCTTAGAGATATGTATACGCAGTTAAAGGCAGAAAAAATTTACGAAACCGGTTATATTCTAATCGCTAATGATAAAGGACAGGTTATTTACAGTCCGCAGTATGATGATATTGGCAGAACAAGAGAAGAAACAGGGATAATTTATTCCTTGCCGCCGGATGATGAAACAACAGTCGTTTTTAGTTCCAGATCAATATTAAATAACAAGAGAACATTGGTAGCAATTAAAACAGTATATTTCCCGCAGCTTGACAGCCGCTTTTATATTTCCGCTACAGCGCCGCTTGAAGAAATTAACGCAAGAGAAACAAAATTATTGTTTGCGGTTATGGCAATTTGTATAGCTGTTGTTGTTCTGATAGCGATTTTTCTGTTTTACCTGACAGGTAAATTGATGCAGCCTGTTATCGCGTTTAAGGAAAACGCAGAAAAAATAGGCCAGGGAGATTTCAGCGTCAGAATAACAGGTAATTATAATGACGAGTTTAATGTTTTAAAAGATACAGTTAACCTGATGGCTGAACGTATCGAAGAATATATGGATGTATCTAAAATAAACCTGAATATACTTCAGGCAATATTAGACGGTATTGACGCATATATTTATGTCACCATCCCCAGAACCGGAGAACTTCTTTTTATTAACGAAAAGATGAAAAGATTATTCAATTTAAAAGGAGACGAAGGTGTCGGACAGCCATGTTATAAAGTTTTTAGAAAAGACTTTAATGCCAGATGTCCTTTCTGCCCATGTTTTGAGCTTGATAAAGACCCGGATAAAGTTATTATATGGGAAGATACGGTTCCAGAATTTAACCGCGATATTCGTCATACAGATTGTTATATCGACTGGCCCGGCGGTTTTAAAGTACATATGCAGCACGCGATTGATATTACAGATATAAAAACAATTACAGAAGAAAAAATAATAGCGGAAAAAACATCTCTTATGAAGTCAGTCTTTCTTGCAAGCATGAGCCATGAGATAAGAACTCCGATGCATGGAATTATCGGGTTTTCTGAACTTGCCCTTGATGATACTATCCCTCCAAAAACCAGGAATTATTTAACAAAAATAAAGGCAAGCGCAGAAAGTCTTCTTTTAATTATAAATGATATTCTTGATGTATCTAAAATCGAAGCCGGCAGAATAAAGCTGGAAAAAATACCATTTAATGTCAGCGATGTATTTAAACTCTGCCGTTTGATCGCGTCTCCGAACGCGCAGGAAAAAGGTTTAACCCTGTTTTGTTATGCCGAGCCGTCTATAGGGAAAATACTGCTGGGCGATCCGACAAGGCTGCGTCAAATCCTGCTTAACCTGTTATCTAATGCAATAAAGTTTACAAATAACGGCATGATTAAACTTTTGGCTGCCATAGTAGAAACTACCGAAAACAGCGTTACTATGCGCTTTGAAGTAAAAGACAGCGGTATTGGAATGACAGAAGAACAGATCAACAGGATATTCCAGCCGTTTATGCAGGCGGACGAAAGTACAACGCGGAAATACGGCGGAACAGGCCTTGGTTTAACAATAACAAAAAACTTTGTCGAACTAATGGGCGGTAAACTGGAAGTTGAAAGCAGTTTTGGCCTGGGTTCAAAATTCAGTTTTAATTTGACATTTGAAACTGTTAACGAAAAAGCCGGCTCTAAAGTAATTGATATTTCCGTAAACAATGATGAAAAACCAATTTTTAAAGGTGAAATTTTAGTTTGTGAGGATAATAATCTTAATCAGATGGTCATAAGTGATCACCTTTCCAAAATAGGAATAAAACCCGTTATCGCGGTAAACGGCAGGATTGCTGTAGATCTATTAAAAAAACGTATAGAAAAAAAAGAAACGCTTTTCGATCTGATTTTTATGGATATCCATATGCCGGAAATGGACGGTCTGGAAGCCGCAAAAAAAATAATAGAAATGGGTATAAAAACGCCGATTGTCGCTTTAACTGCGAATATCATGTCAAACGACAGAGAAACATATCTGGAATCCGGAATGCAGGATTGCCTTCCAAAACCGTTTGTAGCAAACGAATTATGGTCTTGCCTGCTTAAATACATAAAACCTGTAAGTATATCAGCAGTAAAAAGGAACACTGATTATTCCGATGATGAAGATTTGCAAATAGAACTGATATCGGTTTTTGTAAAAAGCAATCAAACTACCATTAATGATATAAACAACGCTATAAACGAGGGAAACATAAAACTCGCACACAGATTAGCGCATACATTAAAAAGTGTCGCGGGTATAGTTAAAATGACTAATCTCGCGGAAGCGGCGCTTGTTGTTGAACAAGCTCTTTCTTCCGGTAATATAGATTCAATTGAGAAACAAATTAATATACTTGAAAAAGAACTAAAAATAGCGTTAAATGAACTTACACCTATTGTAGATAAACACACAGATAAATTAAAAGAAAATACAATTGGTTCTGTTGATAAAGAATATACAATTAAATTGCTTAATGAGCTGGAAATACTTCTAAAAGCTGACAGCTTTGATTGTGTAAACCTTATAAATGATTTAAAAGTAATTCCGGGAATGGAAAAACTTTCGAGTCTTATTGAAGAATTAAAATTCAAACAAGCGCGGGAATTGCTTGCCGTGATAAAACAACAGTATGGAGAATAATCATGTCCAGCATGAAAAAAATACTTATAGTTGATGACGAAAAAATGAACATCATTGCTTTAGCGCATTTTCTAAAGCCGCAATATGAGATAATAGTAGCGACGGACGGCGCTTCTGCGCTTGAAGCGGCAAAAAAACATTTGCCGGATATAATCCTGCTGGATATATTAATGCCGGATATAACCGGTTTTGATGTACTTATCAGCTTAAAAGATTCCGCTGATACAATGAAAATACCAGTCATTTTTCTTACTGGTTTAGACAATGACGCTGATGAAGAAAAAGGATTATCGCTCGGCGCTGTAGATTATATCACCAAGCCTTTTAATAAAACCATCGTTAAAGAAAGAATTAAAATTCATTTAAAAATGTCTGATTATATCCGCACGATAGAAAAGCTCTGCATGCTGGATGCTCTTACAGGACTCTCAAACAGACGCGGCTTTGATATGCGCCTGGACGCCGAATGGGGACGCGCTCAAAGAGATAAAAAACCCCTTGGTTTAATTATTCTTGATATAGACAATTTTAAAATTTATAACGATACATACGGGCATCCGCAGGGTGATAATCTGTTACAAGCCATTTCAGATGTTTTAACCAAAACTGTAAACAGATCGTCAGATTTTATCGCGAGATGGGGCGGCGAAGAGTTTTTCGTATTGCTGCCCGATACAAATTTGGATGGCTCAATGAAAATTGCTGAACAAATCCGGTTAAATGTAATGGGAATAAAATTACAATGCGCTGACGGGCATATTTCTTCGGTAACTGTAAGTTTGGGAGCTCATTCAAAAATCCCCGGTAATGGCGATTCAACTGCTGATTACATCGCAGAGGTTGATAAATTACTCTACGCCGCGAAGAAAAACGGTAAAAACCAAACATGTAATCCGAATAATATACCGCAAAATTAAAAAAAATATAAATATTTTATATTGCAATTGACTATATTATAAAATAAACTGGAAGAATATTATGAAAATCGCCATGTTTACAGACGCGTATTGGCCAAGAGTCAATGGCGTATCTGTATCGGTAGACTCTTTCTCACGCGCTCTGGTAAAAGAGGGGCATGATGTTCTTGTTGTCTGTCCGTCTTATCCTCAGGATTTAAGTAATATGATTTCTATGCAAAAAGAAGCGGAAGCGGAAGATGTATTAAAAATAATAAAGGTTCCATCTGTTACCGCAATTATTTCCAAGGAAGATCAAATTGCCAAATCCATTAAATGGAAATGGGTTTTTAAACAAGTCGATGTCTTTAACCCGGATATAATACATGTAAATACAGAAGTAACAATTGCGGAATTTGGCATTTCTTATGCTAAATCTCATAATTTACCCGTTGTATATACCCTTCATACAATGTGGGAAGATTACGCGCCAAATTATTTCCCCATGTTTCCGCCTCGCCTGGTAAGATTTGTAGTCAGAGGAATAGTAAAAAATGTGATAAAACGTTCATACCGTATTATTGTTCCTACTCCGCAAATAGAAGAAACTGTAATTAGGTACAAGCTAAATTCAGTCATATCCAAGATTCCAACAGGTATCGAGATTGATATGTTTGAACGTGATGAAGTAAAAAGCTCTGAACTTCGGATTAAACTGGAAAATCTTTTCCCGAAGCTCAGGGAAAAAAGAATACTTCTCTTTGCGGGACGTGTAGCAAAGGAAAAAAACATTGGGTTTTTATTAAGAATCCTTCCGGATATTCTCGTTAAACATCCTGACGTTGTACTTTTAATCGCCGGAAATGGCCCGGATTTGGAATATTACAAGGAAGAAGCAATTAAAATTGGCATAGAAAATAATTGTGTTTTTACTGGATATTTTGATCGCAAAGATCTCGCGCTGGTCTATTCAATGGCGGAGATTTTTCTGTTCCCTTCGCTTACAGATACTCAGGGGCTTGTAACCCTGGAATCAATGTTAGCCGGCACTCCTGTAGTAGCAATAGGCGCCATGGGAACCCTTACAGTAATGGGGGGAGATAATGGCGGCTTTATGGTAAAAGATGATATGTCAGAATTTACCGCCAGAGTGCTTGATCTCCTTGGAAACCCTGAACTTCATAAAAGTAAATCTCTGGAAGCTATAACCCATGCCCGTTCCTGGTCAATCGAAGAACTTACAAAAAAACTTATCTCTTTGTATAATTCAACAATAAATGACTATATAAAGGAATATGGACATCGCGTTACCCCGCGAAGCTTGAAAAAGATATTATCCAAGCTGAGAATCAAGAAATAACGTGATTTTCAATAGAATTTCCTTGACCCAAAGGGTTTTTTTTTGTATTTTTTATATTAGAAGGGAAAATCCCTTTAAAATATTGAATTAATTGATCCAGGAAGCTTTCTATGTCAAAACATGAACCTCGATCTGAGGCTGTAAATAACGCCTCAGAAGAGTGTATAACCAACGCGGCAGATATTGCTAAAGAATCATACGTTCCGGAAAACGAAAATACCCAACAAATCTCTGAAACAGATGCGGAAATAACGGTCACAGATGAGCAAAAAATTGAGGAATTGGAAACACAACTGGCAGAATTCCGCGACCAACTGCTTCGAAAAGCGGCGGAATTCGATAACTTCCGAAAACGAATGAATCAGGAAAAAGCGAGCGCTATTGAATATGCCAATCAGAGTCTGCTTTTGGATATAATCCCGATAATCGATGACTTTGAACGCGCTATACAAGCCGGAGAAACCGGTTCCGATTACAATGGCTTTCTGGAAGGCATCAAAATGATAGAGAAACGCTTCATAAACCAGCTTGAAGCGAAATGGGGTCTTAAACGATTTAATTCAGCTGGAGAATTATTCGACCCGAATAAACATGAAGCGCTATTTATGGAAAAATCACCTGATGTCAGTGAAGCAACAGTACAAGAAGATTTAGTAAAGGGGTATTATTTAAAGGAGAGGGTTATCAGGGCAGCTAAAGTTAAGGTCTTAATGCCGGAAAATTGAAACAAATAATCTATATTGATAAATAGGAGTAATCATTAACACTTTGTGTTAATGTTCGATAAAAATCAGCGGCGGTATTGCCGCTTAATAAAGAGGTTTAAAATGGGAAAAATTATTGGTATCGACTTGGGAACAACAAACTCATGTGTCTCAGTTCTTGAAGGCGGAGAGCCTATAGTCATTCAAAGTTCAGAAGGCGGACGAACTACCCCTTCTATCGTCGGTTTTACGAGTAAGGGTGAACGCGTTGTCGGCGCTCCGGCAAAAAACCAGATGATCACCAATCCGGAAAATACTATTTATTCAATCAAACGTTTCATGGGGCGCCGTTTCTCGGAAGTTTCCAACGAAATGAAACTGATGCCGTATCATATATCCGAACAGGGTGATGATGTACGCGTAACCATCGATGGTAAAAAATATTCACCTCAGGAGATTTCCGCTTTTGTTCTGCAAAAAATGAAGAAAACAGCCGAAGACTATCTTGGCGAAACTGTTACCGAAGCTGTTATTACAGTTCCCGCTTATTTTAATGATGCGCAGCGTCAGGCAACCAAAGACGCAGGAAAAATAGCAGGCCTTGATGTTAAGCGTATTATTAATGAACCAACCGCAGCGTCATTAGCATTTGGTTTTAATAAGGATTCAAAAAAAGATAAATTGATCGCGGTATACGATCTTGGCGGCGGTACTTTTGACGTTTCCATTTTGGAACTTGGCGATGGTGTTTTTGAAGTAAAAGCAACCAACGGCGACACTCATCTTGGCGGCGATGATTTCGATCGCCGTATAATGGAATGGCTTATCGCAGAGTTTAAAAAAGATTCCGGTATCGATCTTGGTCAGGATCGTATGGCACTGCAGCGTCTCAGGGAAGCTGCGGAAAAGGCAAAGATCGAGCTTTCATCGATGCAGACCTGCGAAATAAACCTGCCGTTTATTACCGCCGACCAGAGCGGCCCCAAACATATGCAAAAATCCCTTACAAGGGCAAAGTTCGAACAAATGGTAGAAGACCTGCTTGAAAGATCCAAAGAACCTTGCAAAAAAGCTCTTCGGACGCCGGGCTTAACCCCGAACAAATTGATGAAGTTATTCTTGTCGGCGGTTCTACCCGTATTCCGGCAGTTCAGCAAATAGTCAAAGACCTTTTCAAAAAAGAACCAAACAAGGGAATTAATCCTGACGAAGCTGTCGCGGTAGGCGCGGCGATTCAGGGCGGTATCCTTGGCGGCGATGTAAAAGATGTGCTTCTCCTTGATGTAACTCCGCTTTCACTTGGCATAGAAACCCTTGGCGGCGTTATGACAAAACTCATTACACGTAACACAACTATTCCTACCCGCAAGAGCCAGATTTTCTCCACTGCGGCAGATAGCCAAACAGCGGTTTCCATTCATGTCCTGCAGGGTGAACGGGAAATGTCAGTACAGAACCGTACTCTTGGCCGTTTCGATCTTGTCGGCATACCTCCCGCTCCGCGCGGAGTTCCGCAAATCGAAGTTACCTTCGACATTGACGCAAATGGCATTGTTCATGTCAGCGCAAAAGATCTTGGCACAGGTAAAGAGCAAAAAATCCGCATCGAAAGTTCCAGCGGTTTAAGCGATTCGGATATTGATCGCATGGTAAAAGAAGCGGAATTCCACGCAGAAGAAGATAAAAAAGAGCGTGAAAAAGCCGAAGTACACAACGAAGCCGACTCAATGATTTACAGTACAGAAAAAAATATCAAAGACCTTGGTGACAAAGTAAGCGCCGAAGATAAATCTAAAACAGATGAAGCAATTGCAGACTTACGCAGAGCGCTTGAAAGCGGCGATATTCAATCTATTAAAGACAAAACTGAAGCGCTTAAACAGGCATCTTATAAAATCGCCGAAGAAATCTACAAACAGCAAGCCGCCAGCGGCGCAGCGCCTGGACAACAAGGCGGTCCCGACATGGGCGGCTTTGATCCAAACATGGGCGCAGGCCCAATGGGAGGCGACAATACCAAGGGCGCCGAAGACGCCGATTACGAAGTAGTAGACGACGAAAAGAAGTAAAAAGGATTATTGAATGGCGAAACGGGATTACTATGAAGTTTTGGGTGTAGAAAAAAACGCCTCGAAAGATGATATAAAAAAGGCTTACAGAAAACTCGCCATTCAATATCACCCGGATAAAAATCCCGGTAACAACCAAGCCGAGGAAAAATTCAAAGAAGCAACCGAAGCGTACGAAATTCTCGCCGATGATCAAAAAAAGGCAGCCTATGATCAATATGGTTTTGCCGGAGTCTAAGGCATGAGCGGAGGCCATGACTGGAGTAACTTCCGGGGCTTTGAAGATATCTTCGGCGAAGGCGGATTCGGCAGCATCTTTGAAGGTTTCTGGAGGAGGATTCCGCAGAAGCGGCGGCGGCAGTGGCAGCAGTGCCCGGCAAGGCGCTAATCTTCGTTATGATATTGAAATACCTTTTAAAGATTCAGTATTCGGTACAAAAGTAGAAATACAATATTCGCATAACGAATCATGCAAAACATGCAAAGGCTTAGGCACAGCCGATGGATCCAGCAAAAAAACATGTCCTGTCTGCCGCGGCTCCGGACAAGTGCGGCACAGTCAGGGATTTTTCTCTATAGCGACAACATGCCACCAATGCCACGGCGAAGGTTCAATAATAGAAAAACCATGTAATGAATGCGGCGGCTCGGGAACAAAAAAAGCGCGCCAGAAAATAATGGTTACAATTCCAGCCGGCGTAGAAAACGGCAAACGTGTAGTAATTTCCAGGCAGGGTGATGCCGGCCCCAATGGCGGTCCAGCCGGAGATTTATATGTTTATATCAGGGTAAAACCGCATGAATATTTTGAACGCCAGGCTTATGACCTTTACTGCGCTGTACCAATCTCCATTAGCCAGGCTGCTCTCGGCGGAGATATCCATGTTACAACACTGGATAACAAAACAATCAAGGTAAAAGTGCCCTCAGGCGTCCAAAACGGAAAAATGCTCCGTATCCGGGACGAAGGAGTTCCCATGGGAAACAACAGGGGTAATCTTTATATTAAATTAATGGTACAAATTCCGGAAAAACTTACACGCCGGGGAAAGGAATTACTGGAAGAACTCGCAAAAACAGAGGGACAAAACGACAGTCCCAAACCAATACCGCTCTCACAGCTTGGCGATGTATAAGATAATACAGGCCTAAATAATAGGCATACAGGAAAAAATTTGACTTTTATCCTTTTTGTGGCTTAAAATAATGACAATTCCAGTCTTGTAACTTGACAAAATTGCCGAAAAATCACTATAAT
>Ga0123356_10007453_pt1 | contig 10915 bp, 4 predicted proteins | sample TergutEmb28metaG_2_FD_92546 | JGI IMG/M metagenome (GOLD analysis project Ga0123356, IMG submission 92546) | Embiratermes neotenicus P3 segment gut microbial communities from Petit-Saut dam, French Guiana - Emb289 P3 | ecosystem: Host-associated > Arthropoda: Insects > Digestive system > Gut ... | reverse complement strand
TTTATAAAAAAAAAAAAAAATTTTTCCCCCCCCCCCCCCCCGATAGGTGTAGGTGTTAAAATGAAGACGATTTTTACGGTAGATGATAACCATGTGAACCTCGCCATAGCGGAAGAAGCGTTGTCGGATCAATATAATGTATATACCCTGTCGTCAGCTGCCTTAATGTTCGAGCTTTTGGAAGATGTTATACCCGATTTGATATTATTGGACATATTAATGCCCGATATAAGCGGTTTTCAGGCTCTGGAACGCCTAAAAGCCGATAAACGGTATTCGGGTATCCCCGTTATGTTTTTGACAGGTAAAAACGATGCCGCCACAGAGGCTTCCGGCTTTGAAATGGGCGTGGTGGACTTTATTTCCAAGCCGTTTTCCATACCTGTTCTTCTGAATCGCATAAAGACGCAATTGGATATTGAAGATGTAATCCATGAACGGACTGCAATGTTGCAGGATCGAACCCAAAGACTTCTTAGATTACAGGACGGTATGACATCGGTTTTGGCAAACATGGTAGAAAACCGCGATAAGCTGACGGGCAGGCATATTGAACGCACAACCAGATATATAAAAATACTGTTAAATGCCATGCTTGATAACGGCGTTTATGCTGATGAAATAAGCGGATGGAATTTTGAGCATGTTGCTTCATCGGCGCGCTTGCATGATATTGGCAAAGTTGTTATCACAGATTTAATTCTAAATAAGTCCGGAACTCTTACAGAAGACGAGTATAACGAAATAAAAACTCACGCTGCCGAAGGCGAGAAGATTATCGACAGTATTATAGCTGACTCAGGCGACGGTTCTTTTTTACGAAACGCTAAATTGTTTGCAGGGAATCACCATGAACGATGGGACGGCTCGGGTTATCCGCGCGCCCTGAAGGGAATGGATATTCCGCTGCATGGACGTATCATGGCAATAGCCGATGTGTATGACGCGCTTGTATCGGAACGGTCGTATAAAAAAGCGTTTTCGCATGAGGAAGCGGTAAAAATTTTTAAAGATTCAAGCGGTACGCATTTTGATCCTGACCTGGTAAGAATATTTCTTTTATGCGAAAGTGACTTTGCCAAAGTGGTGGCTGCATGAGCGAAATCCTTAAGAGGCTGGCTGCGCTTCTTTTTCTTTTTGCTGTTGTTGGCTTTTTTTCCTGTTCTCCGCAGCCGCCGCGGTATTTTGTTCAGATTATTGATATGAATACCATTGAATCCTACATCGAAATACCGGGTATAACAGAAAATGAAATAAACGCAATAGAAGCGTTAAAAAGGTCCAGAACAGAATTTATTTATTCGGCAATGCCTTCAACCGAAGCATTCATGCTGCCGGATGGAACCTATGCCGGTTTTTCAACAATGTTTTGTCTTCAGCTTTCCGAACTGTTTGGTATTCCCTTTACTCTGCAATTGCAGGGATGGACGGATCTGAAAAGCGGAATAGATGATAAAACAATCGATTTTACCGGAGAAATGACTCCGACGCGGGAACGCAGAGAAATATATACAATGTCACATCCTGTTGCAGAGCGCGGGCTTGGCGTTTTTACCTGTGATACTTTTTCACAAATGAAGTTGAACGATCTTAACGGTCTTAGAATAGGATTTTATAAAGATACAATTACCGCTGAATCTGTTTTAAGAGCTTATCCGGAATTGAGTTTTGAAATTGTAGACGTATATGATGATATAGATGTAAAAGAAAAACTTTTATCCGGTGTTATAGATGTATTTATAGCTGACGCTACAGAAGCGCTGACTTACGGCGAAGATTTTAGGATACACAATAACATTTTTCCGCTTATATATACTCCCGTTTCGATGACTACAGGGAATCCAGACCTGGCGCCTATTATATCTGTTGTAAATAAATATATGGTTGCAGGCGGAATAGATATATTTTATTCTTTTTACAGAGATGGCGGCATTGAATACGCAAAGTTTAATTTTTATAAATCTTTAACCAATGAAGAAAAAGCATATATCGATAATTTATCCATGACCAATGCCAAAGTTCCCATTGCATTTGAAAACGACAATTATCCTGTTTGTTTTTATAACGAAAATGATAATGAGTTTCAGGGAATTGCGCCGGATATTTTAGAGGAAATAACTCTTTTAGCAGGCATTGAATTTGAAAATACAACCGGAAAAAACGACGCGTGGGTTCAAATACTGGAAAAACTTACTACAGGCGAAGTTGCGCTTGTTACCGAGCTTTTGTTTACCGAAGAACGAAGAGGGCGCTTTTTGTGGCCGGAATATCCATATGCCGTTAACAGATATGTGCTTATATCAAGATCGGATTATCCGTATTTGGAGCCGTATCAGGTTGTAAGGGCTAAAGTCGGCGTAATGACGATGACAGGCCGCGAGGACACTTACCGTTTTCTTTTTCCAAATGCCAATAACCTTGTGCGTTATAATTTTCAAAGCGAAGCTTTTGATGCGCTTGAGCGCGGCGAAGTAGACCTTGTGATGTCCAGCGAATATGATTTTCTTACTTTAATAAATTATCTGGAAAAACCGGGATACAAATTAAATATTGTGTTTAATGCGCCGCTTGTAGAATCTTTTTTTGGGTTTAATATTAACGAGGAAATTTTAAAATCCATTATAAATAAATCAATAAGAAATATCGACAGCAGCAGGATAGAAAGGGATTGGGTAAACCGTACCTTTAATTACGAAAGAATAATGGCCGAGCAGCGATCGTATTATGCGAATCGGTTTTCTGCGTTCATGGCTATTTTTAGCGTTATTTTATTATTTCTTATAATGACGCTTTCCGTGTTGTTAAGAAAGAACAGTAAAACGCGGTCGTTGTACAAATATGAAATAGATGAAAAAAAGCAAATGATCGACGCTATACAATACCGTGAAAAAATACTGGAAGTATTAAACAAGACGGCTATTGTATTTATGGCGCAGCACAATAAATCCTTTGAAGATATCATGACGGCCGGATTAAAATTTATTATAGATGAGCTGGATTTAGACAGACTTTCTGTATGGCGCAACTTCATGATGCCGGACGGTCTTCATGCGTCTCAAATATACCGCTGGGATAAAGAATCCGGCGGCACTACCGAACCAACGCCGGAATTAACCGATGTTCTGTATGTTAATCTTGCGCCGCGGTGGAAAGATCTTTTGGCAAGCGGTGAAGCTGTAAATTCTCCAACGCGATTGCTTCCGGAATCTGCCATGTTTGATTCGTTCGGCGTTGTTTCTGCGTTTGTCACTCCTGTCTTTATTGATAATGCCTTTTGGGGATTTGTGCTTTTTGAAGATCGCCGCAACGAAAGGTATTTTGATGACAATAGCGCTGATATTATGCGTTCGGCGGCGTTCATGTGCGCAAATGCGGTGCTTCGCAATCAATTAATAAAGAAAAATCAAAATGATAATGCAATGCTGGAAACTGCGTTAAACAAAATGAGCGAAGCGACAGAATTTAAGGAAAATACCCTGATTGCGCTGGAAAATATATTAAACAGTATAGAAGCGGGTATTTATGTTACAGTGCCCGAAACGGGAGAATTGCTCTTTGTTAACACTTATTTAAAAAAGGCGTTTAATATTAAAGACGATATTGCAGGAAATTATTGTTATAAGATCTTTAGAAAAGACAGAAAAGGAAAGTGTGATTTTTGTCCGTGTTATCAGCTTGAAAATGAACCGGATAAAGTTTTTGTATGGGAAGAACATTCAAACGGCGGAAAAGTTATTCTGCACTCTGACTGTTTAATTAACTGGTATGACGGAAGAAAAGTTCATTTGCAGCACGCCATCGAGATAACAGAATTGGTTGCCGCAAAGAAACAGGCCGAACAGAGTAACCGTTCAAAAAGTATATTCCTTGCGCAGATGAGTCATGAAATAAGAACCCCCATAAATGCGATTCTTGGTATTTCCGAAATTAATCTTCATAGCAGGAAGCCTTTGGCGGACGCCGAAGAAGGTTTTAGAAAAATATTTGAATCCGGCAGCCTGTTGTTAAAAATTATTAATGACGTTCTTGATTTTTCCAAAATGGAAGCCGGCAAGCTGGAGATTATTCCAAAGAAATACAATATTCCGATTTTTATTAACGATACCGTGCAGATAAACCGTATTCGTTATGAAAATAAACCTATCGAATTTTCTCTGCGGCTGGATGAAAACACTCCTCTTGAACTTATTGGAGATGAATTTCGCATTAGGCAGATACTTAATAATTTGCTTTCGAATGCTTACAAGTATACAGAAACAGGCAAAGTGGGTTTGGCTGTCAACTTCGAACCGGGGCATGATGATGAAACTGTGGCGCTTGTTTTTAAAGTTAGCGATACAGGTCAGGGCATGAATCAGGATCAGATAAACAGGCTTTTTAACGAGTACGAGCGTTTTAACATGGAAACAAATTATAGTATTTCCGGCACAGGCCTTGGCATGAGTATAACAAAGCGTTTAATCGATTTAATGAACGGCGAAATATCGGTAGAAAGTGAAGTCGGCAAAGGGTCTGTGTTTACCGTGCGTATTCCGCAAAAAAAATGCAATTCACTTGTATGCGGAGAAGAGGCTGTAAATGATTTACAGAATTTTAATTATCGCAGTACTTCGCATATGCAAAACGAACAGGTAATACATGAATATATGCCGCATAATAATGTTCTTGTAGTAGATGATGTTGAATCTAACCTGTATGTTGCAAAAGGTCTTTTGTCTTCTTACGGATTAAAAATCGATACTGCCAAAAACGGGCTTGAAGCTGTCGATATAATTAAAAACGGCGGTAATTATGATGTTATATTTATGGATCATATGATGCCGAAAATGAACGGCTTGGAAGCTACAAAAGTTATACGTAAAATGGGTTATACGCGTCCTATTGTCGCTCTTACGGCCAATGTTGTAAGCGGACAGGAAGAAAAATTCCTGTTAAATGGTTTTGACGGTTTTATAGCAAAACCAATCGACTCGCGCGAATTGGATCTTTTATTAACGCACTTTATACGGGATCAGGGGCCGTTATCTTCCCTGCAGCCGCTTGAAAATGAAGAAACTGAACAGCCCGCGCCTTCGCCTTCATCCGGTATTAATAAATATTTTGTAATTGACGCAGAAAATGCTGTAAATGAATTAAAAAAATTAAAAATAAAGCAGCAGGATCTTAACGATGAAGAAATGGAATTGTATGTTATTACTGTTCACGGAATGAAAAGCGCTTTGGCAAACATTGGCGAAAAAACATTATCGGATATTGCGTTTAAACTGGAAATGGCCGGCAAAGAACGCAACTACATGACAATCGCAAGCGAGACGCCGGCGTTTATCGTGTCGCTGCAATCATTGCTTGAAAAGTTTAAATCAAACGATAAACCTAAAACGGCGCGTATAAGTTTTGCAGAAGTTCCCCGCGATGATATTATTTTTCTGCAAGAAAAACTGAATGATATAAAAGAGGCAAGCGAAGAATTTAACAAGAGAGCCGTTAAAGCGGCATTGTCAGACTTGAATCAAAAAACATGGCCGCAGGAAATTATCGATTTAATGGAAGAAGTTGCCGAAAACCTGCTGCGGGGAGATTTTAAAAAAGTTATGCTTGCTGCAGAAAAAGCCGCCGCTGATTTTACTTGATTTACTTAATCGGTATTACCGGATTTTCTTTGCAGTTTACAGGTAAAATGAAAAGCTGCGCCTTTGTTTATTTCTGAATCTACCCAAATTTTGCCGCCCATCATTTCTATGATACGTTTGGACAGGGCAAGACCCAATCCAATGCCGCCGTATTCTCTTGTGTCGCTTCCGTCGATTTGCTCGAAAATCTTAAAAAGTTTATCCTGCTGTTCTTTTGCAATTCCAATGCCGTTATCGGAAACTGTTATTTGAAGCGTAATAGTTACATTGTCTGCGTTAAGCACGCGGGCGTCAAAATGAATCTCGCCTTTTTCCGGTGTAAACTTGATTGCATTAGCCAATAAATTGGCGATTACCTGTTTCATTCGTTTTTCATCACCGGTTAACGAAGCGGGAATTGTAGGATCAATACTGGATTTTACTATCTGTTGTTTTTCCGCCGCATTATAACATGCAGTTTGCAATACATCCTTAAACATTGAATAGGCGTCAAAAGCTGAGTGAGAAAGTTTTATAGCGCCGTATTCCATGCTTGATATATCCAGCACATCATCTATTAAATGCTGCAGGTTATGAGAAGCCTTTTCAATTTCATCTATACAATATTTTATATTTTCCGGAATGCTGTTCATATTGACTACTTGCATCATGCCCATTATGGAATTCATCGGAGTGCGCATTTCGTGGCTCATACGCGAAAGAAATTCGCTTTTTGTACGGCTTAGATGTTCAGCTCGTTCCTTCGCAGATATTAGTTCCGCTTTAAGTTTTAACACAGCGTTTAAATCATGTTCTATCTCGTTGCGTTCAAAAACGCCCGAAAAAATACTGGAAACCAAAATAGCCATATTTATTTCGCTTTCGTCCCATTCCTGGTCATCTTCTTTTTTGGAGAAGACAAGAATCCCCCGCATTTCACCTTTGATTAAAATGGGCGTTGAAATAAAGTTACTTAAAAATTCCCTTTGGGGTTTAATTATTTCTTTTACGGACGGATTTTTGGAATGAAGGTATATACTGTCCGCGCTGCTTATCAATAGTTTTTTTATGACCAATAACATTTGTTCTTTTATTTCAAATTTATCATCTATGCGTGTTTCCAGATTTAATTCCGGATTTAACCATTCGTTTCTGCATTCAAGAGCGCTGCCGTCATCGGCAAGCTGGTACAGCAGCACAGTAGCAATGTCCATAAATTCGCCGACCATTCTAAGCGTGTCCGAATACAGTGTTTCAACGCGGGAATCGGAAAGAAAGTTATGCGATATTTTTGCCATTAAAGCCTGCTGTCTGATTCGCTCGACAAGTTTAATTTGATTCTGAACCCTTAGCTTGACAATCGCGGAATTGAACGGCTTTGGTATAAAGTCCGCAGCGCCCAAAGCCAATCCCGCTTCTTCAGCTTCGTTTTTATCAAGCCCGGAAATAAATATAACAGGAATATCGCGCGTTTTTTCTGAATCTTTTAATGCCTTTATAACAGTGTATCCGTCCATTTCCGGCATAATTATATCGAGTAAAATAAGATCCGGTAAATCTTCTTCAGCCGTTTCAACTGCTTCCTGACTGTTTCTTACTGCATAAACTTTATAATCTGTTTTTAGAATATGTGATAATGTCATAATGTTTGATTTTTCATCATCTATTATGAGGATACTGTATTTCTTGGGCTTGCTCATGTTGCTGAAATCTCCTTTTTGAGATTTGCAAGCGTTTCCAGCGCAAGTTTAAAATCATATTCTTCTATTTGGTGCGCAAGTTCTTTTGCTTCCGGAATAGTTTGAATTTCATCCAGCATATTTATACATTCGGTGTCTTTATTTTTTAGCAAGGGCTCCAGTCTGTCGAAGATCTCAAGGCTTTTTTTTGCGTTTACACTATTTTTACCGGTTTCTTCGTTCGTCTCAGTCTCAGTGGCCGGCATCAACGGCGCCAGTTCAGCAAGAACAGTTTTTATTTCTATTTCCAGATCGTTAATCGCAGGAGATAACAACTGCTTTGCAGATGCAAGATCGTTTTCTACCGTTGCCGCAGCTATTTGCAGGCGTTTTTTTCCTATTTGCCCCGCGTTGCTTTTTAATGTATGAGCCAGCCTGTGCGCAAGAGTTATATCGCCGTCTTCCGCCGCTTTTATTATTTTTGAATAAATATTCTGATTTTCTTTTACAAAGTTAACCATTAGTTTCTTTTGTATTTTTTCATCTTCCGCGGTCTGACGGTGTTTGTCTATGCTGGAATAACTTTCGACAGGAATAAATTTTACAAGACATCTCCACAATTCCTGCGCTGTAAACGGTTTGCCCAGGCAGTCAGCCATTCCGCAGACTCTGTAAAGTTTTAAGTCGTTGGACATTACGTTTGCAGTTAATGCTACAATGGGCGTCTTTATTTTCATTCCGGTAATTTTGGATGCGGCATCCAGACCGTCCATTACAGGCATATGTATATCCATAAAAATTAAATCAAAAGGTTTCTCTCCTTTCTTTAAACGATCTGCGACAATATCTACGCCTTCTTTTCCGTTGTGCGCGGCGGTAGTTTTTATTCCTACTCTGGAAAGATGATCATTAATTACCTGTTGATTTAAACTGTTATCTTCGCATACAAGAATCTCGCCTTTAAAATTCGGCTTTTCATAAATGTCAGCCATTAAATTTTGCTGCGATACATAAACGGCATCATCGATTAAGTCAAAGGTTAGGCTAAAACTGAACTTGCTGCCGACGCCAACTGTGCTTTCTACATTAAGCGTTCCGCCCATTAATTCGATTATATTTTTTGTAATTGACAGCCCAAGGCCGGTTCCCCCGAATCTTCGCGTAACACTGTCATCCGCCTGCATAAAGGGTTCAAATATTCTGGAGATTTGTTCAGGGCTCATTCCTATGCCGCTGTCTTTAACTTCAAAATTAATCGTAATACTGCCATCGGTTTTATTTTCTACAGCTGCCAATAACTTGACAGTGCCTACGTTTGTAAATTTTATTGCGTTGGAAAGAAGATTTGTAATGACCTGACGCAGCCTGACAGGATCGCCGTGCATTTTTTTCCCGACAGACGGCTCGGCGTAGCAATACAGGAAGATACCTTTTTCTTTTGCCTTTGGAATAACTTCGGACTGGCAATGGGAAAATATATCAGATAAATCAAATGGAATTTTTTCCAATACAATTTTTCCGGATTCTATCTTTGAAATGTCCAGAATATCATTAATAATCTTTAAAAGCCATTCTGCGCTATCCTGTATATTGCCAAGATATTCCCTTGTTTTTTCGGGAATTTCATCGTACTGGGCAAGTTCCGAAAACCCTATAATGCTGTTCATGGGTGTTCTTATCTCATGGCTCATGTTCGCCAAAAATATGCTCTTTGTGGCATTTGCGCTGCGCGCTTCTGAAACCGCGACTTCAAGTTTTGCGTTTGCGCTTTCGATTTCTTTCATCGTTCTTTCGTGCCAGTTATCAATGGCTCCGCAGATAAAACTTGCAATTATTATACAGGCAATTAAAACTGCCAGTGTTATCAGCAAACCGCTTAGAACAAAAATAAAATTTTTGGCTTTATCTTTTGCTGTATAGTAACCAACAAACAGCATTCCGATAATTTCTTCATCTGCGCCGTATAGGGGAACATATCTTGTTAAAACTTCTCTGCCAAAGAGCTGTATTTCGCCGATATATGATTCGCCTGCCAGTACCTTTTCGCTTATGTCTTTTGGCGCTTTTGTGCCAAGTACATAAGTTCCGTCTTCGTGCAAAATGGTAGATGAAATGCGTTCATCTCTTAGTAAAATAGTAACTTCGCATCCTGTAAGCTCTTTTAACTTATGAACAAGCTGTTGATTATCAAGCTTAAATCCTAAAGATACTCCGCCTACGATTTTATTGTTATTATCGTATATCGGCGCGCCTGCATGAACGCCAAGGCGAATAGTAATACTTTCTGCAATGTAAGATTCGATGTTGCCGTCCATTGCCTGTCTGACATGAGGAAGATGTACGATACTATCGCTATATATATCAGGTTCGTGAGTTCTTGCTATAACAGTGCCTTCGCCGTCAATTATTGTGCAATAATCGATATTGGACATTGATTGCAGGGAATTTACCATATAGATAGTTTTTTCCCGATCCTTGTTTACAAGCGCGTCGATTAAATCGCGGTTGCTTACCATGCCCATAGCTGCAATACGCGCGCTTTCTTTCATGTTTTCGATTTCGTGTTCTACTACCATTTGTGCAACGTGATTTTTTTCGTGCATGGCGGTATATAATTCTCTGTTATAGAGGAGTATCGATGTAATAAAGACGGCGACACATCCTACAGCCGCCAGTGTGATCATAGGGATAAAGATTCTTCTTCTGAAATTCACGTCCCCTTCCTTTATAAAACTGTGTTGTTTATGAATTATGTTATGTTAGCATAAATACTAATAAAGCGCAAGGTTTTTGACCGGTTTTTCGCGTATTTGGCGTATATATGCCGAATTTGCCATATATGCCCAAACAGGTGACATTTCTGAAAATTATAAATATACTACAACTAACGGAGATATTGTTTGAGACATTTTTTTATGCGCCTTTTTAATATGGTAACAGGTCTTTTCTTTTTCGCGCTTGGAATAGTTATAACCATAAAGGCGAACATAGGATATGCCCCGTGGGATGTTTTTCATGTAGGGCTTACATACAAAACGGGATTAAGTTTGGGAATTGTTTCCATAATTGTGGGAATTGTATTGGTAATAATAGTTACCCTGTTAAAAGAAAAGTTCGGACTTGGAACCATTTCCAATATTATCCTGATAGGATTATTTGTAGATCTTATTATTTATGTTGATATAATTCCAATACCGGAAAATTATATTTTTGGAATTATATTATTAATCCTTGGTCTTTTTATTATTTCTTTGGGAACATACTTTTACATAAAATCCGGTTTTGGCGTAGGCCCCAGAGACAACTTAATGGTCGTATTGGCCAAAAGAACAAAATTACCCGTAGGCCTTTGCCGCAGTTTAATCGAATTACTGGTAACAGCCATCGGCTGGTTCCTGGGCGGCATGGTAGGACTCGGAACCGTCATCTCTGTAGCAGTAATAGGATTTTGCATACAGATAATTTTTAAACTGTTCAGGTTCGATGTTACAGCCGTAAAACACGAAACACTTGCGGAAACATGGATTAGCCTATTCCCGCCAAAGCCAAAGAAAACATCACCGCCAAATGAACAACCCAATTGACAAATTAACAAATATATAGTATACATATATATAGTTTATATTG
>Ga0123356_10007452_pt1 | contig 10916 bp, 7 predicted proteins | sample TergutEmb28metaG_2_FD_92546 | JGI IMG/M metagenome (GOLD analysis project Ga0123356, IMG submission 92546) | Embiratermes neotenicus P3 segment gut microbial communities from Petit-Saut dam, French Guiana - Emb289 P3 | ecosystem: Host-associated > Arthropoda: Insects > Digestive system > Gut ... | reverse complement strand
GAGTGCGGCGATCGCCCATCTTGCGGGAAGGATATACCAAGGATGTTGGGACGTGGACGAAGTTCCCAACGGCATGCGGATTATCTGATTATCTGGTTGAGTCATGGGAGTAGTTGGAAGCTCAGCAATCTGGCTTTCCGCATGCTTCCTCGCTGATTCTATCAATTCCGAAGCAATTACTAAGCTTTCTCTCGATGGCCCAGATAGAGACAAGCAAGCCGACAAGGAAAAAGCCCTTTGCCGTGATCCACGTTCTTCTGTTGGTAAGCATTTGATTTCCTTTCTTTCAATAGTGCTCGATAATACGAAAGCATGCCCATTCATGTTCTACTGTTCCACCTGAACTCCTTGGTTGGCCTGCCGACGTTGGCAACAACTCCGCCGCCAGTGCGGCCAGCTTCCGTTGATATTTTACTGCCTGTGGTTGCACTGTGCTATCATTACCTTCAGACGTTGGCGACGATAACGAAGAAGTTATATGGTGTAGTAGCCGTTATGTCCTTGGATCGCGATCACCAATTTGCCCAGCACGGAGTGTGCTGTGAGGTGGTGGTGCGGTTACCAGCGTGATGAACTACCACGACTGGGTCGAGCGGATGCAGCCCCGCTACCTGGATGGTCAAAGCCGCTGTCGATCAGGTCCAACTGGTCTGGTCGCATCAGCGATCTCGCGGTTTCTGCGGCGGTGACCAATGCGCTTCGCTCGACAGGGATGATCACGAGATTCCCTACTGCGACTTTTAAGGCTGACTCCGTTTCCGTGAAGCTCAATTTTTCCTTCTCGGGCTCCGGTAGTGAGGGATTTCTCTCACGTCGTGCCAGCTTTGTCCGCCATTGCGTCCGTGCTGTCGCTGCGGTAAGGAACAGATCCGTTATCTTTTAGTGATCTGCTTCGGACAGTTCCAAATTCGGGAATTTCACCAGCTTTAATTGTTCCAATTGTTCCGCAGTGAAGTCGTATCTTGCTGCCAGCCGTGGATCGGACAAGACACGCATCACCATGTTCGCTGTTCCTCCTCCTTCCCACTCTCCTCCGCCTGAACGCGGCAGTTCCTGACGCGGATTACTCAGCCAAGTGTTCACGGACTTCCTGTTCTCGTTGTTTATAAACAGCGACACATTTAAGTAGACGCTCCCCATGCGAATCACCGTCATCCCCTGATTATCCAATGTGTCCGGCCACTGCACGTTATCGCCCAGCGGCATCAGTGGCCTTCGATTCCCGTCTCTTGCGTGTGGTCGTTGCACATTACTTTCCCCACGCCCTGCTGCCGCAGCCGTTTTCTGCGTTGCTGCGGCCGGCAGCGTCATCGACGGATCCTCCAGCGCTTTCCAATACCCCAGCCACTATACCGCGCCGCTGACGAATGCGATCACCGATAGCATCACCAGCAGTGACCGCTTCTCGTTCACACGTATCGGATTGGGCGGATCATTCTGCACTACTTCCCTCACGGCGTAGTTCATGGAGGAATAAATCCAGCAATGTTTCGATTCGCTGGCGATGGTGCAACTGTTGACCGTAGACGCATTGGCAGTGCAATTCGCCTCTGATCACAGCCAACTCAACGTTGAGCAGGTAAGCTCGCTGGTTGGCCGGATGCAATGCTCCGCGCACCGAATGATTCAGCGGGCCGTGAAGCAGACTGCCGTTGTGATGAAGGCTGCCTTGGAAGTTGAATTTAATTTGCGGAGTCGGGAGTGCTGCGAGTTGGTGCGTTATGGCGTCGGAACATAGATAACGCAGGATACCCCAGGATTGTTCTGGTGGGCGAGGGGTTGGGAGTGGTTGTTGGCGGTGTAGGATTGCGGGGCTGTTGGTGGTGATGTAGCCGATGGTGGCGGAGATGTCGGTGCCTGGCAGGAAGCGGTCGCGGCCGTGGCCAGTGACGTCGATGAGGACGGCTTCGTGTTGGGACCATGTGGCCATTGCTCGGCCCCAAGCGGCCAAGAGCAGTTCGCTTGCTGGTGTTTTTAATTGTTGGGGGAGGTTGTGGAGGAGTTGGCGTGTGCGAGTGGCGTCGATGGTGCGGTAGACGCTGGCGGAGGTGCGATAGGTGTTTTGGCCTGTGGGAAAATCTATGGGCAGTGGTTGGATTAATTTCCATGGTTGGGTTAGCCATGCGTCGAGCCATTGGGATTCTGTGTTGGTGGCGTGATCAGTTAAGGCTCGGACCCAGTTGGCGTAGCTGTTGTTGTTTGGCGTTGGCAGTTTGTGGTGATATGCGACTTCTATTTCGGTAAGCCAGATTCTTAGCGAGACGGCGTCGAAGATTAGGTGGTGGACGACGATGCCTAGTTTGCGAGTGTTGCCGAGGTGGAAGAGGACTGTTTTCATGAGTGAGCCGTTCGTCAGGTCCATGTTACGGCGAAGATTGAAGAGGGTTGTTTGGATTGCGGTGGTTTGCTGGTCTGGCGATATGGTACGCAGGTCAGTTTGGTCGCATTGTATGCGGTGGTCGGCGAGGTGTTGTCGCCAATGGTTGGCCTGCAGTTCGAAGCGTAGGGCGAAGGCGTCGTGGCGGTGGGCAACCTGGCGGATGGCTTCGAGTAAGCGGTCGGTGTCGACGGTGGCGGACACGTCGAACAGGAAGGTCATGTTGTAGTGCTGTGGGTCTTGCAGCTTGCGGTTTTGCAGCCAGTGCTGGATGGGTGTTAGCGGTATTGTTTCGCCTTTGGTGTAAGCAGATGAGCGGTTCGGTGAGGTCGTCAAAAAGTGTGTCACTTGTGCTAGTTCGGCGATGGTGGGATGGGCGAAGATGTGGCGGGAAGCGAGGTCCAGGCCTTCGACAGCGGCGATTGCGGACGCTTCGACGCTCAGCAGCGAATCGCCGCCGAGGGCGAAGAAGTTTTCGTGGCGGTTTGGCGTGTGGTTCAGTCGTAGTGTTTTTTGCCAGATGGTGGCGAGGCGTTTTTCCAGCTCTGTGGCGGGTGGTTCGTCGACGGAAGTGGTTGAGGTGATGGGTATGTTCAGGAGTGCTCGGCGGTCGACTTTACCGTTGGATGTTACGGGCCAGGATGGTAGCGTTGCTAACAGTGGTGGGACCATGTAGTGGGGGAGGAGGGTGGAGAGATAGTTTTGCAGTTCGCTGGGTGGAAGTGTGGTGGCGTTTTTGGCGACCACGTAAGCGGCTAACTGTTTGCCACCGGTGGGGAGATCGCGGGTCAGTACGGCGGCGTCGGCTACTGACGGGTGCTTACGCAGGGCAGATTCGATTTCACCGAGTTCGACGCGGAAGCCTCGGATTTTGACTTGGTTGTCGACGCGGCCAAGGAGTTCGATTGTGCCGTCGGAAAAGTAGCGTGCGAGGTCGCCGGTGTCGTAGAGGCGACCGGTTGGCGAGAAGGGGTCTGGGATGAATTTGCGGGTTGTGAGTTCTGTGTCGTTGGCGTAGCCGAGAGCTAAGCATTGACCGCCGATGAACAGGCGACCGATGACGCCTACGGGGCAGTGGTTTAGGTGGTCGTCGAGGATGTGGTAGCAAGCGTTGTTGATCGGGCGGCCATAGGGGATGCTTTTCCAGGTGGGATCGATTTTTTGGATGACGTGGTAGTTTGACCAGATTGCGGCTTCAGTTGCACCGCCGAGGCCGACGACGGTGACGTTGGGGAAGTGTTTTTGCATGGTGGTCGGCAGGGGTAGAGGGATCCAATCGCCGCTTAGGAAGATGAGGCGAAGTGATGGTGATGGTTCTGGTGCGGCTTCCAGTGCGGGGAGCAATTGTTGCAAGGCTGCCGGGGCGGAGTCCCAGAAGGTGATTGCTTCGTGGCGGAGGATGTTTACGAGTTGGTTGGGGGCGCGGATTTCTTCGTCGTTGGCGACGCGGATGCATCCGCCTGCGGCGAGGATGCCGAAGATGTCGTACACGGATAAATCGAATGCGGCGGCGGTGACGAATAGGAGTTTGTCGCTGGTGTTTATGTTGAAGGTTTGGTTGACCCATGTGATGGTGTTGACGACTGGTTGATGTTGGACGATGACGCCTTTGGGTTGGCCGGTGGAGCCGGAGGTGAAAATGCAGTAGGCGATGTCGTGGGGCGTGGGCTCCTCACTCCGCAAAGGGATGGGGGGGGCGGGGTCGCTATGTCTGGCTGTATCTTCTATGCATGTCAGCGTCGTCAGGGTTGATACGGTCTCGATGACGGGCAATAGCGACCGCTGGGTCAGGCAATGCGTCATGCTCAGACAGTCTGCGATTTGCGTCAGGCGAGGTGCGGGCCAGTGCGTTTCGAGCGGTACATATGCGCCGCCGGACTTGAGGATTGCCAGCAGGCCAACGATCAGGTCGGCGGAGCGGTTCATGTATATCCCGACATAACATCCCCGTCGTACACCTGCCGTGCGGAGATGAGCTGCCAGGCGATCGGCTCGCTGATTTAATTGAGCGTAGGTCAAGTTTTGACCGTCGCTGATGACGGCGATGTGGTTGGGCGTTCGTTGAGCCTGCGTTTCGAAGAGGTGGTGGATGCACTGATCTTGCGGATAATCGGCGTCGGTTTGGTTCCATTCCACCAACATGCGATGGCGTTCGGCGGGCTCGAGCAGATCGAGATGGACTAGCGGTTGGGTGATATCTTTTGCGATGGCTTGCAGGATGCAGTGCAGATGCGTGAGCATTTGCTGGATGATGTCGGGGGTGAAGCGTTGTGTGTCGTAGAGTAATTCCAGTTCAAGGCGTGCTGCGTCGTAAGCGTTGAGAGCCAGTGGACAGCTGGGTTGCTGCAGGAGTTGCGTGGGTTGCCATTGTTCTATCGAAGTTGGAGCGTTCCATGGTGTTCGTTGGAAGTTCACGAGGCTCTCGAAGAGCGGTTTTTCGCTGGTGAGGCCGAAGGCTTTGCGGATGTGACGGAGAGAGGACGAGCGGTGCGTGCGGCTGGCTATGTGCTGCGCTCGCAGGTTTTTGAGCAGCGTCAGCAGCGTGGTGTCGCCGTGAAGTTGGACTCGTGTTGGCAGCGTGTTGATGAAGAGGCCGAGGGCTTGGTTGAGATTTTCGATGTCTCTGGGGCGGGTTTCCCAAACTGTGCCGAAGACGATGTCGCTTACGCAGCTGTAGCGTGACAGAAGTATGGCCCATGCACCTTGGACCAGGGTGTTGAGTGTCATATCGTGGTTGAGGGCTAAGGTTCGCAGGGTTTGGGTTAGTTTTTCTGTGAGCTGTATTTGTTTGGCGGCACATCCACCACCCCGCAAAGCGAGGTCGCTACCAAATGTCAATGTGTTGGGGAGTTCGTGCCCTTCCAGGAGATTTCGCCAGAACGATTCGGAATTGTCAGTTTCCTGTCGGTCTAGTTTGGTTAAATAAGTGTGATACGCACGATCTTCCCGTGACGTAGCTTGCTGTCCCACACAAATTCGGCGGTAGGCTTCCTCTACCTTCGCTAGGAGCAACCGTTGTGAACGACCGTCCAACAGCAGATGGTGGAACGTTATTGCCAGATCGTAAGTAGTTGGCCCTAGCTGCAAGGCAGCCAAACGCAGTAACGGTGGACGGACGAGATCAAAGCCTGCGATGCGATCGGCGTGCAGGAAAGCGTTTAGTTCTTGCTGGGCTGATTCTGCCGACAGGTTCTGCCAATCGTGCTGCACGAGTGTTGCTTCGGCGTGGGGATGTATGCGTTGGGTCGGTTCCTGTGTGTCTTCCCAAACGAAACTGGTCCGCAAGGTTGGGCAGTCGGCGATGGTGTGTTGCCATGCTTTCTGGAATGCCGCGAGGTCCAACGCCTCTTCAATCCGCAGAACCACTTGCTGAATGTTTATTCCGGAGTTCGGGGAACGTAGTGTTTCGGCGAACATCCCCTCCTGTGCCGGAGCGAGGTGGTGCGTCGTTGTTGCTGTTGTAACTTGCTCGCCCATGGTTCTCGCTACTTGGAATCCTGAATGCCTGAAACGATTGTTTCAAAGAGCTGGGAGTAACAACTGTTAAATGTTTTGCGAACGACTATGCCGGTCACCGAGATGACCAAATCGTAAGCTGGAGCAACTCGGAAAGTTCCAGAATGTGCGCTATCATGCCCGAATGTTCCCTTACCCAGCGGTGCCGACTCCATAGCCATGAACCCAATTCCACTACGCGGACCTCGTTCCCGATTCGGGACCATTTGCTCAAAAGTGCTTTCACTATAGAAACGCAGGTTACCATATGAGCCACGATTCAATAGCATCTGGCCAAAGATAGCAAAATCTTTCGCCGTGCTTCGAATGCCGTATGCTGCGGCGCGAACTTCTGTTCGCGTCATTCCGAGCGGCGCGAGAAAATGTCGGACCGCGAACTCGGGGTAAGCTTCACCCGAGACCGCCTCAAGAATCTTGCCACCCAGTGCAAAACCCAGGTTGTTATAGTGGTAGTTTCCCACTTCTAACACGGGATAGTACCCCGCGATAATTTCTTCAGTATCGTGAAGCCTGTCGCCCCAATCTCCTCTCAAGCCACCGGCCATATTCGTGTAGAGAGGGGCGATGGTTAGTGGTTTAGGCACCTTGATTCCGAACTGCGGGAAGAACCTAGCAACCTGATCATCAAGTTTGACCCGGCCCTGCTCCACAGCGAACATCATCAGCGCACCTGCGAAGGACTTGCTCATTGAAGACATATCGCAAGGCGTATCGACGGTCATTGGACCGGCTTCTGTCGTTCCGTAGGCACGGTGGAAAAAGATCACGCCGTGCCGGGCGAGGCAGATCACGATGGGCTCTCCGGAATCTTTTGTGACGGCATCGCAAATCTGTTCCAGCTTTTTAATCGTATCGGGACTGATACCCGCTTCGCTCAAAGAGCCTTCACGAAGCACTGGTGCCGCCAGATCGCGGATTACTTGTGGTTCCTTCATCGCGCCAGAGAACTGCTTATCCCAACTATATAATCGGCGTTTGAGGCCGACCCACCATTGCCGATCGACAACCTGATAATCGCCAATAGTAACGGGAGGCTGCGATTGACTGATTTCAAACCGATACGCAAGGAAACTCGCCGTGTCTGGGTCACCAATGGAAGCGCGTGAGAAATCGAAACTGCTGCTCTGATTATGCCGCGCTATTTCCTTGCTAAGATCGTCTTCGGCCATTTGATTCAGCAGGCTCACAACTGAATCTTGATCCGCTCGCCAAGTGCCCATCATTGGAGGGACTACAAACAATGTGCGGAAGCGACGCATTAACCTGCCGGTGGAATCTTTGAATTCGATGGCGACACCGTAACGACCCGGTTCCGTGACAGCGTCGACCTCCTGATAATCAGCATTAAACAATCGCGTCCGAGTCAATGTAAAACCGGCGACGCCAAGTATCTCGGCAGCGGGAATTTGTTTCCCATTGACAACATATTGCTTCAATCCGACTTTGAGTTGTTCCGTATAGATTTTTTCCAGTTGTTCATCGGCACCAAGGATAACGGGAAGAATTGCCTGCCTTCCAATCTGCACGCTTTTTAGGGTCTTGGGTGACAACTCCAGTTCGGCCACCGCTTGGCTGCGTACACGGTTCAGGGTGTTAAACAAAACCCCGGCACCTGTATTGATACGAAAGGCTGTCCCGCCGAAATCACCTGTCCCAACGACACGCAGCATGGATGAATCTTGATTCTCAACGGTACCTTGCAAGGAAACGATAGCAGTTACGGGAGGACTCGGCTTATCCGACAGAATCACACGGTGGACAGCTTTTGCATCGACATGACTATCGCCAGCAGGATGCCACATCGCGGTGTGACACCTTCCATTATCGTCGGTTTCCATCACGTATATTTGGAGGCCCAACTCCAGTCCCTCGAATACCTCTATGCCAAGGTTTTTCCAGGGCAGTCGGAGTTCCATGGAATATCCGTCTGACGTGGCGCGAGAAGCTATCTCCACTGACATAAAACTAAGGTCTTTCTCGGCAGCTTCCGCTGGATCTGCAAAGAAGCAATGCCTAGGCTTGGAGAATTTCGAATCGAGCCCCGGACTTGCTACCAGCATGTATCGATCATGCGAGCCTTTCTTGACAGAGAGGAACACCTCGACGGAATCCCCTTTGAACAAATGCCTGATGTAATCGTGCTCGCGGACTTTGCGCTGCTGCACATCAAAGCTGAGAATCATGACGTCTTGGTTCCAGCCTACGGTAACCTTGGCCGGCGGCGTTTCCTTCGTCCACGGCCCCCCTCCCTTAGACACCAGCGTGGCAATCACCAACCCCCGCCCCTGCCAATCCGTAAAGCCCGCGTCAGCCTTAACATCCGCAATCCGCGGCACACGAAACACGGGCCCAGAATCCGCCGCCCTGGAGACCGAAGCCACGCTGACACATGACAAAAAGACAATGACATATCGCAATATCATGTTCTTCTCCGACTGTAGAGCGGTCGCTTGACGGGCAGCACTGTAGCATACCTTTCGCACGTTGGCGACCCCCCGAACTAAATATGCTAAATATGGCAACATATAGAAGTATGAGCTGGAAGTAGCCGGGCACGCCAAAATCATAACCTGGCAGAAGGCGAAAAAAACGGAGATTGGCGAAAATTCTTGGAAAATTCGGGAACTAACTTAAAGTTTCGTCCGTTGACGGCCCGCAAAACATGTGGTAGAGTGCCCGCTAACATCTGTAAGTCTGCGCGGAGGACAAGAGGTTAATGATCGCGTCGGTCGCACAATTTCCAGCGAAAACACGCCGGTCCCACGGTGGCCGCAACCTCGCGGCATTCACCGCCAACGCGGAGCGTTCTGCGACCGACACCCGAACGTCCGCCTACCTCTGGACCAAAACTCACCGCCCAAAAGCCGAGCAACTCCTCACCGACCCCACCTGCCTCGCCAGCCTTCCGACGCCGCCAGTGGTGCCGGAATATGAGGCATGGCTACAACAGTTACGGAACGAGGCCATCGTCGCCCGAAACTGCAACCGCATCGCTTTGGAATGGTTCCTCATGACACCTGAGAGTGATGGTTGCACGGTGCAACCGCAGGCGGTGGAGCATCAACGGAAGTTGGCGGCACAGGTGGCGGAGTTGCTGCTCGAAATAGAGGATCGACCTCGTGACTAAGTTCTGCGTTCTTTTGTGGAGGCGTTTTATTATAAGTAAGTACACAAGAGACTATAAGTGCTCTGAAACGTTCAGAGCCAATCTCAATCTCAATCCCTGACCACTATTCTTCTTGGAGAAGCTCAAAAATAGTGGTGATAATTATGAAAGAGAGGTTTTCCTATGCAATTTCGTGTGCCTTTTAAGCTGTCTTTGGTCATTGGCTTGTTTTTATTTTCTGCGATTGCGGTAGTTTGGGGACAGGCAATTTGTATGAAGGACTGCCCACTAGATCCAATGTGTGAGGCTACAGAATGCCCAAAAGGGTCTGGTGCCCGTATCGAAGATATGCCATGTGGCACTTGGGTTAAGAACGAGCATACTACATGGAAGTGTCAACCGGGCACCAAGAAGGCGATTTGCAATGTTATTGATTCATATTGGTGCGCAACAATAAAATTATGTGAGTGGAAACCTCTCTTGTTGTTTGGATGGGATTGCCAGAAGGCCAATAAGGAAGTTGCCATCCCAGGGCAAAATGGTAATACACAATGGATTTACGGAAACGCGGTCGATTGTCGTTGAACTTTATGGATTGTTCTTAAAGGAAGTGCTGCGATGCGGATTCGTTTTACGTATAGTATTCTTGGGATAATGTTAGCGATGCTGTGGAATACAGCGTATGGTACAGTGAGTTCAGATGATGACAAGCAGCTTTTGATGGCATTGCAGCGTCTACGTGGCGACACCATAAAGCAAGTGTCAGGCGGAAATGGGCGAGCAACGATAACCATCAAGAATGGCAAATCATCTGGAAAAACAGAGGTGTCTTTCAGATTCAGCGAAGCTCATAGTTTAGCCGAGTATATTTCAGAGCCGGGTTCTCGCCAACCCCAAAAAATTAAGTACCTCTGGGATGAAAAACGAGAGATAAAATACATACTTCCTGGTGGCCCTCCAAGTACTTCTGTAACCATTCTCGCCCGCGAACCTCTTGAATTGGGTGTTGCTGACGAAATTCGTGGCTGGTCCTTTTTGGATTTAATGGAAATTCCTATAGCGGGCCCATCAGAGGATGTGCTATTTCAAGCCCTATTGAACAAGCCCGAGCTGACTGTAACAACAAGCAAAGCCGGTTTAATAGTTAAAATTGAAATAGTTGGCCCGTCAGATCCATCAGGTGCCGTCAAAGACCACAAGTGGACTATGGAATTCGACCTTGGTCTCGGTGGAGCATTAACAGACATTCGTTATGTACAGCATAAATCGAGTAATGCTAAGTATGCCACTGATCTCGATCAACGAATGCAGCTTTCATGGCGTAAAAATTCTGCCGGACAAGTTGTGCCAGTAAGTCGCTATGTCGTGTTATGTTCGGGCGGCGGAGGTGGACAAGTTGAGTCACGCGTCGAATTTGAACAGTTTGATGTGACGCCAGCTTCCGCGTCGAGTGAATTAACGTTCGATTCATTAGGTGTGGCTTATGGAACACCTATTGTTGATAAAATTGTCAAAATAGAATGGCGTAAGGGCGATTTCGATGATACCGTGCTGAATATCGATAAGCTGAATGAAGCTTTAGAAACAGGAAAAGCCAAGGCGGTTGCCGATCGTTTCCCGACTAATGCGATGGTTGTGGGGAATGCGATTAGTTCCGATGATCCACGCTCTTACATAAGGGCATGGTTCTTGCTTGTTGCGCTTTCAGCAGTAGTGTTGGCGATACTATTCGCCGCTTTTAAATGGAGGCGAACTCGCGCGGCTCGTATGGTGTTGCTTCTTGTGATAGGCCTGAATGGAACGTTGTTGGTTGCGTGTGATTACTTTGGAAAGAATGATGCAAAACCAACAATTGATCCACAGGTTCTTAATCTTGGGCACGTTCAAGCGGGAAACAAGGCGTCCGGCGCGATTATG
>Ga0123356_10007451_pt1 | contig 10918 bp, 11 predicted proteins | sample TergutEmb28metaG_2_FD_92546 | JGI IMG/M metagenome (GOLD analysis project Ga0123356, IMG submission 92546) | Embiratermes neotenicus P3 segment gut microbial communities from Petit-Saut dam, French Guiana - Emb289 P3 | ecosystem: Host-associated > Arthropoda: Insects > Digestive system > Gut ... | reverse complement strand
TTGATCGCCAGACCGATGGAGTGGAGGTTCGCCAGACACCTGGTCCTTTTGGCGACCTCTTTGGCCCTGGAGAGATTCGGCAGCAGCAGCGCGATCAGCAGCGCAATAATCGCCACGACGACCAGAAGCTCGATCAGCGTAAAAGCGCGATCCACATAACAACGGTAAGAGTGGTTTTTTCTCATACGACCCTCACGAACAAAGACTTGACCAGACGAAGTCGCAAAAGACAGCGAAAGATATGGTTGCCTATGAGTCAGTATACCCTGTGGCCATAAAGTTCAAGAGGGAAAATTCCAAAAAATCGGATTTTTATTTTATCGCTTGGCTGATTACTCTTTGGGCTGGACCGGTGTGGGCTGGCTGCCATCGCGACTGAGGGCCGCAAAGGCCGCCATGAGGGTTCTGTCGGCTTCCGGACTGTTTTTCCGTATCCATTTTTTACCCTCGCCGGGCAGCCGGATCATGAGGCCGTTGCTGAGAAGTTCGGACTTGCGAAGCTCGTCATCGGTGGTCTTCAACTCCTCGAGCGCCACGTCGGAATACTTCTCGAGGTAAACGATGAAGGAGCTTGCGCCGCCATCGGTGGAAAATTTGTAGGCTCGCACCATGGTGAGGTTCCCGCTTTTTCCCGCAAGCGGCGGCAATTCGCTGAGCGGGAAAGCGTCTTCTTCGCCGGTCTCTTCGTCGACGTAGAAGACCTTGACGGTTTGTGCCGTCTTGGGGAGTTCTTTATTTCGACTCTGTATGACAGCGAGTATGACCGCCAGCACGAAAACAATGCCAACGATGTAATAGCCGTATTTACCAATCAATTCACGCATCGGACAGGTACTCTCATAGAAAAGGGGCGGATAAAGCTCAATATTGCACAGGGTCTGTCAGGCCGCCTGTGCTGTTGTTGTGTCGCCATACCGTGGCGTTTTTGAGGACGGCCTGGACGGTGTAGTTCGGTCGTGGCCTGAGCAGGTGGTATTCGCCGTTCCATGCCGCGGATCCGTCGCCGAAGAGGTAGTTCGGAGCGCCAAAGTGTCGTTTGTAGAGACCGTATGCGGGGCCACTGGGAGCCCATGGGGAAACGGTGTTCCTGACGACCCATCCGTCGTAAGCGACGATGTGCCCTGAGATGAGGTAAGATCCTTTCATGATATTGCGTCTCTGTCCATCTTCGGAGGCGAATTGTCTCATACCCCCCTGCGCGCTAAAGACATTCTCCGGGTCATTTGCACCTTTTTTACCCTCTGGCCAAGCCCGGCCTGTGCCAGGCCCGCCCGAATGCCCCAATCGCGAACTGACGTAGTAGGACAACCCGTAACCGCGATTCCCCCAACCATTCGGCTCGGCACCGGAAGGCCCCGACAGGCTGTTATCGCCCTTATCTGTCGGGTGGACGACCACGCCGACATTGTCGTTAGTTCCGTCCCAGCCAGGACACAGGAAGATGCCGCGACCGCAAAGCCCGTACTGACTGATGTAGCTGGTGGGAGCAACGCCGCCCGGCATGACCTTGATGGGGGCGCATCCGTCGGCAATAAGCTGCTCGACCCAGGTGCTCCAGACCAGCGGTGCCCCCAACACGTAGGTTCCCTCGTAGTTGTACTGTCCTTTGCCTGCGCCTCCGAACATATGACCGGGCAGGAACAGCCAATTGAGTTCTGGTGTGATGTCATTGTTCTGCGTCATGTACATGTTGATTGCGATGCCGATGCTTTTGAGATTCGCCAGGCACGTGGTTCGTTTGGCGACCTGCTTGGCCCTGGAGAGGTTCGGCAACATCAGCGCGATCAGCAGCGCAATAATCGCCACGACGACCAGAAGCTCGATCAGTGTGAAAGCACGACCGATATAACAACGGTTGGAGCAGTTCTTTCTCATACGATCCTCGCGAACTAAAATTTTTCACCAGCGAACAAAGATTTGACCCGTCGAAGTCACAAAAAACGGCAAAAGATGTGGTTACTCATAATAATCAATATACGATGTGGCCGAAAAGGTCAAGAAAAAAATAGAAAAGAGATTTAATTTTTTGGTTGGTATCCAGAAAAATGCGGCTCATCGGTCGTAAAGCTCTTCACGGTTCCACTTCCAGCCACCGGAATGGGAGGTCGAATTCCGAGAGGACTCGAGAAGATTTTTGGCCCATTCGTTTGAACTGGAGGGTGGCTTGCCGAACTGTTCGACCACCATCTCGCCGACCACTTCTCAGGCGTCTTGCCGGTCTGCTGCGCCGTCTGGCGGACCGCCTCGGCTGTCGCTTCGTCAATCTCAATGGACATCGTCGTCATAAACTCTCCTCATCACACTTGATACTTACTTATTATATCATGCTCACGGTCCCGCCACCAAAGACGCCAAGCCCATTTTCACGCTATACTACTTTCGTCTTGTTCCGTGAGAAACCTGCATGCAAACCCTCATCAACATTCTCGGCGGCGTCGGGCTCTTCCTGCTGGGCATGAGCATCATGACCAACGGTCTCAAGGCCGTGGCGGGGCCGGGGCTGAGGACGATGCTCGGCAAGGCTGCGGCTACGCCGCTCTCGGGAGCGTTTTGGGGGGCGTTCGTGACGCTGATCATCCAATCCTCCAGCGCCACGACGATGACCACGATCGGGCTGGTCAGTGCGGGCTTGCTGACCTTCGCTCAAGGACTGGGCCTGGTGTTCGGGGCGAACGTCGGTACGACGGGCACGGGCTGGCTCATCGCGCTCATCGGCGTTCGCGTCTCGCTGACCGCATACGCGCTGCTGATCATCTTCGTCGGAGCCATGATTAAACTCCTGGGCAACAACAAACGCGTCTCGGCCGGCGGGGCCGCTCTCGCCGGATTCGCGCTGCTGCTCCTGGGATTGACCACGCTCCAGGAAGGCATGGGCGGATTCGCACAGCAATTCAACCCGGCTGATTTTCCAGGAGGCTCCAGCATGCTCGGCGTGCTGGCGCTCGTCGGCATCGGGCTGGTCATGACCGCCGTCATGCAATCCTCCACCGCAGCCATCGCCGTCACGCTCACGGCATACTTCGCCAAAGCCATCGAACTCGACCAAGCCTGCGCCCTGATCATCGGCCAAAACATCGGAACCGCCACAAGCTCCGCCCTCGCCGCCATCGGAGCAAGCAGCACCGCCAAACGCCTCGCCCTGGCTTACATCCTCTTCAAGCTCATCGCCGCCGGCATTGCGTTGGCGCTCTTTCCCCTTACCATGCCGCTGATCGAACGAGCCTCCGCCAGCATCGCCGGTGAGACGCTGCTGGCAGGTTACCACACCGCTTACAACGTCATCGGCGTGGCGGTGCTGCTGCCGTTGGCGCACCAGTTCACGCGAATGGTTGAGCGGATCCTGCCGGAGCGGGCGTCGCCGTTGACGCGGTGTTTGGATCGGGCGGCACTTGAAACGCCGCTGGCGACGGAGGAGGCGGTTCGGCGGACGGTGGCGAGGTCGCTGGAGTCGATGTGCAGGTCGGTTGGTGCGGTGTTGGCGACCGCGACGCCGGGGACTTCCGTCCGCTCGTGGCGGGATGCCGTCTCGGTCACGGAAGCTCGTGATGCCTTGCGGCAGGCTCGCGACTTCATGTCAGAAGCCAGCGGCCCGCCGGAGTCGCAGAAGGATGAGTCACGGCTCACCAGCACGCTCCACGCGATGGATCACGCAACTCGCCTGGCGGAAGTCGCGTCGGAGAAGGGCGAGTTTCGTCCGCCGCTGAGCGGGTCCGCGGATGCTCAAGCCGCAGAGTTGTGTGAACAGGCGATGCGGAATGCTGTTTTGATTGCCGAAGAAATCGGTGCTCTGCCGGGCACGCGCCAGGATTGCCCGGTGGAGTCGGCATTGGTCGAACTCGAACGCTGCGCAGCGGCGCTTGGCGAACTGCAGCGAACGCATCGCCGCGCGACGCTCAGCTCCGCGGTCGGACGAACGGTCAGTGCTGACGAAGCGATCGCTCGTGTGGATACGGTTCGGCGTTTCGAATCGCTGGCACGTCATGCGTGGCGTTCGGCGGCGCATCTGGTGGGCAAAGTGGCTTCGTAAAATTCGTGCAATTCGTAAAGTTCGTAAAATTCGTGGAGGGGAGAGTTTTTCCACGAATTTTACGAACTTTACGAATTGTACGAGTCAGAATCTTTTTCCTCTTGCATTGCTTCTGTTATAGTGTTATAGTTCAGTAGTCACTTTGGCGGAGCGATGAAAATGTTCATGCCGTTGAAATTGGAGGCGTCGTCGGGAGTGGGCTTGACGCGGCAGATGGTCGATCAGCTGCGAGGGCAGATTGTTTCGGGGGCGCTGGAGGCGGGCGAGCGGTTGCCGTCGGTAAGGCAGTTGGCGGGGATGCTGGCGGTGAATCAGAATACGGTGCTGCGGGTGTACGAGCGGTTGACGGCGGAGGGGGTCCTCGAACGGCGGCACGGCGACGGGACGTATGTCGCCCAGCGGCTGCCGAAGCGAAAGAGGCAACAGGACGAAATGGTCTCGCAGCAGTTGGAACTGGCGGTACGGAATGGCACGCATCTGTCGGCGGAGGAGTTGCATGAGATGTTGGACGAGGCGATTCGGAGGGTTAGTAATTAGTGAATTGGTAATTGGTGTTTTTATTTGTTGGGGTGTTGCTATGAGTATTCCGTTGGAGCTTCGTGGTGTGGTGAAGAATTTTAAGGAGAAGAGGGTGTTGTTTGGGGCGACGTTGCGGGTGGAGGCGGGGTCGGTGCTGGGGTTGGTGGGGGTGAACGGGGCGGGCAAGACGACACTTTTGAAATGTGCTTTGGGACTGCTGCGGCCGACGGAGGGCGAAGCGTTCGTGCTTGGCGAAAACGCATGGGGCATGCCGGCGACGGTGAAGGAACGCATCGGATACGTTCCGCAGGATATGAAGCTGATCGATTATATGAGCGTCGATCAGTTGATTGCTTATACCGGCTCGTTTTACGAGCGGTGGAATAAAGGGTTGGTGGAGCGGTTGAAGGGTGAGCTGGGGATTGATGGCAAGGCGTCAGCGGGCGTGCTCTCCGGCGGCGAAAAACAAAAAGTCGCAATACTCCTTGCGCTCGGCCACGAGCCGGAACTGGTCGTGCTGGACGAGCCCGCCGCCGCTCTCGATCCTCTGGCACGCCGAACATTTCTGCGACTGGTGGTCGAACTTGCCGAGCCCGGCAAACGAACCGTCGTCTTCTCGACGCACATCCTTTCCGATCTCGAACGCGTGGCCGATCGCGTCGCGGTACTGCAGCATGGAAAGATCGCGTATGAGGGATTATTGGAAAATCTCAAGGAGCAGCAGGGTGTTGGGTTGGAAGAAATATTCTTGGGGATGCACAAGGGAAACGCTTCAATATCGTAACGCGAGGAACTCTATATGAAACTTGTCGGCTTATACACACTGCTTGTCATCGTTGGTTTCACCATGATGACGCTCGCCTGGCATCAATCGCGGCCAAGCCAAAATGAGCTCAGAGAACCATCTGCCACACAATCATCGACCACTTCGACTGAGGCGGGATCACATGTTGGAAGTGCTCGTGTCGGCGGCCTTGCCTTTCATGTATATCTGGGCGGTTTACTTCTGCTGCTGACGGGCGGGTCCGGGTTGCTTATCCACTTGTACAAATACGGCTTGAAACACCTGACGATTCCACTCTTGCACGGCCCGCTGGAGGCGATGCAGCGACATGGCAAACTCTTAATTGCATCGCATGTTATATACTTTGGTGCCGTGCTTGTTTTTATGGAAATAGCGTATTTCTTTCCGGATATGCAACAAATTATGCAGGCCGCGATCAGACAGGAGATAGGCAGCGGCGAAGGCGTGCTGGGCCTTGCAGGGAAAGCTTACCTCAGCAAGAACATTCCGCTCGCGGCGGTCGTGACCGTATTGCTCAATTTTTTCCTCGGCTCGCTTGCGTTCATTACGGTTCCGTCCGTCCTTCTTTTCGGAGCGGGAGCTCTCCTGGCTCTTTGGCGAGCGGTGCTGTGGGGGTTCATGCTTGCACCCACCAGCGCCGGCCTGGCACAGGCCATGCTGCCGCATTCGTGGGTGCTATTGTTGGAAGGCGAAGCGTACATTCTCGCGGCATTCTTCGGCTTGATGGTGCCGCTGTTCCTGTTCGCTCGTAAAGAACTTTCGATATGGGGCAGATGGCGTGCCGCGCTTGTGTTGAATATGCAGGCTGCGGTGCTGGTGTTTCTGGTCCTGCTGGTTGCCGGCATCTACGAGGCTGTTTCGGTGATCCTGATGATGCGACATTGAGGTGATCTATGTCTATGGCGTTGTGTGGACAAGTGATGAAGGGCTACCTGCGGCACCTGCGGAAAGGGCGGATGTTGGTATGGGCGGGCGGAACTTTGGTGTTCGCTCTGATGGGATTAGCGGGAATCACTTCCGTGCAAGAGCATGGCATGCCGATCCGAATCTCGCTTTGGTCACTTTTCATGCTGTCGATGGCGGTGATGTACGCCTTCAACACATGGCAACAGCATCTGAAGGAGGAGCTGGGGATGCCGACCGCGTGGCTGGTGCCGCATTTTCAGCAGACACATTGCCTGGTCGGAGCGGTTTTTTGTGCAATGTCGGTATTGGTCATGGCGGCAGCATTTCAGTGGTGGGTCGGAGTCGGCGGGTTGGAAGTGGCGGCATTTCTGGGGTTGTTCACAGCGATCCACCTGTGGTCGACATTGAAGTCGCGGTGGCTTCTTGTGATGTTGGCGATATGGGGCGCAATGGGAGCCGTGGGATACATGGCACAAGACCCCGGCGTCTGGACGCCGGGCGAACATCCACTGCCGGCAGCGGGATTGTTAGTGCTGGCGATAGCATGGGCGGCAGTTGGATTCCGGCGGCTGGCACACCTGCACGCAGAGGATAAAGCCTATCAATGGTTCACTGACCAACGCGCGAAAAAAGAAATACACATCAACATCAAATGGATGGAACGGATGGCAAGCAGATTTCCACTGGAAAGATTGTGGGAGGAGCGGAAGGATACATACCCACTCTCCACATGGGCGGCAGCTCGGCGATTCGCCTGTCAATTCTCCGGCCTTCGACTGGCATTGCCCGTGACAGGACTTTTACTGATCCCTTGTGTCGTGATTACGGCCTGGGAGAAATGGCATGATATGCCGCCCGGCGGTTACATTTTCATGGTAAGCTTTTTTGCGGTATTCCCAATGATATTCATCGGGCGAGAGATGGTACTGATATGCCAGCGAATGGAGATCGAAGGGTTGTATCCGCTGGAACGCGAAACGTTTTTACGCGGGCTGGGATGGGCATCGCTTTGGGTTTTTCTCCAATGGTGGCTGCTGCTGGCGGGCGTCATGGTTGTGTTCTTTATGCTCAGTCCTCCATCATGGTCCGGACTGCAGATGGCCGCGATGCTGCTGTGTCTGCTGGCGATACAGATCCTGGCATGGGGAAGTCTATGTTGGATCTTACGCTGGACGCGAAGATGGGAAGTAGTGATCTTTGTCCTCATGGGCGTAATGATGATCATCTACCTCGGCGTGATCGTACCGTCCGGAATGGCAGCGCAGCGGCTGGCATTGTACCCAAACATCATGATCGGCTGTGTTTTACTGATGATGCTGGCGGGGGTGTTGCTGGCGCATAATGCGTATCGTCGATGGCTGCAATGGGAGGCAGGGAGGTGAGTCAGGGTTTAGGGACGGTGATGACCTGGCCGGGTTGGAGGAAGTCGAGGGCTCGCAGGATGTCGGGAGCGAGTTCCATGAGCATTCTGTAGCTGCGATGGTGGTCGATGATGATCACGCCGACGCCTGCGGCCTGCGGTTTTGTTGGGTGGGTAACGCTTTGTCGAAGGTGATGAGAGCCTGGAAATCAGCGGCACTCATGAGGGCGAGGAGTTGGCCGTTTTTCTTGCCATCCCAACCCATGTAGCCTGCGGTGAAAATCTCGTGGCCGGGGATGAGTCGCCGAAAACGCTGGGACAAATTTTCGTCAAGCAGCACGCGCATCGGCGAGGACCTTTTCACGAGCGGATTCGAGAAGGGCGAGACACTGTTCGCGTGTGACGGTTGGATAATCGAGCAGGAATTCGTCGAGCGGAGCGTTGTCTTCGAGGTATGCCCAGAAGATTTCGATGGGGACGCGGGTGCCCATGAAGACCGGTTCGCCGCCCATGATTTCGGGGTCGACGTTGATGACGGCTTGGAGGGATCGGGGAGGGGGGAGTGTTGTCATGGTTTCACCTCAATGACATTATAGCGTTACGAATCTTTTAAGGGTAGAACCATTTCGTGATAGGTCGGCACGAAGCCCGCTTTCAGAAAGGCGGCGTGGGCGTCGGGGTTCTTGTCGGCTACCATCAGGCGTAATTGTGTGAGGTTATGTCCCCTGGCCCAAGCGGCAGCGTTTTTTAAAAGTTGTTGCCCGATCCCCCGGCGGCGGTGGGATGCGATGACCGCCATGTCCTGAACGAGCGCGTACTCGCTGTACGTGTAGATCGGAATCTCGTCGTTAATGGATACGACGATCGCGCCCACGATACTCGTCCCCCCCGCTGTCGGCAGCGAAAAGTCTTTGGCGATGTGGATGAACATGCGGGGATCATCAATGCGGCGGGTCATCCAGCGGAGGTAACCTTCCGACAGCCCGGGGCGACGCTCCCAGCGCAGAGGCCAATAGTTTTCGTGCTGCTCTTCCACCAGCATGCACAAGCTCACGACCTCGGGCAGATCGTCGAGCGTTGCGTTGGAATAGAGGATCGGGGAGGCATTTGGCATGATAGGTTATTGTAAAGCGAAAGCCCAGGGACTGCAGTCCCTGGGCTTGATTGGTCATGATGCGAGGCGTTATCAATCGAGCGGGGAGAGCCACGACTTCTTCAACGCCGCGAGGGGTTCGTCCATCAGCGTCGAGCCGGCGAGGGAACGAATCTTCAACGACTTCGAATCGGTCACGCTGCCAATCACACCAAACGGAACGCCAGCCGCCTTCAACACACGGGCGATCGCGTCAAAATTTTCGGGGTGAATTTCCAGCAGGTAGCGGGACGCCGACTCTGAGAACAACCGCACCGCATCATCATTCGCATCAGCAGCAGCCGCAACACCGGAGAGATCGACCGTCGCGCCGAGATTGCCGGAGAAGAGCATTTCGGCGAGTGCGATGGCGAGGCCGCCTTCAGAGAGGTCGTGGGCGCTGGCTACGAGGCGATCCGCGATGAGTTTGGCGACGGCTTTGGCGGTTGCGGGGCCGACTTTGAGATCGACGACCGGGACGCTGTTGCCGGTTTGGTTATGCAGGGCGAAGTAGTGTGAGCCGCCGAGTTCGCGCTTGGTCAGGCCCACGAGCAGAAGGTGGTTGCCGGATTTTTTGGCGTCCATCGTGATGCACTTCGTGGCATCCTCGATCACGCTCATGGCGCTGATCAGCAAGGTGTACGGAACTTGGATGCGCTCGCCTTTGTCGGTGATGAATTCGTTGGAGAGGGAGTCTTTGCCGCTGATGAAGGGGGTGCTGTAGGCGATCGCGCCGTCGTAGCAGGCCTGGCAGGCTTTGACCAGTGCTCCGAGGTTCTGCGGGTCGGTGCATTTCGGCCAGCAGAAGTTGTCGAGGATGGCGGTGTAGTTGGGGTCGCCGCCGCCGCAGACGAGGTTGCGGATCGCTTCATCGATACCGTTGAGGGTCATCTGGTAGGGGTCGATGTCGCCGAAGCGGGGTTGGCCGCCGTTGGAAAGGACGACAGCTCGCGGAGAATCAGGCAGCGGTCGGACGACGGCCGCGTCGTTGGGGTTGGGGTCGCTTGAGCGGATGACCCAACTCTTGCTGGCGATGGCGGGCATTTTCAGCAGAGCGTGGAGCGTGTCCGCGTAATTCTTCGGCGTGGCGATGTGCGGCTCGGTACGGGTGGGGGGGGTATACACCGCTTTGCGCGTCGGTTTCGGAATGCCGTCGTGGATGAACGACATGTCCATCTGGGCGACGAGATTGCCCTGATAATGCAGGTTGAGTTTGCCGCTGCCGTCGTAGATGCCGATGTCGGTCGCTTCAACGTTCGCGGCTTTGCACAGGTCGAGAAGCTTCTGCACATTCGCAGCAGGCACGGCAAGCACCATGCGTTCCTGCGCTTCGCTGATCCAGATCTCGGCGTAAGAGAGCCCCTGATATTTGACGGGGGCGCGTTCGAGTTCGACGGTCGCCCCGGTCTTCTCGCCCATTTCGCCAACGGCGGAGGAGAACCCGCCCGCACCGCAATCGGTGATGGCATGGTAGAGCGGCCCCTCCGGCATGTCACGGGCCTGCAAAATCACGTCGAGCATTTTCTTTTGGACGATCGCGTTGCCGAGCTGGACGGCATGCGAGAATTCGTTGGCGTGCGTGTTGGTAACAACGTCAGACGAGAACGTTGCGCCGTGGATGCCGTCGCGTCCGGTTCGTCCGCCGATGACGATGACGTGGTCGCCGACGACGGCTTTCCCTTTGTCGGCGAATTTGCGTGGCATGATGCCGACGTTGCCGCAGAGAACGATGGGGTTTCCGACGTAGCGTTGGTCGAAGAATATGGCACCGTTGACAAACGGGACTTCGTGGATGTCGCCGTACTCGCGTGAGCCGGCAGCAGCGCGTTGAGCGGTGCGATAGGGGTGCATGACGCCTGCGGGTAGGGACTCGAAGGGCGTTTTGGGATCGGCGAGGCAGAAGATGGCTGTGCTGGCGAATGGTTTTGCGCCGATGCCCGTGCCCATCACATCGCGGATGCAACCGCCGATGCCTGTCGCGGCGCCGCCGTAGGGTTCGATCGCCGACGGGCGATTGTGCGTTTCGGTCTTCATGCAGACGGCGTATTCGTTGTCGAAGGCGATCACGCCGGCGTTGTCCTTGAAAACGGAAAGTGCCCAGGGTTTGGCGAGGTCCATGGTGGCTTTGAAGATGGTCGACTTGACGAGGTTGTCGATGATGATGGGGGA
>Ga0123356_10007450_pt1 | contig 10918 bp, 8 predicted proteins | sample TergutEmb28metaG_2_FD_92546 | JGI IMG/M metagenome (GOLD analysis project Ga0123356, IMG submission 92546) | Embiratermes neotenicus P3 segment gut microbial communities from Petit-Saut dam, French Guiana - Emb289 P3 | ecosystem: Host-associated > Arthropoda: Insects > Digestive system > Gut ... | reverse complement strand
TAAACGGTAATTTATATATGTTGACTCCCAGCGCGTTCTGTATTGCTTCTATCAATGCCGGAGCACCGCCTACATGAGGCATTTCGCCTGCACCCTTTGCGCCAAACGGACCGCCGGGGTATTGCTCAGCATGCAGTTTGATGTGCATATCCGGGATATCGAGTGATGTCGGGATTATATAATCACACATCAGTTTATTGCCGATGCGGCCGTTCCATGGTGAACAATCCTCCATGATCGCCCATCCTATACTTTGCACTAAACCGCCTTCCATCTGTCCTTTAACGATATTCTCATCAATGGGTGTTCCAACATCAAATATTCCCCATACACCCGGTATTGTCATATAACCGGTCAGTGTGTCGATTTCGACTTCAATTACATTTGTTGCCCATGAATAGGTCGGATATGCATCTCCTTTAAAAGTATCAGCATCAAACGGGATCATAAATTCGGGATGCTCATACCGTTGCTCTATGGTCTGTTCTTTGCCGTCATCCCATTCTGCTTTAAGTCTCGCTGCTGCGCGGCGAAGCAGTTCACCAACGACCATGATCGAACGTGAAGCTACTGTAGGTCCGGAATCAGGTACTCTCGAGGTATCCGGAAGACCGATAACTATCTGATCGGCAGGTATTCCGAGCTCGCGTGAAACGATCTTTACAAATGTGGTACTTAAACCTTGTCCCATATCTGTGTTACCGGTGAGTATCTCAACCTTACCGTCAGCTTGCTTTTTCAGGTTCACAACTGCTTTTATAAGATCACGCTCACCGTTTCCGGTAAAACCGCAGCCATGGAAAATTGCCGAGAAACCGATCCCGCGGCGATATCGTCCGGATTGCTTTTTATAAAGCTCGCTTTTATTATAGTAATCACTCTCCCGTAAAATATCACAGGTCATTTCCGGCAGCGGGACAGGGAAGTGATACTTTCCGCTTGTTGAAGTAAGTTCACCTTGTTTTGAAAAATGAGCTTGTTTAAATTCGACGGGATCGATACCGAGTTCTTTTGCGGCATGAGACATTATCATTTCGATCGCAAAGAAAACCTGAGGTCCGCCAAACCCGCGAAACGCGCCGTTCGGAACTGTGTTGGTCTTGCGTGCATGACCGCGGACCTGTACGTTCTGAAAATTGTAAACGCCGCAGGCTCCGATAGTCGCACGCTGCAAAACTACCATTGACATTGTTGTATATGCGCCGGCGTCCAGTAAAACATCTGCTGTCATACCTGTCACTGATCCGTTTTTTATTGCCAGTTTATAAGTGCAGTACGAGGGGTGACGTTTACTAGTTGCAATAATATCTTCTTCCCGTTCAAAAATGACCCTTACAGGCTTTCCGTTTGCTTTAAGAGCAGCAACAGCGACCTGACACGCAAGTGTTGAAGGGAAGTCCTCTTTGCCGCCGAAACCGCCACCGGTCACATCCTGACGGACGATCACATCATCAGATGCAAATCCGGTTGCACGTACAACCGCTCTTTGAACGTAGTAAGGACACTGTAAAGAGCCGTGAATGATAAGTTTATTATTATTGCAAACAGCTATCATACCGTTTGTCTCAAGATAAATATGCTCCTGTAGACCCGTTTCATAGATCCCTTCGATCACTCTGTCGGCCTCACTGAAAGCAGCCGGAACATCACCCTTACTGATATTAAAATCAAAGAACACAGTTTCGGATGCTACAGCATCTAAAACAGGCTCAAGCTCTTCATAATCTACCTCTATAAGGCTTAGAAGCCTGCCAACCATATGCTCATCTGTACCGACAAGCATTCCTATAGGTTCTCCTATAAACTCGACTTTATCGGTAAAAACAGGTGTATCATCTTGTATCATATGGACTTCGTTTTTACCGGGAACGTCATTTTTATCGATGTAAAAATAATCAGAAGGCAGATCGGGGAGTTTAACATGCTTTACTATACCTTTAGCTATGCTTGAACGAAGTATCCTGCCAAAAAGCACACCATCGGCCGGATAGTCACACACATATTTTGCTGTGCCGTTTGCTTTTATTGTATGATCGGTCTTTTGCATTGATATACTTATAGAGCTCATTTTCTTCCTCCTCGCAGGCTTAAACCGGTTCACCCCGGACGTACTTGGCATGTATACAACTGTCATCTGCGCAGTAAATAACTCTTGCAATACGCTCTTCGATCGACAGCGGGTTTGTTGTAGCAATACTGCTGTCATCTATTACAACAGCATCAAACTCGTACCCTTCCTCAAAGCTGCCGGCTTTTCCGAAAAAGGATCCTCCGCCGGCTGTTGCGAGATAAAATGCTTCGCTTAACGACAGCGGTCTACATTCCTGATCGATCAAGCGCCAATATAGTTTTGAGACTTGTATTGCATCGCTCATTGCGCGAAATATAGACATATGACAGCCCCCTGCAACATCACTGCCAAGACCGACATTTAGTCCTTTGCTGATAAATCTGCGGATTGGTGCGATCCCGGAAGCAAGGTTTATATTTGACTGAGGGCAATGAGCGACATATACGTTATTTTGTTTGATAAGCTCTTCTTCTTTATCACATATCCAGACACAATGAGCCATTATTGCAGGTACGCCGTCTCCGCCAAAAAGTCCGAACTGCTCGTAAGCATCAGCATATGTTTCACATTGAGGACAAAGCTCTCTGACCCATGATATCTCGTCTTTATTTTCCGAAAGATGTGACTGGACGGGCAGGGAGTACTCATTCTGAAGTAATTTCAAATTGCGCATCAGATCGTCCGTACATGTAGGAATAAATCGCGGTGTGATTATCGGCTTTGTGTTTTTAAACCTTTTATTTGTATTATCGATCCACGATTTGGTTGAAATAAAAGCGGCATCTGCATTTGCTTGTCTGAGGATCGGAGGGCAGTTTCTGTCCATGCATACCTTGCCTACATATGATACGATGCCTGATTGTTCCAGCTTCTCCATGAGTAAAACTGTGGCAGGCGTGTGCAGTGTTGCGAAAATACATGCCCTTGTCGTTGCACTTCTTTTTAGCGCATCGGTAAAGATGTCGTAAGCCTTTGAAGCGTAATCAAGCTCAACATATTTGGACTCTTCGGGAAAAGTGTATGTATTAAGCCATTCAAGCAGCTCCATATCAGTTCCGAGACCTCTAAAAGCATACTGCGGTGCATGTATATGGAGATCACAAAGACCCGGGATTATCAGTCGATCATTATAGTCAACAACAGAAAGCCCCTTGTACCTCTCGGGAATATCAGAAAAGATTCCGGCGACCCGATCATCTATACATACCAGATACCCGTTTTCTATGGTTTTAAGGCGATCCTTAGTTTCACTGAAGCAAATATTTCCTTTTAGAATCGTGTTCATTTTGCAGACTTATTCCTCATAATATACTTTTCACACATATACTAAACAACTGCACAACCGCAAAGCAAGCCAATACACAGCCTGTCTGAACAGTATAGATTATACTACTTATCTGTTCATTTTGCACTAAAAAACTTTGAAAATAGAAGATTGTTGTGTTATTCTGTTACTGTTCATATGCGGAATAATATATACACTGAAAGGAACAACAAAAAGTGATTGATTTATCGATAAACAAAGAGAGTCTTGAACAAAATATCAAAAAAGCGAGAGCTAATAAAATAGTCCTTCCGACATTCGCTCAAATGCGTTACCCTGATGAAAATATCCCCGACAGGATCAAAGACAGGTTGAGTAGTGTCGGACTTTGGGATATCAACCCGTTGAATCTATTCCGTATAACATGGAAAAACGATAGAAAAACTACCGGAGGACTGTATGGCAAACCGAACTTTATTGAACTGCCAAAAGCGCTTACAGGTGTTGACGCACGTATAATTTGTATGGTAGGTAAATATTTCCCGACAGGCTGTCATAAAGTCGGAGCATCTTTCGGGTGTCTTGTACCAAGGCTCATCACAGGACAGTTCAACTCGGCAACACAAAAAGCCGTATGGCCTTCAACAGGTAACTACTGTCGCGGAGGTGCATTCAATTCCAAGCTTCTCGCGTGTGATTCAGTTGCGATCCTTCCCGAAGGTATGAGCCGTGAGCGATTTGACTGGCTTAGAACGATCGCAGGTGAGGTTGTTGCAACAGCCGGAACTGAGAGTAACGTAAAAGAAATTTTTGATAAAACTAACGAGCTGCGTGCAACACGTAACGATGTGATGATTTTCAACCAGTTTGAGGAAATGGGTAATTACCTTTGGCACTATGAGATCACAGGCAATGCGATCAGCGAAGCATTTATTGAGGTCAATAATAAAAGCAGTGATGAACTCGATTATGCCGGAATATGTCTGATGTCAGGCTCCGCCGGATCACTTGCAGCAGGGGATCATCTCAAGCAAATGTATCCAAACTCAAAGATAGCAGTTGGTGAAGCGCTGCAATGCCCGACGATCTTAAATAACGGATTCGGCGATCACAGGATCGAAGGAGTTGGTGATAAGCATATCCCGTGGGTCCATAATGTAAGAAACACAGATATGGGAATAGCAATTGACGATAATGATGCAATGGCGCTTTTGCGGTTATTTAACGAGCCGGCAGGAAGGGCATTCCTTACCGGCGAGATCGGAATGAGTGAAGAAGATGTTGAGCATCTCTCATACATGGGAATATCCGGCATTTCCAACATGCTTTGTGCTGTAAAATTTGCCAAATACTATGAGCTGACAAAAAAAGACGTTATCGCAACTGTCTTGACAGATTCTGTTGAAATGTATATGTCCAGACTTGAAGAACTTAATGAAACAGAAGGCGCATATACATCTCTCAAAGCAGCGGTCGACTTTGCCGCACACCTGCAGGCGATCAAAACAGATAACCTTATTGAGCTGACTTATACAGAACGTAAAAGAGTCCATAACTTAAAGTATTATACCTGGGTCGAGCAACAGGGAAGGTGTGTAGAGGAGCTCAATGATCAATGGTATCATCAGGAGAAGACCTTTGAGTCTGTGCAAAAACAAGCCGGGCAGATTGATACACTGATAAACGAGTTCAATGAAGCTGTGGGGTTGCTGCATGAGTGATATCGGCTGGGTAAGGAATACCATACCGGGAACAGATTGTTCTAAGAGTCTGTCGTTGATGGATGTTGATACTATTCACCGGATACGTGATTTTCACAAGAGCTTTCCGCAGTACTGCGTCACCCCGCTGGTTTCTCTTGAGAAACTCGCAAACAAGCTTGATGTCGGAGGCATATATATAAAAGATGAGTCCTTCAGATTCGGGTTAAACTCATTTAAGGCTCTTGGATGCACTTTTGCCCTCGCAGCATATATTGCAAAAAAACTCGATATTCCTGTTTGGGAACTTGATTATCACACATTGCCTGAAGCAGCACAAAAGCTTGGTGAATTCACTTTTTTTGCAGCAACAGACGGTAATCACGGACGAGCTGTTGCGTGGGCGGCACGCGAGTTAGGTCAAAAAGCGATCATCTTCATGAATAAGGGATGCCCGCAGGTACGCCTTGATCATATCAAAAGGGAAGGTGCCGAGGCGTATATTTCAGATCTGAACTATGATGATACTATCCGTTATGTCACAAAGCTTGCTGAAAGCACATCAAACAGCGAGATCGTTCAGGATACAGCATGGGAAGGATATGAAGATATACCGGGCTGGATAATGCAGGGTTATGCTGTTATGGCTCTTGAAGCATGTGAGCAGTTAAGTGAAAAAAATGTACAGCCGACACATATCCTGATCCAGGCAGGTGTAGGAGCTTTTGCAGGATCTGCACAGGGATATATATCGAACCTGTACGGCACTAACGATCCGATATCATTTGTTGTCGAACCTGACGTTGCCGATTGTTATTTTCGCTCGGTAAAAAAAGGCGACGGAACTCCGGTGAATGTCAGCGGACACATGAAAACGATAATGGCGGGACTCGCATGCGGTGAACCCAGTCATTTATCATGGGATATCTTAAAAAATAAAAGCGAATACTTTGTCACGATCACTGACCGGCACGCAGCACACGCAATGCGTGTTCTCGGAGCACCTCTGCCGGGAGATCAAAGGATCATCTCGGGTGAGTCGGGAGCATCGGCAGCGGGTTTCCTGCTTGAATTACTGGTAAACCCTGATCTGAGCGAATTACGCGAGCAGGCAGGAATTGATGACAAGTCACAAATACTGCTGTTCAGCACAGAAGGTGATACAGACCCGGGAAATTATAAAGACATTGTCTGGAACGGTAAATACCAGTCATTTACTGCCTTACCGTACTAAGTTAAATCAGAAAAGGAGCATGAAATGAAAAGAGTCATATTGGCACTTGGGGGAAATGCGCTTGGAGACAATCTTCATGAACAGATGATAGCTGTAAGATCTGCAGCAAAAGCGATATCAGATCTGATCGAGGATGACCTTGAGGTTGTTGTCACTCACGGTAACGGACCGCAGGTAGGGATGATCAATCTCGCAATGGAAACAGCAGCAAGGGTGGATGATAGTCTTTTCTTTATACCGATGTCAGTTTGTGTGGCACTAAGTCAAGGATACATAGGTTATGATATCCAAAACGCATTACGCGAAGAACTTATGACACGCGGTATAAATAAACCGGTGGCAACAATAATAACACAGACACTGGTATCGGCAAATGACCCGGCATTCAACGACCCGTCTAAACCGATCGGAACCTTCTACAGCGAAGAGGAAGCATCTGAAATGACAAATCGCGGCTACGAAATGAAAGAAGATGCCGGCAGAGGATGGAGGCGTGTTGTTGCCTCACCAAGACCAATAGGAATAATCGAAAGCGACACAATACGCGCTCTTCTGGAAGCAGGTCAAGTACCGGTGGCAGTAGGTGGCGGAGGTATACCTGTTAAAGAGATCGAAGGAGGGCGGTTAAAAGGGACCTCAGCTGTTGTTGATAAAGATTTTGCAAGTGCCAAGCTTGCAGAAATACTGGATGCGGATATGCTGGTGATATTGACAGCGGTAGAAAAAGTTGCGCTGAACTTTGGAAAGCCAGATCAAGAATTTTTAAGTGAGATCTCTGTAGAGGAAGCCGAACGCTACATTGCCGAAGGTCATTTTGCACCGGGTTCAATGCTGCCAAAGGTACAAGCTGCTCTATCATTCGTAAAATCCGGAAAGGGACGCAAAGCATTGATAACAATGCTTGAAAAAGCGCGTGACGGGTTGGCGGGCAAGACAGGCACAGTGATCAGCAGTTAGCAAATGATAAACACGGGTAGTTCTATGAAAATCAAAATCAGCGCTATATTACTGGCGGCAGGGATGTCACATCGTATGGGGAGGGACAAGCTCCTGCTTGACTATAACGGCAAACTTATTCTCCAGCATTCTGTTGATCTTTTATGTATGTTGCCGGTATATGAGCGGATCCTGATAACATCGGATGCACGTGTACAGTCTATATCTATACCTGCGAATATTGCTGTACGTATAAACTCACAGCCGGAAAGCGGTATCAGCAAGAGCATTCAAATAGGAGTTGAAGCGTCGACCGGCACTCATTACTTGTTTCTTAATGCTGATCAACCTAAGCTGAAAATTTCTGATCTGACTAAGATGATCGAAGCTGCCGATGCAAACCCGGATAAGATCATACATCCGGAAATCGACTCAAAACCTTGCTCACCAACACTGTTTCCCGGATACTTCCGTGATGAGTTGCTATACCTCAGCCACGATCCGGATGTAAATAAACGAGATGCCGGTGGCCGGACGATTCGCGACGCTAACAAACCGCTTTGCATTGCAATTGTGCCGGAAGATCCGACGAGATACATCGACATCGACAATACAGATGACTATATGCAAATAATTTGAGGAGTGATCAAGTCATGACAAATGAACAATTGATAGAGCTGGCAAAGGAAGCAAGGCTAAACGCTGATGTCTCTATATCGAAATTCAAGGTCGGCGCAGCACTGCTGGATAAAAGCGGAAAAGTCGTTCCGGGATGCAATATTGAAGACCCCTCCGGAATAGGTGTGACCAACATATGTGCGGAGCGCTGTGCGATCATAAAAGCTCTGTCGGAAGGTTTCAGAGATTTTATCAAAATAGCCGTAGTCGGAGGCTTTACCGCCAATGACGGTATGAATGATGAACTGATATTCTGCGCACCATGCGGCGTCTGCAGGCAATACATGAACTCATGGTGTCCGCAAATCAAAGTCATCCTGCAAAGCGAAGACGGAGAAATAAAAGAATACGACTTGAGCGAACTCCTGCCGTATTCCTTTAATGAGACATTTTAAGTTATTGATTTTTACGTGTTTGTTAAATCATTATACCATTTAACAGATGCGATATATGCGTCGTTGACCAGTGACGGGTCAAGCTGATTTTCTTCAACAAATTGTGAGACCGCTTCCCAGTTTGCATATTCATAATTTTCGTAAAAACGCAGTAAATCTGAATAAACACCATGACGCGAAAGCAATGACTCGCGGATATCATCGGCAACGGGGATATCCTCGAGCATTTTTTCTTTTGACATTTCAAGAGCTATATGTAACAAAGACAGCATACCGACCATAAATACCTGCTGCGGATTACGTTTGATCCGGAAACCGGGAGCAAGAAGCTCGCCGAACCTGGCGCGGATAAGAGACATCCTGACCAGCTCAAGCGGTTTATCCTCGGCAATTCCTCTGAGAGCCAGAACAGCTATCCATTTTTTCAGACTCTCTTCACCCATATATGCTACAGCACTTGATATCGAAGAAACGTTTCTTAAGCCTACTGCTGCAGAGTTGAGGATACGCAGCAGCTTATATGAAAGAGCTACATCGGATGCGATAACATCGCTGATTTCGCGGAAATCCATATAATCATCTGTGCTTGAGAGTTTCATGAGTCTGAAGTAATTGAATTTTAAAGGACTTAATTCTTTTGTTTTACGGCCTTCGACCGGTTGGTTGAAATAATAGCCCTGGAATAAATGAAACCCGGTCTCTTTTGCTGCAAGAAAATCTTCTGTTGAGTCCACTTCGGTAGCAATGAATCTGACTCTTTGGTTTCTGGCGATTATGACCTTCTGCCTGTTGAAATTCTTATCGGTTGAAGCAAACTTGCAGTAATCTGCAATGCTGAGAAGCTCTGTTACGGGATTTGCGCTGTTCAGGCCTGTAAGAGCGAGTTTGTATCCGTTGCTGTGCAACTGATTATAGAGCTTAACGATTTGTGTGACCTCATTTACCGAGATACCCGGGGAAACATATAATTGTACAATGAACTTATCCTTAGGCAGGTTTTTGATTACTGCAGGATTTAATAATTGACTCGAGTATTGAATAAAATAATGAAGATTATTTTCAATATCATTTAGACCGAGAGCATCTAATGTACGGTTGAATTCGCTTAATGTTACGACACCTTCGTCATCCTCTCCGCTCTGACCGCGGTCAACAAGCTCATAACCAAAGGTTTTACCGACTCCGAGCAGGACAGGTTGGATATTGATGTACATATCTTTGAATTTTTGGGCTGTATCGTAATGATCTTCAAAGAAAACGACCTGATTACGACCTGCAGCTTTTGCTTGATACAGAGCGATATCTGCCTTTCTGAGTATATCCGACAGATTGTATCCGTGCTTCGGAAAAAAAGATACACCGATACTTAGTGTGCATTTGACGTCGATATTCGGGAGAGTATATGAACGCAGTGCTGTTGATAAAATATTATTATAATACTTCTGCATTTCCTCATGTGACGGGAAACTGTTTGCCGGACCGTGTAATAAGAAAACGAACTCGTCGCCGCCGAGGCGGTACAGGTGGTCGGCAAAATAATTGCTGCCTTGCAGGTGTTCGGTGAGACGGCGCAGCACAACATCGCCCGTGTTATGACCATAATTATCGTTGACCGATTTAAAATGGTCTATATCGAACAGTGCTACAATACCGGCGATCTGCCCGTTGTTTGCCAGTGTTTCTTCTATTTTTGCAAAGTCTTCCTTTAGCTTCTGTCTGTTGGGAACTCCGGTCAACTGATCGATGTAAGCGAGCGCATACAGCCTTTCGTTTGCTTCTCTTTCCGGAGTCACATCACGCATCATAAAGATGGCTGCAGGTTTTGAATCTGCCCAATTGATCGAGTTTCGTCTGACGGAGAAGGTACGTCCGGATGTATCTTTAAGTTCAAAAGGTTCGGCGTCATCTGTTTTGGTTTTGCTGTTGTACGGGCAGTGTTCGCAGAGCTCCGGGAAGTGTTTTGCAAAGATTGCTTTACATGTTATCGAATTTCCTTCTTCGTTATATAGTCTTTCCTCTGCTCTTGCGTTTGTGAAAACCACTTCACAGTTCTTTCCGCGCACCACGATTATTTCCATATCCTGCGGATCAAGGATACCGCTGATATCGCCTAAAACGCTCCTATAGTCCGCTCTGCGGCTGAACTTCATAAGAGCTTTATCTTTTGCTTGATATGCCTTATCAAGGACCGTCTTTAAATCCATAACAGATTTATCCCTATTCTTTAGTTTACTTGTTAAGATACGATGTTACAAGCTCTTGCAGGAGCTCGTCTCTGTCGAGTCTGCAAATAAGGCTGCGGGCATTGTTGAAGTTAGTGATGTATGTCGGATCTTCGGATAGAATGTACCCCACGATTTGGTTGACCGGATTATAGCCCTTTTGTCTAAGTGAATCATAGACAGAAGAGAGAATTTCGCGGGTGTTGTTTTCACCGCTTATAACATCAAATTTCCTTGTGTAACCGTCCAATCGCGACCCCTCCAAATGGTTTCTTATAAAGTAAAATAAACCAAACCCAATATATGATAATCACTTCAGTGATTATTATATCATAGCTGTAGCAAAGACTTCCAATTCACAAACGACTATATACAGCGTTATGATATATGCATTAAATCAATATATGATAATCACTTC
>Ga0123356_10007448_pt1 | contig 10921 bp, 9 predicted proteins | sample TergutEmb28metaG_2_FD_92546 | JGI IMG/M metagenome (GOLD analysis project Ga0123356, IMG submission 92546) | Embiratermes neotenicus P3 segment gut microbial communities from Petit-Saut dam, French Guiana - Emb289 P3 | ecosystem: Host-associated > Arthropoda: Insects > Digestive system > Gut ... | reverse complement strand
GGCCTCAGCTGTCGCTGACCTCGCCGTCGCGCTGGATCGTGTTCGCGATGGTCAGCTGATGGTGGCCCAGTTTCCTGGGACAATTTTGGAGGAAGAAGCGGGGAACGCCGCGCCGTCAGTCGTTCTCCCGGAGCCCGCGCCGAAGCCAGGGCCACCTAGTTCCAACGAGATCAAGATGCTCGCTGATCTTCTACAAGAAGACTGGGCATTCAGCCATCCGGTCATCCTCGCAGGCCGCGGCGCTCACCGGGCTGGCGCGAGAGCCGACCTGCGACGACTTGGGGAGAGGCTCGGTGCGGTCCTCACGACTACCCTAATGGGGAACGGTCTATTCCGAGACGATCCGTTCTCGGTCGGGATATCCGGTACCTACTCGACCGAGACCGCGATTGAGCTGCTCAGGCTCGCCGATGTCGTCCTTGCTTTCGGGACAACGCTCGACCCTCTCACGACGGATAGCGGCCTCATGTATCCCAGGGCGCGCGTAATTCGGTTCGACGCCGACCCTGCGCAAGCCGAACGCGGGTCGATGCCGAGCGAGATCTTCGTGGTTGCCGACGCACGGGAAGCGGCAAGCGCACTCGCTGACGAACTTGACCGCAGAGGTCACCGGATCATTGGTATGCGCACCGACGCCGTGCGTCGACGCATCGCCGAGGCCGGTCGCCCGCAACCGATCCACGATTTGGGAGGCCCCGGTCTGCTGGACCCGCGGCTTGTGATGCGCATGATCGACCAAATCCTTCCCGAGGAGCGCACCGTCGTTCTAGATAACGGCCATCACGCTGCGTTCTCAACGGCCCAACTGTCGGTTCCTGATCCCGGGGCCTTCGTGTCACCGCTCGAGTTCCACTGCGTCGGGGCAGCGACCGGTATGGTGACCGGAGCAGCGCTCGCGCGGCCCGACCGCATGACGGTGTTTTGCGTCGGTGACACGGGCGCTCTGATGACGCTTGGTGAAATCGAGTCAATCGCTCGCCACCAGCTGCCAGTGCTAGTAATCGTGCTCGACGATGGCGGCTTGGGAGCGGAGATCCAGTATCTTCGGGTTCTCGGCATCGACGATGCCGTTGCCCGCGAGCAGACCCCAGCGTTTGCGGCGATAGCTCGGGGGATGGGGTACGACGCGTACGCGATCGAGACTCTCGACGATCTCAGTGCGCTCGCCGGGGTGATATCCCGGCCGCAGAAGCCAACGCTGCTGGAAGTACGGGTGACCCCTGACGTTCGCGCCGATTGGGTCGAAGTTGTAATGCTCGGCCATCGATCCCAGGAGTCGGCGACAACTGCCTAGCCGTTTCCGAACCTGTAGCTGCTCAGTCGTCGAGCCTATAGGCGTAGAGAAGCAATGACCGTCATCGCGGCGGACCGCGCTGCGGCTGCCACTACCGTTCTGTCGGCAATGAGGACAGTTAGCCACTAGGCAAGCTGCTCGATCGGCGTCGGCAGGGACCTAGCACGGTGGACCCGCCGCCAACCCATCGCGTAACTCCGGCGCCAAGAACGACATCCGAGCGCGATCACACGCAATGAAGTTCTGAGCCACGGCAGGGGTGGGTCTCAAACACGCTGGACACGACCATATCGATGTAGCGCCTCGATGAGTGGCTCTGAGTTACGACAAATCAGCGTTCTCCTTGCCGCGCTCGCGTGTGACTGATGACGGCGGCCCTTCTGCCTCTCTGATACGGTTCGCTCGCACGCTAGGGTTAGCAATGAGCCTCGTCGACACCGGAATCTTCCTAGCTGGACCCCAATCATCATGGACCTCGACCTAGCGGGACGACGCGCACTAGTCGTGGGCGGCACCGGAGGCATTGGCCGCGCCATAGCCGCCGCACTGCGGGACGAAGGCGTTGATGTAGTCATCGCCCGTCATCAACCGGCTGCGCAGTCCGATATGCACAACGGGCCCCGTGGTGGCTTCCTCGGCGAGGTCTCGCTTGACCTCACGGAGCGCGCTTCCATCGATCGTGCGATACAGGACACTACCCACCTCGCACCGGACATCGACATTTTGATCTGCTCAGCTGCTCGTCCCAGCTTCGGTTCCGTCTGGGACTTCGAGCCCTGCGATTGGGAACTCACGGCACAGGTGAAGTTTTTGGGCACCGCGTACCTGTGTCGTGAGATCGCCCGTGGGATGGTCGCCCGCGGTAGCGGTGTCATTGTTGTCCTCAGCGGGATCGCCGCAGTCGCCACCATGGGCACGAGCCTCGTTGGCGGCGCCGGCAATGCGGCCCTAGAAAGTTTCGCTCGCGGCCTTGCCGCGGAGACTGGCCCAGCAGGCGTACGCGTCATTAGCGTTAGTCCTGGGATGACCGACACACCACGTTTTGGAGCCTTCTCTGACCCAGCCGTTCACCGTGCGTTGGTCTCCTCGATTCCGCTCAGGCGGGTTGCCACACCGCGCGAAATCGCCGATGTTGTGATCTTCGCGGTTTCCGATCGGGCAGGCTACGTGACGGGGACGACGATCGTCGTCGACGGTGGACTGCTCTCTGGGCGGCGGGATCCGCATTACATCGCGGAAACGATCAGGCGCGAGGCCCGCGATGCTGGGACCCAGATGTGAGTCGTTGTACCGTAACGACGCGCAGCGAGTTGGTATGGAGTTGCTAACGCACGAAACAAGCGCGCTGCCGTTTGGTTGAGTGGCGCCATTCGGTGATGGAACACGCTGGCGAGGGCGTTGATGCCGGTCGGGATAGCGGTCGCGAATGGTGATTTTTCTTGGCTTATTGTCGGGTGGCGCAGGGACTTCTGCTGCAGGTGAAGCGCGCAGAACGCCGCAAGGTTGCGGGGGATTGCGACCCCGACCCCGCCTCGAGTCGCTGCATCAGCGCTCGGGGAGGCGGCGTCGAGCCAGGTGCTCGGCGTCGACGCTCAGGATCGTCGACCCGAAGCTGTGCATCACTTCAACGCGGAAGCGTCCCCTGTCCGATCTGGGGTTCGCCTTCGGGCGGCGGCTGCGTGACGACCGATTTGTTGGCAGTGCGGGCGCGCTGGGTCAGCGCCACACCAGCGATCACGAGCAGCCCGCCCGGAACCGCGACGGCCTCCGGCGCGCGGCCGAAGACGGCGAGCGTCCAGAAGCTGGCAAACACCGGAACCAGATACATGAAGGCTGTGGTCTGGCTGACCGACAGGTGGCGCAGACTCGCAAGCCAGGTCAGGTTCGGGATGATCGTTCCAGCCGTCGCCATGGCGATGAGCCAGATCCAGTCACCGATGCTCAGCCGTCCAGCCGCGCCGAGCGCGTCCGGGAAGGCGGCGCCCAGCGTCAGGGTCCCCAAGATGTAGACCACGCCGACGATGCTGACCGCCCGATACGAGCCGGTCAGTGGCCGCGCGACCAGGGTGTAGAGCGCCCACGAGAGCGGCGTGATCAGGCCGATCGCGGCCCCGAGCGGGTTTGAAGCGCCAATCGATACCCCGGTGCCCGCCCCCACCACGAGGATCAACACGACGCCCAGGAGTGCCACCGAAAAGCCCGCCGCTTGATACGCGCCCAGCCGTTCACTCAGGACCACCGCTGCGAGTACGCACGCGATCGCCGGGGCAAAGGTCGGAAGCAGTGCCGCCAGCGGTGGCGACAGGTAGCTCTGGGCCTGGACGACCGCGAGCTGGGAGCCCGGCACAGCCAGGACCCCGCATGCCAGCACGGTCGGCCAGTGGCGGCGCGGGAGTCTTGGGATCAGCGAGGGCCGCAGACTGAAGCCGATCACGAACGACAGCGAGACCAGCAAGAACCGAAGCGTGACGAGCTGGACCGAGTTAACGCGGACGAGCAGCCGCGCGGCTCCGGGAAACACCATCCCCCACATCACCACGCAAATCAGCAGGCCGGCGTACGCCTTGGCGCGGTCCCGGCGTGATGCGTGCTCTCGATCAGACGAGCTCTCCGTGGCGCCGCCCGGGCGGCCCAGGTGGGACGTGCGCGAGACGAAGGGAGAGTGGTCGCGGGGGTTGGACATGCCTGATCCTGTCCGAACACAGTAGTTCAACCAGACGTTCGTTTGGAAAATCGGACGCTAACCTTCGCGCGGACTTGACAGACCAACCGTTTGATTGTTAGCTTCGCCGCGATCGGCGTCGCGAATGAGTTGCGTGTAGCGATCAGCTCTGTTGCTTCGTCCGCTGACCGATCTAATCGATTTGGAGGGAGGACTCACCTTGAAGTTCGTTCACACGCGTGTGGCGGCGCTGCCCGTGTTCGTCGCCAGCGCGGTCGCCGTCGCGGCCGTTGCTTCGGCCACGTCGGCGGTTGCCAGCGCGAAAAAGCTTCCCAAGACGATCAACGTTACGGCCGTGCAGGACATGACCGGTACGGTCGGCTACGTCGGCCAGAACACCGTGAAGGGCATGCAACTCGCCGCCAAGCAGATCAATGCCTCCAAGCTGCTGCATGGCTCGAAGATCATGTTGACCGTCAAGGACACCGCATCGCAGGTCACCACCGCGACCAGCGAGATGGCGGCGGCGGTGAACTCGAACGCGTCTGCGATCTTCGGGCCGCTCACCAGCCAAGAGGCTCTTGCGGCGGCGCCGCTCGCGGAGCGCGCCAAAGTCGTCGACATTGCGGTCGAGTCGCAGGTCAACACCCTGCTCCCGATAGGTCCGTACATCTACCGCGCCACTGCCTCGCAGCTTCGCTTCGACAACATGATCCCAGAGGCCGTTGCGCCCAAGCTCGGCTCCAACAAGACCATTCGGATTCTGACGCTGTCGGATACGCCGAGCCTTGTGGAGGCCGCCGCGGAGATGACCAAGAAGTTCCAGTCGCTCGGCGTCAAGTCGCTCGGGACGATTGGCACGCCGATCACGACCACCGACTTCTCGGCGCTGGCCTCGAAGCTGACGGCCGGCAACCCCGGCGCCATCGGACTGCTGCTGATCGGCACGCCCACCGTGGCCGCAGTCACTGCCGTGCGCAACGCCGGCTATAAGGGCGTCCTGTTCGGCAACGAGGCAGCGACCAACGGCACGCTGAAGGCGGCCGGCGCCGCGGCGGACAACTTCATTTACGCTGTCGATTACAACCCGGCGCTGAAGTTCCCGTCGGCCGTGAAGTTCACCAAGCTGTTCAAGTCCGCGAATCCGGGTCAGATCCCCAACGGCTACAACGCGACCGGCTATGACGCGATGAACGAGTTCGCGCACGCGATCGCATTGTCGGGCAGCGCAAGTCGGGCGGGCGTCCTGAAGGGCATGCAGATGCTGACCAAGGGCTCCGGGCTGAATGGCGCGATCGGTCCGGAGAAGTTCACCGGCCCAGGGCATCGTGACCTGAGCGTTGCAGGCACGCTCGTCGAGTGGACGGGGAGTGTGGAGAAGATTCTCAAGGTCGGGAATCCGAAGCTCACGCTGCAGCCGTAGCGGCGCGGGCTGACTAGCAACAGGATGTAAGGTCAGGACCGAGCCGAGGTGGTACTCCAGCAACTGATAAACGCGCTGGTGTTCGGCTCGGTTCTGACCCTGTTTTCGCTCGGCCTGTCGCTGGCCTGGGGAACGCTTGACGTGCTCAACCTCGCCCATGGCTCGTTGTTCGTGCTGGCAGGCTTCTTCACGTTCGAGCTCACCACGCACACGGGCATTCCGTTCGTGTTCGTACTTGTGATCTCAATGATCGGCGCCGGCCTCGTATCGGCGGCGATGGAGCTGGCTGCGTTTCGGCATATACGCAGGCGCTTCCGGGTCAAACGCCAGGCCGAGCTCGCGTTTCTGGTTGCCAGTATCGGTGCCGGGACGATTCTCGACACGATCGTCGGCAACGAGAGCTCCAACACCCCGTTCGGAGTAGCTCCTGGCTCGTTCAACGTACACCTCTACACGCTGGGACCGGCGACAATCACCAACATCGAGATCATCATCATGGTTGTGGCGGTGGTCGTCGCTGGCGCGATGGATGTGTCGGTGCGGCGCTCTCGGCACGGCCGTGCAGTGCGCGCAGTCGCCTACGACGATGTCACTTCAAGCCTGATGGGTGTGAATGTGAACCTGGTGGCAGCCGTGACCATGTTCATAGCCGGCCTGCTCGCCGGGCTCGCGGGCGTGCTGCTGGCTGTGAATATCGGCGGAGAGGATGTGTCGACCGGTCAGGACTACATGCTGACGGCGTTTGCGATCCTGATCGTTGGCGGCGTCGGGAGCATTAGGGGCGCGGTCGCGTCGGCGTACCTGATCGCCGCGGCCGAGACCGCCGTCGTAGCGTGGGGTCCCGCCAACTGGCAGGACGGGGTCGCGTTCGCGTTGATCCTGCTGATCCTGCTGGTCCGCCCGCAGGGATTGTTCTCCCGCCGCAGCTTCCAGAGAGCCTAAGTCGTGTATCTGGCTTCGCTCAGCTCCTGGTACACCGCCAACGAGACGCTCATCCAGACCATCCTGATCTCCGGACTGCTTGCGTTCAGCCTCCAGGTGGCGCTGCGGACAGGGATTTTCTCGCTGGCGGGGATCGGCTTCTACGCGATCGGCTCCTACACCGCCGCGCTGCTGGTCAAGAAGGGGTGGTCGACAGTCGAGGCGATGGCGGCGGCGACCGCTCTGACCGTCATCCTCGGCTACGCGCTCGCGGTCCTGCTCGTAAGACTGCGCGATCTGTACCTGGCGATGGCCACGTTTGCTTTCGATCTGATGGTCGGCGTGGTCGCCGGCAACTGGAACGCTGTGACCGGCGGTGCTCTCGGTGTGAACGAGATTCCGCTGGCGATGAGCACGCTCGTGGTCATCATCACGGTGATCGTGGCCGCCGTGCTCCTGACGCTGATGGAGCGGGGAGTGCTGGGACGCGCCACCGAGGCGATCCGCGAGGACGACGAACTCGCCCAGAGCTTTGCCGTCAACACCCGGAGCTACCGTCGATTCGCGTTCGTGATCTCATGCGTGCTCGGCTCGTTCGCGGGCGGCTACCACGCGCTGCTGTTCGGCGTGATCGAGCCGACCGACGCGGGCTTCAGTCTGGTCGTGTTAGCGCTGACGATGGTGATCATCGGCGGTTTCGGCTCCTGGTTCGGTGCGCTGCTCGGGGCGTTCCTGCTGACCTGGCTGCCGCTGCGGTTGACGTCGTTCGGGGAGTGGTGGCCGGTGATCTATGGCGGCCTGATGATCCTGATAGCCACATGGATGCCGGGCGGGATCGTCGGCGCGTCCATGAACCTGATCCGCCGCCGACGCGGCGGCCGACGTCTGCGGAACCCGCTGTCGGTGCGCCATTGGGACGACAGCGAGCCGGCGCACGAGGCGCCATGACCGCGCTGCTAGAGGTCCAGGACGCCGCGGTTCACTTCGGTGGGGTGAAGGCGCTCGACGGCGTTTCGCTCACCATCGAACCGGGAACCCTGTGCGGGATGATCGGACCGAACGGATCCGGCAAGAGCACGCTGCTGGGCGCCATATCGCGTCTCACTAACCTCACCTCAGGGCGATTGATCCTCGAGGGCCAGGAATACACGCGGGTCGCGCCGCACCGCGCCAATGCTGTCGGGATCGCCCGGACGTTCCAGACCGTTCGCCTGCTCGAGTCGATGACCGTGCTCGGCAACGTGATGGTCGGGGCTGCGACCCGAGCGGTCCAGCGCGGGGCGCTTTCAAACTGGTTGTTTGTGACGCGCGCGTGGGCGGACAACCGAGGCGCTCGGAGGGGCGCCGAGCGCGCGCTTGAGCGAGTGGGCATGACCGAGTTCGCCGATGCCTACCCGCAGGATCTGCCCTACGGACGTCAGCGGCACGTCGAGATCGCGCGTGCGCTCGCCAGCGAGCCACGGCTGTTGCTACTCGACGAGCCGACGGCCGGGATGAACCATGCGGAGCGAGACGAGGTCGGTGATCTTCTGATGGCTCTGAGCGCCGGCGGGCTGACGCAGGTGCTCGTGGAGCACGACCTGGCGATGATCCACAGGGTGTGCAGTCACACGTTTGCGTTGAACTTCGGCAAGGTGATCGCATCAGGGACCCCGAGCGAGGTGTCCCGCACCGAGCCCGTTCGCGAGGCGTACCTTGGCCACGGCGCCGCCGGTACGATGGCCGCCCATTCCGCGAAGGAACAGGCGCCGTGAGCGTGGCCGAGCCCGCCCTGGTCGTCGAGCGGCTCGGGGTGCGATACGGCCACGTCACCGCGGTCGCGGACCTCTCGCTAACGGTCCCCGCTGGCACTGTCGTGACTGTGCTGGGTGCAAACGGGGCCGGCAAGAGCTCGACGCTCCGGGCGCTCTCGGGGGCGATCACGGCGTCAGTCACCGGTGACGCCCGCCTCTTCGGCGAACGGATCCTTGGTAGGCCAGCGCACCGGATCGTCGCCCGTGGGATGGTGCTCGTACCCGAGGGCCGACAGGTCGTCGCGCCGCTCACCGTCGAGGAGAACCTGCTGCTCGGCGGATATCGCCAGCGATCGCGCAGCCGGCTGCGAGCGTCATTGGCCGAATGCTACGAACTGTTCGAGGCCCTGCGCGAGAGGCGTGACGCTCCGGCAGGCCTGCTGAGCGGGGGTGAGCAGCAGATGCTCGCGTTCGGACGAGCGTTGATGGCCGAGCCACGCGTGGTCCTGATGGACGAGCCCTCGATGGGACTGTCGCCACTGATGGTCGACCGAGTGATGGGCGCGGTGAAGGTGCTCAACGAGCGCGGGATCTCGATCCTGCTTGTCGAGCAGAACGCAAACGCATCGTTCGGCGTCGCCTCCGAGGCCTACGTGCTCGACCAGGGACGAGTTGTCCGTTCGGGTCCGGTCGCGGAGGTGCGTGCCGATCCGATCGTGGCCCAGGCTTTCCTGGGTCTCCGTCAGAACGCCGACAAGGCAGAGCAGCGTCTGGAAGAACGCTCCGTCTCCGTCGAAACATGAGCCGCGCGCGAGGGCGGCTGGATCAGCCGCCGCGGCGTCGCCCCGCTAGGTCGCTCCGCGCGGTGTGGGGGCCTCCGGCATCCTGCCACCGGTGACGCCGTCGACAATCATCTCGCCGTACAGTTTCCCTAGATATTCGGGGCTCGCGGGACCGTCGGGCTGGTACCACGTGTACAGCCAGTTGACCACGCCGAACACCGCATTGCTGATCAGCGCTGGGTCGACCGACGGATCGACGTCGCCGCGCCCCTGTGCCTCCTGGATCAGGCCCTGGACGAAGTCCTGGTAGTAATCACGCTGTCCGACTATTGCCTCGCGACGCTCCGGAGTGAGCAGCCCGAAGTCGTGGCAGTAAACCGCGATCCGAGCTAGGTTGCGGGCGTTGTACTCAACGTGGCGCTGGACGTATATCCGGAGGCGTTCCAACGGTGGGATGTCCAGCGCCGCAGTGTCAGTTACGATCGACTTTGCGTCCTCGTGCACTTCACGGAGCATCTGGAAGAGCAGATCCTCCTTGGAGTCGATGTAGTAATAGAGACTCCCCTTCAGGATGCCCACGGCATCTGCGACGTCCTGGACTGAGGTCTCCGAGTAGCCCTTCCGGTAGAAGATCTCGGCTGCGGTATCGACGATCTCCCGCTGGCGCCTCTTGAGGCCAGCTCCCTCCCTGCGCTTCGGGCGGGCCTTTGACCTCGATCTGGGCTTGTCAGTTGTACTCACCTTGCTCCTCTACGAGCGCTGCCGCATCTACTTCGTAGAACGGCGGCAGCGCGGTTGGGATGGCACCGTGTTCGATGACGACGACGGCGTCGATCTCGAACGGATATAACACCGTGTCGCGAGCATTCGCGACCACCTCGTCGGCTCCCACCACTTGCTCAACCGTCACGATCACACGCCGCGCGGCTCGCGCTATCAACAGATCGACATCTGCGAGATGATCGGGTGGCCACGACATCTGAATATTGCCACCGGGGTCGGACCGCCATGCGTGCACGATCGCAACGTCGGGGTGAAGAGCCGGGATTGCGAGCAGACGCTCTTGGCTGTAGGGGTCGGAGACCTCGCGCAGACCACGCGCCGATACCAGATCAGAGCCCATCCCCGCGCGCGTCACGATGAACGGCATCCCTGCCGCCGCGGCCCTGAGGCGGCCGAGCAGCATCCACTCCGACTCCTCGAGGTCCTCGATCTCGCCCGCAGCAGCCGCGGCGGTGAAGCGCCGCGCCTGCCCGTGCGAGCCCAAGCCCACATACGACGAGCGCACTGCGCGCAGTGCTCCCGCCGCCAGCAGTCGCTCGACCTCGAGCGAGCCGGCAAACGTCACGAGCTCGAGATTCCGCCGACCGGACTCACAAAGCGCCTGCACCGCAGCCATTGGCTTGCGTGACAACACTGCTCCGCCGATGGCGACCGTGTCGCCGTCGCGGATGAGGCTGATAGCGTCGTCGAGCGAGACGATCATGCCGGCTCTGAAACATGGAAGCGGGCGGGACGCCGCTCGAGGAACGCCGCGATGCCCTCGCGGGCCTCGGGCTGTAGTAAGGCCTCGATCGCAGCGGCTCGTTCGATCTCGAGCCCGTCCGCCAAGCCTGAATCGTACCCGTCGTTGAGGCAGCGCTTGATCAGCCGAAGCGACGAGCTCGGCATCTCCGCCAGCCGCCGGGCCATATCGTGAGTGGCGGCGCGAGTGGCGGCAGCATCGGCGCAGGCGGCATTGACCAGTCCGCAGCGCTCGGCGGCATCGGCATCGAGCCGCTCGCCCAGCATCATCATCTGCGTGGCTCGTCCGCGGCCGATGAGGCGGGGGAGCCGTTGCGTGCCGCCGCCGCCGGGAATGATGCCCAGGCCGGCTTCGGGCAGTCCGATCCGCGCCTTGCCTCGCGACATGAAGCGCATGTCGAGACTGAGCGCGAGCTCGCAGCCACCACCGAGCGCGTGCCCTTCGATCGACGCGAGCGTCGGCTTGCTCAAGCGCTGGAGGCGCAGGAACGTCTGGTGGACCGAGTTCACCTTCCGCTCGATTGTCTCGCTGGCGAACTCATAGCTGGCCATCGCGCCGATGTCAGCGCCGGCGACGAAGAT
>Ga0123356_10007447_pt1 | contig 10921 bp, 5 predicted proteins | sample TergutEmb28metaG_2_FD_92546 | JGI IMG/M metagenome (GOLD analysis project Ga0123356, IMG submission 92546) | Embiratermes neotenicus P3 segment gut microbial communities from Petit-Saut dam, French Guiana - Emb289 P3 | ecosystem: Host-associated > Arthropoda: Insects > Digestive system > Gut ... | reverse complement strand
GAACGACAAAGCGATGTTCCGGAAACCATAGGCAGTATTGATCTTGGGAGCAGCGGGCGAAGTCTGCAATTGCCGGAGGTCTTGCGCGAGCGTGTGCAGTCACAGTTCGGGTTTAGTCCGGAATCGATTCAGGTCAAGGAATCGTCGCAAGTAGCTGACATGGGAGCAAAAGCTATGGCACAGGGCAATATTATCAGCTTTGCCCCCGGTGTGTTCAGTCCTTATACAGAATCCGGGCAGAAAATCATCGGTCACGAACTGCACCATATAACAGAGCAGGCAAGAGGACTCACTTCAAACATTGAAGGGAGCAACATTCACTACAACCCGATATCGGAATCAACCTCCGATGCAGCAGGACGTATGTTTGCCGAAAGTGGCATGAGTTCATTGTCCGGACCTTCAAATACCGGATATTCAACACCTGTAACACCGGTATCGGCTGCGGCAGCACCTGTGCAGGGATATGATTGGTTTGGCAGAAAAAAACGTAAACAAAACAAAGAAAAGAAAAGACTTGATAAAGTCCAGAGCTTCTTTGACAATAGAATAACTTATTCGGATACTATGCAGGAAAAATTCATCAAAGCAAATGAAGAAGGCGGCATAAAAAACAGAAACACCGGTTTTGTCGGTCCGGAAGGAACAGAGGGAATTGACGCCAGATTGATACATACAATGACGGGCGGTATGGATGAAAATCAACTCAATGAAATGTTTCTGGCAATGGGCAGCGGGAAAAATCAACGAAGAGGACCATATATCAGTAAAGCTATATCGGGTATGACAAAGAGGATGTTAAACTTCAATAAAAAAATGCTTGATGAAAATTATATTCTTGACAATATTGAAGAATCAGTAAAATTATACGAAGATTCACAGTTTTTTGATAATTTCAAGAAACAGGAAAATTTAAAAATGCCTGATAAGGTCACGGAAATATTAGACAATGATATGTATGGGCAAATCGGGGATTATATAAGTTCGGTACTGGGTTCTCACGGAATAATGATGTCAAAAAATGATAAGCTGATAGGAGCAAGCCCGCAATTAAGTGAAATGAAAAAATTGATGGCTGCCGAAACTAAAGGAAAGATAGAAGCCGGGCTGCCTGAATACAAGAAGATACAAGATAAGTACAAACCGGCGCCACGCAGCTTCGGTCAGAAGCTTATGTCCGGTCTAAGCTCATTCGCAGGAAAGCTCGGTTTTGGCAGAAGAAATAATGCAGCTCCGCCGCAGCAGGTAGTTCCTCCGCAGCAAAACGTAATTCCCCCGCAAGTAAATTCGCAACCGGTAAATGAAGTTGAAGAACCACCACCGATGCCAGTTGAGGAACCTGAAATAAACAAGAAAATTAAATCATTCATACAAAATAAGTGGGAGGATGAACAGAGTAATTCAAAGCAATTTTATAAAATAACCAAAGACAATGGAAATCTTCAAAAAGACGGTCATACCAGAGATCCGAACGCTTATGATACAAATAAGTTTGATAACAGGCAAATTGGACATCTTGGAAGCTTCATTGAACCGGATCAAAGGGACGAATTCTATGCCGATATGGGTAGTCTTAAATCGGATCGCCAAAAAAAGCATACCGATGGTATTATGAAGAAAATGCTGGATTCTGTAATGGATATTGATGAAGAAATGTTGGATGAAGATTACCTTATCAATAATTATGAAAAAACTATTAATTTTATTAAGGATATGACCGGCCATGAAACTCTTTCAAAATTAAGAGGTTATGAACCTGATCCACAAGTAAATGATATATTATACAACTCAAAATTCTTAAAAGATCTTCTCTCGTATATAATATTAGTTTATGGTTCAAAAGGCATTAAACACAATGCAGTGCAAGGAGATAAACCGATGAGTGAACAAGAAAAGTATGCACTGGGCAGTCTTGTCCCAATTGAAAAAGAAAATGCAAAAGAAAGCTTTAAAGACTTCAAGATAAAAAAAGAAAAGTGGAAGATTATCAAAAGCGGTCTCGCCGAAGGTTTGTAAGGGAACAAGAGAAAGAAAAAGTATGCAGGCATATGCTACAAAAACCGAAAAAATAAGCAGTAAGTCTGTCTTAAAAGATGAACAGCAAGGTTTTGAGCCCGAATTTACCGGGATCATCAACCTTGCCGGCGGCGGGCGCAGTTTAGACCTTCCGGACACTCTGCGATCGCGCGTCCGGAATCAATTCGGCTTGAATATGGACTCCCTCCGGGTCAAGGAATCGGCGCAGGTAGCCGATCTCGGTGCAAAGGCTATGGCGCAGGGTAATATCATCAGCTTTGCTCCCGGAGTCTTTAACCCGAATACAAGCTCCGGACAGGAAATCATAGGTCATGAACTCCATCATATAACCGAGCAGGCGCGGGGTCTTGGTTCAAACATCGAAGGCAGTAACATCCATTTAAATCCGATATCGGAATCGGCTTCAGATGCAGCCGGGCGTGCATTCGCACAGGGGGACGGAGCAAGCTTTGCTCCGTCCGTGACACCTGTGGCAGCTTCTGCTGCACCCGTACAGGGTAGTGGATTTAGCTTTAGTAATATCTTTTCGTTTTTTCGCGGAAAACGCCAGCAGCAGCAAAATAAGGTATCGGGAATCCAGCCGGGGATCCAACCGGGAATCCAACCGGATCCTAATCAATCCAGCCAACCCATCCCGCTCGATCAGTCTTCTATACCCGATCAATCTGTTCCACAGGAGTCCGGTTCTTTGCCGGCCGGTCAGGAAGCAAAACCCGAACCGGATAAAAAACCTGTAACCGAAACAGCTACCGAGAAAAAGCTCAATAACCAGATATATGAAATGGAAAACAATTTCTTTCCCTCCCCGAGCAGCGGAATATTCAAAAAGCTTATAATGGACAGATCGAAGGATATAGATCCGTTGACAAGGGCATTGATGAAAGAAGGTAATATATCATCGATGAAATTCCGCCGGGAAAATAACATAAAGCGCAATATGTCAAAGACGGATATAGAAAAAAAGAAAATGGGTTATCTGCCGGGTGAAATGGGACCGGATAGAGTTTTATCCATGAATGACGCGGAAGTACTTGATCAATACTACGGCAAAGAAGGAGCAGATGCCGACCTATTCAAAGCAAAAACCGAAGGTGGTATAGATAAAAATATTAAAATGACTTATCATGCGGACGCACAGAACGAGAAATTTTCCGACATCAGAGAAAAACGTTTGGTCAAGAATTTTACATACTTTTTAGACTCGAATCTTCGCAAATTTATCAAAAGTAACAAGGAAAAGGGATTTAGTAAAGATACCAGAAATGACCTGTTCGGTAGAAAAGTCTACCGGGACATTATTCTCGATGTTATGGAGGGTCGTGCTGATGTCAAAGACAAGGGGTATGATCGTGAAAATCTCAAAGCGATTTATGAAAAGGTATATAAAGCAAAAAAAGACAAAGAGAAAGAGCAAATGGATCCCGGTGATTCGAGAAGAAATAAGTCATCCAATACAGGACTTGATTTTCTTAAGCACCTTCTCCCGATAGTTCCAGACGATCAAAAAGAAGAATATGAAAATATTGAAAGTGCAATGGACAACTTAATGAATTCGGACTGCGGTCATTCATGGATAGAAACCAATTCGTTCGACAGCAGCCAAAATCACAGAGTCCGCTTTACGATGGGCTTTTGGCCCAATGGAACAAACAAAGGATCAAATCCGCTTTCAAAAATCGCGGGAACGGTGTTGAATCCCGATAAACACGACAACAAAGTCGGTAGCAGCAACAAGACCGAAACAATCGACAAAATAGGTTACCTTAAAGCACTTAAATTTGCAAAAAATTTCAGAAAAGACTTTTCTTTGTCAGGTAAAGCACCCGGTTCCGCAAACTGCACCAGCTTTGCCAGCGGCATGGCAAATGCTGCCGGAATGAGTGTAAAAAGCAGTAAGCGTATGTTACTGGGTAATGTACACTCGCCGGATATCGCAGCGACTGACAGCGAAATGACAAAACCTTCGAAAGAGGAATACGAAATTGGGAATAAAGAGTATAGCAATGTAAACCTGCCGAAAGAGGCAAACATCAGTGATAGCAAAGCCGGCGAACTGTTAATGAAAGCCTGCCAGCAGAATAAAGAATACAATGATGTTTTTGGTAATCTTTCGGAAGACATACGTACAGCAGGAAATGTACTACTCAGAGAAAAGCTGCTCGAAAATTTCAGAGACGGATCCGAGTCAAAGAAAACATTTATTTTGACAGCGCTGCATAATTTCAACAAAACCGATAAACTGCCGGATACGCTGGATGTATTCATCAATATAATAGTAAAAAAAGTGGCACCCGATCTTGCCAGTTATTCCTCTCTTAAATCAGCGATCGCCGATATAAGCGAAACGAAAACTACGGGTTACCTTAAAGAAAACAAAGTTTTCAGACCTAAAGCACCTCATACATCAGCCAAGGCGTTGCAACTTTTACTGGAAAGTAAAAAAGAAGGTCTTCAAAAGGCATTTATTAGTGAAAACTTCCTTGATAAGCAATGGTTGGATCCAAAATATGCCGATGCTGTATTACGCGCTCTGGTTACTGCAATAGAAATACATATGCCGGTGATGCATAATTTATTCAACCTCCTTGAAGGAAGTTCGACAAGCCCGGGTGAAATTGTACATTTGATAAAAGCGTTGAACAATAAGCAAACGTTGATAGATGAATTCAACAGGGTATTTTTGGTGTATGCCGGAAATGATTCCGGAATGAGTACAGCCTATAATGAAATGTACTTTAATGATAGAAAAATATCGGACAAAATTGTTTGACGATGAAAAGAAATAGGGTCATTTATATGCAAACATATACAAAAAAAGCTAAAAAACCGGAGCAAAGGAAACAGCTGCAACCACAGCAAAATCCTTTGACAACGATTCCGGAACACATCGATCTTCGCAGCAGCGGACGCAACCTGCAGCTGCCGGAGGTTTTGCGCGAACGTGTACAATCACAGTTCGGGTTTGATCCTTCGTCTATCAGCATCAAAGAATCCCCGCAGGTAGCCGACATGGGAGCAAATGCAATGGCGCAGGGCAACATCATCAGCTTTGCCCCGGGTTCATATGACCCCAACAGCAGTTCAGGGACCGAGTTGCTTGGCCACGAGCTTTCCCATATAGCTGAGCAGGCAAAGGGTCTAAAATCAAACATCGAAGGCAGTAATATCCATTACAACACGACCTCAGAATCGGCATCCGATACTGCAGGGCGTACGTTTGCATCGCACGGGATGAGTGCAGCTTTAGCGCCGTCCGTGACCCCGGCACCGGCTTCATCGGCTCCGGTACAGGGTAATTTCATTACCGATTTTTTTAAGCGCAAACGCCGCCCGGAAATCAGCAGTCCTTTACCGGGAAAAGGCGGCAAGATTGTGGATAATTCCGGTCTTGATTTACCGGATAACCCTATTCCGCTGACTCAGGAGCAGCAATTAAGAAAAGAGAAGATGTTATCTGCAGGAGCCGGTTCAAACACAGCATTCTCCACACATATTACCAATAAGAAAAAAATGATGGAAAATTATAAAAAAGCTAACAATGAAAAGCCGGCAATAGACGCACGTATTATACAAGACATCGTCGATACCGTATCTGGCGGGCAAGGTATGGAAGGTGATGAACTAAACGATTTTTACAAGATCATCGGAGGTGATAATTTTAATGAAGTCGAACCTCTGCTTAATAAATTTTATACAGGTCATTATAATAATCTTATGAGTATAGACGAGAATATATTTGACGAAGAATATATCATTAAAAATTTCAAAAAATCATTGCTTTTTACAGGTTATGGCCAAGCTAACACAAAGATACAGGAAAAATGGGGCAAGCAGTATAAAATAAATCCCTGGCAACAGGAAATATTTGATGATACAAAAGATTTCAGTGCAAATTTAAATCAGTACATAGGATTTGTTTTGGCAAACAGTAATATGACCGGGAGTGATATACATAGCAGACCTAATAAAGATGAAAGAACACAAGCTATAGATGCATTAACGCTGGACGGAGCAAAAAAAAGATTAATAAACAGTATGCCTTCTTTGATAAATGCAAAAGAAAAACACAAAAAAGAGTTCCCTCCGCCTGTTTCATCCAATGAAATAACGATCGAAGAAAATTTGCCGGTAAGTAACCCGCAGCCGCAGACGTCAGTGCAACCGGGTGTACAATCCCGCGGCAATAACAGCAGCGGTGGCGGTGGTTTTTGGTCAAAATTTACAAATATGTTTAAACGGGGCGGATCCGGCCGGCAACCGGTAAAAAAAAACACAGACAGTCTGATAAAAGAAAATAGTATCGGTGAAACAGAAGATAAAAAGCAAAAAACCGAATTTAGTGAAAATATTCCCAAAATTAGAAAAATCAGAAATGATATTCTTGGAAAAAAGTCTTACTCGGATAGTGTCTTCGACTATGAAGATGCAGATTATGACCTGTTGCAAAAAAATATGGAAGGTATAAAACGAGTACAAAGCGATTTTGGTAATTTTAAGATCGATGAAGTTGGTATCAGCAGCAATACAGACGGCGGCGCTTTTTTCCAGCCCGGACGCAGAAGCAAAGGTGAAGGCATTGGAAACCGAATTTTCTTCAATCCGGACACATATAAAAAACAAAGACGCAATGAGATATCAGATCCCGGGAAAAAGGATGGACTTTACGGATTACTCACTGCCGGAGAGGAGTATTCCGGCATCCACGAAGCGGGACATGCGGTAAACGCCGAAATAATGGACAAGCTGTATGGATTGAAAAATCGTCAGCAACGAATAACAAAAGGTGTAAAAAAAGGAGAAACCGGAACCTCCAGTAGCTTCTGGCAGGATTACACGGGCAATATAACATCATCGGCAATATTATCGGATGCCGTTATGCGTGCATATAAAGAAAATGAATCATTTAAAAATAAGATGCATTCACAGATCACTCATGATGAAGATGACAATGATTTTGCAAGAGAGATGAAAATATATGATCTTACATTGGAAGACAGTAAAAACCCCGACATGAAAAGTGAAGATGCCGACATCAAAAAAAGCTTGTATAAACTTGGTTATACTTCAGAATATGGTATGAAAAACTCGGCAGAGCTTTTTGCGGAAGCTTTTGCGGATTATTACTCGACATTGGATAAAAACAAAAAGTTAAAAGAAGAAGGTAAAGATGAAGTGGAAATGAATCCGTTAACCAAAGCGATCTATGAAATTGCTCAGGAGCTGATGAATAGTGATGATAAACGAAAGTCCTTTAAACAACGGCATTTGTATAAAAATTAAGTATAAATAAACAAGGAGGAATCTGTAAAATGATGATTGGGCCACCCGATACAATCAAATGCCCTGCATGCCGGATGAAGCAACAGTGTATGAGCTTAATGAGCGGCAATACGATCGGTGCATTATATTATACCGATGGAAAACGGATCGCACCGATGCTGCCCGATCTTCCATACCATATAAAATGCCCAAAGTGCGGTGTATTTTTTAAGATAACCAACCGCCTTATAAAACGCCCGTCAAAACGGGATTTGCCGAATGTGGAGTTTTTGTCGATCGATGAACTTCGAGCAGCAATAATTGCAGGTCTTTACAATGCCGAAAAAGAAGGAAGCAAAGGCCGCAAAGAAGATGATATTTCCCTGCGTTTGGATCTTTGGAGAGCCTTTAACGACCGCGTCCGAAACAACAGCGAAAACGACATAACCGTACCGTGGAAAAATCCGGACGAAAAAACCGCATATGAAACAAATTGCCGTGAGTTATTGATACTGATGAATGAAGACAACAATGACACATTTTATTTATTGCGTGCCGAACTCCACCGGAATCTCGGTGAATTCGATGAATGTAAACGAATTATGCAAAAAGTGAGCGAACCCGATAATTATGAAGGATTTATATCTGCCATGACCGAAGCCTGCGATAACAAAAACGTACTGACATTTTGTTTGTGAACATTGATATTGACAAAGGACATTTTTTTTGTCAACATTTATTGTTAACAGAAACGTCCCCAAATATCTGGGAGGAATATGCCTGTGAAGAAATTGAAGATTTTTATCGTTATTGCGTTTGTCCTGCTGCTGCTCACAGCTTGTGCGAACAATCCCGCCGAAGACGATCCGGCAGCATTTGAACACGATATATTCCGTCCGGAGGATTTCGCGGGGAAAAAAATCGGCACTCTCACCGGAGCGGTTTTTGACCAGTTGATACTGGAACATATACCCGGTGCCGAACCTGTATTCTATAACAATACTCCCGATAACATAGCAGCTCTTCAACGCGGAAGAATAGACGCTTTTGTTATGGACGATGCATCTCTTAGGTTGTCTGCAGCCGAGACGCCCGGTTTACGGATACTGGAGCCTTTCCTTACTCAGGATGAATACGGCGCTGTAATAACAAAGGATAAACCGGAGCTGGCGGACAGTATGAACGCGTTCATACGGCAAATAAAAGCCGACGGAACTTATGATGATATGGTAACACGCTGGCTGGATACACCCGTACCGCCGCCTATGCCCGATATTCAAGAAGGCAGCGGCGGAACTCTGGTGTTCGGGACCGCTCCTATAGTGGACGGGTTTTCATTTTATAAGGACGGCGAACTCAATGGCTTCGATATTGAATTTGCCCGCCGTTTCGCATTTTATATGGATATGAAACTGGACTTCTTTGAATCGGATCACGGAAGCCTGATCGTAGCGGCTCAGTCGGGAAGGGTCGATTTTGCGGCAGCACTCTTTACCATTACCGAGGAGCGCAAGCAGGTCGTCAATTTTTCGGATCCGTATTATACCGGCGGTGCAGCTGTTGCCGTATTTGACCATACTGTAACGGCAGAGCAGACTTCCGATGGTTTCTGGAACTGGCTCAAAACCGGTATTGAACGTAATCTGCTTCAGGAAAACCGCTGGATGATGATCCTTGACGGATTGGGTGTTAGCCTTGTTATTACATTTTTCGCTTTTACGCTGGCAACGCTTTTGGGTTTTGGTGTCTGCGGTCTGAGAATGAGCAAAAATCCGGTACTAAAGGCTATAGGCAGTTTTTATGTTACGGTTCTGCGTGGTACGCCGATAGTTGTTTTGCTTATGATAACCTTCTATATCATTTTCGCAAGAAGCACTGTCAGCGGAACGGTCATCGCCATTATTGCGTTTGGAGCAAACGGTGCGGCATTTATCGGAGAAATAATACGCAGTGCGATTTTGACCATAGATAAAGGGCAGGTCGAAGCAGCCCGAAGTATGGGCTTTTCGAAAGTCGGTGCATTTTTCACCGTAACATTCCCGCAGGCGGCGCGTGTAGCGTTCCCGGTATATACATCAGAGTTTATTTCATTGTTTAAAATGACCTCGGTGGTCGGATATATCGCAATAATAGACTTGACAAAAGCGGGGGATATTATACGAAGCCGTACATATGATGCATTTTTCCCGTTGATCATGGTAGCGCTCATATACCTGATCACCGCATCGATTTTGATATGGCTGCTAAATCTGATCAACACGAAAACAAATAAAAGACTTCGCAGAAAGCAGGGGGTGTAGAAATGATAACGGTTAAAAATCTCAAAAAAAGCTACGGCGATTTTGATGTAATAAAAGAAATTTCAACAACGATCGAAAAAGGTGAGATCATCACTATCATCGGCCCGTCCGGCACGGGAAAAAGTACTTTTCTGCGCTGCCTGAACCTGCTTGAACAGCCGACGGACGGAACTATTGAGTTTGAAGGCAGTGATCTGACCGATAAACACACAAATATCAACCATGTCCGCAAGAAAATGGGAATGGTTTTTCAAAACTTTAATCTTTTCTCACATATGAGCGTTTTGGACAATCTTTGCGTCGGGCAGACGAAGCTTCTTGGGATTTCAAAAGCGGATGCCGAAAAGACTGCAAGAGAACTGTTAACTACGGTCGGGCTTGCAGAAAAAGCTGATTCATTCCCGGATGAACTTTCCGGCGGGCAAAAGCAGCGTGTCGCGATCGCCCGGTGTCTTTCAATGAAACCCGATATCATGCTCTTCGACGAACCGACAAGTGCGCTCGACCCGACGATGGTCGGTGAAGTGACGGCTGTTATCAAACGTCTGGCGCAAGGCGGCATGACGATGGCGATCGTTACGCATGAAATGGAGTTTGCGAGAAATGTCTCCACCCGTATCATGTATATGGACGAAGGCGGAATATATGAAGAAGGACCGCCCGAGGTCATATTCGATGCGCCGACCCGCGAAAAAACCCGTGCGTTTATCAAAAGACTAAAGTGTTTCCGCTATGAAATAAGCTCCGAAGACTTTGACTTTATAGAGCTTACAAACAACCTCTTAAACTTCTGCACAGCCAATGCTCTGTCAAGATCCAACTCCAACAAAGCGGGTTTGCTGTCGGAAGAACTGAGCATGAATCTCATCCCGAAAACCGATCTGATCAGCATCGACTTCAGCTTTCCGGACAATCAAACGGAATTTGAGTTTACCGTCACATACGGCGGCGATGAAAGAGATGTCACCAAAACCGACAATATGTCGGCGGAGATCGTCAGGGGGATCGCAAAGGAAACATCCTTCAAATATTCCGACTTTAATGAATTGTGTATAAAATGGTAAAATGAGAAAGATTCTGCCGTCCCTTTTACGTTATTCGCAACATGATCATTGCCTGAAACACATTGTCAACCACTTCGAAACGAGCCGTTGCGCCATACTTTGTTGCGACGGCTTTTACCGATGCTATGCCGATGCCTTCGCCGTCATGCTTGCGGGAGAAGAAAGCGCCGTCTTTTTCGTCAACAAAACCGTCGAAGCTGTTGTCGATCGTTATTGCAAGGTTTTTCCCGACAATTTTTGAGTTGATTTTGATAAATCTTT
>Ga0123356_10007446_pt1 | contig 10922 bp, 9 predicted proteins | sample TergutEmb28metaG_2_FD_92546 | JGI IMG/M metagenome (GOLD analysis project Ga0123356, IMG submission 92546) | Embiratermes neotenicus P3 segment gut microbial communities from Petit-Saut dam, French Guiana - Emb289 P3 | ecosystem: Host-associated > Arthropoda: Insects > Digestive system > Gut ... | reverse complement strand
TCCACGCCACCTACAAGCTCGACGTGGTGATGATCCCCACCAACAAGCCCGTCGTCCGCGTCGACTACGAGGACCTGGTCTACAAGACCGAGCGCGAGAAGTTCACCGCGGTCATCGCCGAGATTCTCGAGTGCCACGAAAAAGGGCAACCGGTCCTCGTCGGCACGACCAGCGTCGAGAAGAGCAACGCCATCGCGACGCTGCTCACGAAAAAGAAGATCCCGCACGCGGTCTTGAACGCCAAGCACCACGAGCGCGAGGCCTACGTCGTGGCGCAGGCGGGGCGGCGCGGCGCGATCACGGTGAGCACGAACATGGCCGGCCGCGGTACCGACATCTTGCTCGGCGGCAACCCGGAAATGATCGCAAAGCTCGAGTTCCGCGAGCAGGGGCGCGACCCCGACGCGTCGCCCGAGGAGTTCGCCGAGGCCGTCGCGAAGCACGACCTTGCCTGCAAAGCCGAGGGCGCAGAGGTGCGCAAGATCGGCGGACTGCACATTCTCGGCACCGAGCGGCACGAGTCGCGGCGCATCGACAATCAGCTACGCGGGCGCGCCGGCCGGCAGGGCGACCCCGGTTCGAGCCGCTTTTACCTGTCTCTCGAAGACGACTTGATGCGCATCTTCGCGGGTGATCGCGTCAAGTCTCTGATGGAGAGAATGGGGATGCCGGACGACGAGCCGATCGTCCACCCGTGGGTCACGCGCAGCATCCAAGACGCGCAGCGCAAAGTCGAGGAGCGAAACTTCGACATCCGCAAGCACCTGCTCGAATACGACGACGTGATGAACGAGCAGCGCAAGACGGTCTACAAGTTGCGGCAGCAGCTGCTCCTCGGCGTGTACAAGCCGGAGAAGTTCGACGAAGACGGCAAGCCCACCGGCAAGCTGCGCGAAATCCAGGTCGACGAGCGAATTGCCCGCGAGGTCGACGCGGCGATTACCGACCTCGTTCTGCATCACGGCACGCCCATCGGCGACGGCAAAGTCGCGCCGGAGACGGTCGACCAAGTCGAAGAGATTTTCTCGATGGCGTCGCTCCAGCAAGACGTCTACCAGCTCTGGGGTTATCGCTTCGACTTCCGCGACGGCGACGGCAAGAAGCCGAGAGCAGTCGCGGCGCGCCTTCGCGCGGAGATCCCGCACAGCCTGACCGAGCAAAGGGAGCAGGGCCTCGACCTTCTCGACGCGATCGTCGGCGCGATCGTCGAAGAGTGTTGCCCGCAAAACAAGCCGCCCGAAGATTGGGACTGGAAGGGCATCAAGAGCGGCTTTCTCGAGCATTTTTCGGCGCGGGCGCCCGAGGTCGAGCACCTGCACGACCCAGAGCAAATCGCCAAAGTGCTTTACGACGCGTCGCAGGCTCAGTTCGAGAGCAAAGAAAAAGAGATGGGCACGGAGATCTTGCTCCGCGTCTTCCGTCACTTCTATCTCGAAGAGATCGACCGGCAGTGGGTCGATCACCTGACGAACATGGAGCACCTGCGCGACGGGATCGGCCTGCGCGGCTACGGGCAGCGCGACCCCAAGCAGGAGTACAAGAAAGAGGGCTACGACGTCTTCATGACGATGATGGCGGCGACGAGCAGCACCGTGTGCTCGAACCTCTTCAAGGCCCAGCTCCGGCGCGAGAACGACATCGAGCGTCTCGAGCGTGAAGACGCGGCGCGACACGAAGCGCAGCAGCGTGCAATGCAGATGCGGCACGGGTCCGAAGTTGCGGGAGCTGGCGACGGGGAGGGCACGACGCCGGTGCCCCGAGCCGCCGTTCGGGCGCAGCGCGTGCAGATGCAGCCCGCGCGGCGTGAGGGGCCGAAGGTCGGGCGCAACGACCCCTGCCCGTGCGGCAGCGGCCAAAAATTCAAGAAGTGCCACGGCGCGGCGCTCGAAGACGAGTCCGAGGCCCAGTCCGACGACGCGACCGTTTAGAAAAATCGCCGCCGCTTGGCGCGTCGGCGCTGGTAGCATGCGGGCCCATGAAGGCTCGGGCATGGGTGTGCGTGTTGGCCGCGGCCCTCGCGGCGACGTCGGCGGGAGCGGCGCTCGGCGGGTGTGCCGGCAAACAGCCGGCGCGGTTCACGATTGGTGCGAAGGCGGGTGAGCTGCCCACTGGGCAGGCCTGGGAGGGCGTGTACTACAACCCGGTGTACGGGTATCTCCACCTCGTCGGCAACGAGGGCAGTCTCACGGGGCGGTGGAGGCGCACGAACGCGAGCGCCTGGGGTGAGCTGAGCGGGTCGGCCGAGGGCAACGTTCTGCACTTCACGTGGACCGAGCACAAATACGGTGAAGTGGGCCCGGCGTCGGACGCCACGGGTTCGGGCATTTTCGTCTTCAAGCTGGGCGACAACGACGTCGGCGAGCTCGATGGCGAATACGCGGTCAAGGACTCGGACAACATCGGGCAATGGCACTGCATCAAGCAGATGAACGTGAAGCCGGACATCAACTCGATCAACGGCGACAACCCGATGGGCGCCACGCACACCGACGAGTGGAAGTGACGGCTCTCGCCTGAGCGAGGGGCGCGGGGGCTTAGTCGTCGTGCCCGTTCCGGCGGCACTCGAGTCGGACCCCGCGGTCGTCGGGCCGCTCGGCGGTTTGCGCCTTGCGGCGGTGCACGTCGACTCGCCGATGCTGCGGCTGCGGGCCGTGCGGTGGTGGCGTGACCTCGCGCGCCTCGGAGTCCACGCGCCGCTCTTCGTCGTGCACGACATCGGGCTGCTCTACGCGGTGCCGCCGGCACAGGCGCATGTTCCGGCCGGCGCGCCACCCGTGCCGGAGCTTACGCGCGCGCAGAACGCGCCGGAGCTCGTCGCGAGCTACCACACCCTCGTGGCCGATCTGGCCGAGGGGGCTGCCCCGGCGCAGCGGATGAGGCTCGGCGACGACCTGGTCGTCGTCGTTCTCGCACGCATCCTCGACGCGGCCGGCGCGGCGGCCACCACGCGCCCGCCCTGGCCGGAGACGTTGCCCCTCGACGCCGAGCTGACGCGCGACCTCGAGCCGCAGCTACCGCGCCTTTTTGCGTCGCTGCCTCGCCAGACCGAGCTCGCGTTTCTCGACGCGCTCGTGCGAAACCGGCTCCGTGTGCTCACGCTCGTCGACGCGCTCGACGTCGACACGCTCCGCCTGCTCGGAATGCTCGGCCCGGAGACCGCCGCGGCCGGGGCGCTCGCGCACGTCGACCTGCTCGCCGCCCTGTCGAACCCGGCGTCGAACGCCGTCGTGCATTTCTCTCTCGAGCTTTTGCCGAGCGTGCTCGAGACGCACCGCGCGCGCGTTTCGGGCACCCACGCGGTGCACGGGTACGGCGGAATCGGCCGGCGCGGGACCATCGACTCGATGGTTCTGACGGAGCTCGCCTGGCACGACGACGAGCTCGCGCGCCGGATGCTCGACGGCGAGACCCTCTATTACACCCGCGAGCAGGCGCCCGACGAGGCCGCGCGCCTTCATTACGTCATCATCGACGCGTCGGCGTCGATGCGCGGCGACCGAGAGGTCTTCGCCCGCGGTCTCGCCATCGCGCTCTGCAAGAAGCTCCAGCTCGGCGGCGAGGAAGTGTGGATGCGCTTCTTCGATTCGCGGCTTTACGAAGTGCATCGCGCGCGCGCGCGCGCGCCTTTGCCCGTCTCTTGGCTCCTCGGGTTCCGCGGTGAGCGCGGGCGCAACCCCGCGCGCGTCTTCGCGCAGCTCTCGACCGAGCTCGCGCTCCTCCGTTCACGCGACCCGCGCGACCTGGCGGTCCATCTCATCACCCACGGCGCCTTGCACGTGCCGCGCGCGCTGGTCCAAGAGGTCCGCCGCCTTTCGCATTTGCTCGGCGTATTCATATTGCCGAGCGGAGGCACCCTCGACCTCGAATGGCTCGACCTGCTCGAGAGCTACGCCGTCGTCGACCACCCGACGATCGAGCAGAGCGCGGCGCGCGCACGCGCGGCCTCGAAGATCGTCGCCGAGGCGGGCGCGCGGACCATCGACGCGCGCCGCCGGCCCGGATGAGGGCCGCATCCCCGGCTGCCGTGTATCGTCAGATGTACGAAAAGAGCTTCTGCAGCTTCATCGCCAGCATCGGGTTGCCGCTCATCTTGAGCTTGCCCGAGAAATAGAGCTGCATCCCGTTGGCTTGCGGATTCTCCAGGAGCTTTTGAAAGTCCTCGTCGCTCAGCGTCATCGTGCAGTCTGCAGGGCCCTGACCCGGCTTGCACGTCGGGCCGGTAGACGTCACGTCGACGTTCCACTCTCCACCCGTTGGGCCCGTGATGTTCAGCTGGAACTTGGCGCCGACCGTTTTGGCGTCGTCGGCGTGCTTCGCCAGCGCCGCGGGAAGGTCGTCGTTCAAGAGCTTCTGGATGTCGACCGCCATACGCGTATGCCTCCTCCACCAAAGCACCGGAGCGGCGCTGTGGGGCACCTTGGTCGGGCCGAGTGAATCGCGCTTGGCTGCCCTCGTCAAGCAATCGCGACGCCGCTCGCGCTCGGCAAAGCGCGCCTTTATGGCGCCATCGCCGACCGCTGGCGCCGCCCGGCAAAAGTCTGATACCTGGTGAAACTTTTGCTGAGCGGCGCGAGTGCCGCTCGGAGTGCCGGTCGCTGCGTATTCTCTGGCGAGCGGCACTCGAAAACCGGCGGGAGCCCGTTTTGGGGTTTGGGGCGGAGCCCCAAGCGAGCTAGATGCGACCTACGCATGGGGCTTCTCGACGGTAAGGTCGCAATCATCACGGGCGCGGCAGGCGGCATCGGCCGGAGTCACGCGCTGCTCTTCGCGCGCGAGGGCGCCCGGGTCGTCGTCAACGATCTCGGTGTCTCGCGTGACGGCGGAGTCGAGGCGGTCGCGGCGCCGCCCGGCGCAGACGCGGTCGTCACCGAGATCCGCGCCGCCGGTGGAACCGCCGTCGCGAGCACGGCGAACGCCGCCACGGCCGAGGGCGCCGAAGCCATCGTCAAAACAGCGCTCGACGCGTTCGACCGCGTCGACGTTCTCGTGAACAACGCCGGAATTCTTCGGGACAAGAGCTTTCTCAAAATGGACGAGCCAACGTGGGATGCGATCGTCGGCGTCCATCTCAAGTCCACGTTCCTCTGCTCGCAGGTCTTCGCCCGTCGCGTCGTCGCTCAGGGTGGGGGCGGGCGCATCGTGAGCACGACGAGCGTGAGCGGCATGCTCGGCAACTTCGGCCAGGCGAATTATTCGGCGGCCAAGGCGGGAATCTACGGTCTGACGCGCACCATGTCGATCGAGCTCCAGCGCCATCGCATCACGGTCAACGCGATCGCCCCGATCGCCAAGACGCGGATGACCGAAGACCTTCCCATGTTTCAGGGAGTCGACACGCTGACGCCCGAGCACATCGCGCCGGCCGCTCTTTTCCTCGCGAGCGATTTGTGTGGCGATCGCACCGGACACGTGCTCGCCATTGCGGGGGCGCGCGTCTACGCATTCAAGATCGTCGAGACGCCCGGGCGCTTCAAAGAGACCGATGGCGGCCTTTGGACGGCGCGGGAAATCGCCGACGCCTGGGACGGCATCGTCAAGGGCTAGGGCGGCCCGTCAGGTCGTCGGCGTCGAGCTCCCGCGGCGAGCGACCTCGACGCGAGAATGCAAAAGATTTCTCGCGAGGTGCTAGCCTCGCCGGAACCGATGTTCGATCCCCGCGCCGTTCTGAACGCTGCCGTGGACTACGTCCGCAAGAACCCCGACGAGCTCGTGAAGGCCGCGGTCAACGCGGCTGGGTTGCGCGTCGGCGTTCCGCTCGCGGCGCTTCGCTGGGCGACGTCGCAGGCGAGGCTCCCGCGCAAGGCTCCGCGCGACATCGACATCGGCAGCGCCCCGCCCGCGCTGCGCCTGAGCCTCTCGATCGACGCGATGGGTACCCCGGTGCGTGCGAGCGCCGCGGTCCGAGTCGACGCGGTGAACTTCTCGCCCGATGCGATGCGGATCGGGCTGCGCTTGAGCGACGTCCGCTTGTCGCTCCTCGGCGAGAGCGAGTCGGCCGTCGCGACGCTCATCAAGTCGGGCGCGCTCGACCTGTCGAAGCCGGGCAATCTGCTGAAATTCTTGCCCAAGCGGCCGCCGTCGATCGTCGAGGCCGACGGCGACCGGATCGTCGTCGACCTGCTGCAAGTGCCATCGCTCGCCGAAAACCGGCGCCTGCGGCAAGTGCTGGCCATCGTGACGCCGATCGTGAACGTACGCGCCGTCGAAGCGGACTGGGACCATCTGTACGTCGCGTTCCGCGCGAGCCCGCGTGGGTTGCCGCAGGCCTTCGCGGCGCTGCGGGCCCAGTTTTGAAGGGGTCGCGGGCGGGTTAGGCAGCTCTCGGCGGAGATGCTAGATTTCGACTCTCTTCGGGGAGTCGCACAGTCCGGTAGTGCACGAGCTTTGGGTGCTCGTCGTCGCGGGTTCAAATCCCGCCTCCCCGACTCAAAACGGAAGAAAAGCGAAGGTTCTCGATTGCTTCGTGACGAGCGCCGCTCGCCGTTTCCCGCTCGTTGCCCGTAAAGCGGGCGATCGCAGCCCGGAGGTCCGCACCCGTCGCGTGCACGTAGCGTTGGGTGACGTCGAGCGACGTCGAACGCCTCGAGTCCGAGCCCGACGAGCGCTTGGAGTGGCCGGCGAGGAGACGTACCGCGTGCGTGCGGCAGCTTCAGGCGAACCGCGTCCGCGAGCACCGCGAGCAGCTCGGGAGCGAGCGGCACGATCCGCTCATTCCCCGACTTCGGCGGCGGCACTTCGTCCGCCGACAGGGAGGAGGCGCGCTCGAGCGGCTCCGTCTTGCCTTGCGGCAAGACCTCGGGCGACAAATCCGCTAGGCTTAGCGCCTGCCTTTGCTTGGAGGTTTCGGTTGAAGTGCCGACCGGTCCAATTCGTGTGCATCGTGGGGACGGCGTTGGCTCTCGCGTCTTGCGGCGGTAAATCAAACGGCGCAGGGCGCGGAAGGATGGGGAGCGACGACGCGGGCGCCGACGGCGCCAGCGACGCGAGCGGCGTATTTCGATGCCCGTCGGAGGCGGGTAGCGAGCCATCGCTCTCGGAGGTCGCGGTCGACGGCGGCGTTCCGCTCGAAGACTACGTGCACGCGATGGCGATTGCGCGCTGCAACTACTTCGGCCGCTGCGCCGCGCTGGCGGCCTACGTCGTCAACGAGTGCGTCGAGTCGCTGACGACATCCGGCACCTGGGTGTACTGGAATTGCCCATCGAACGCCGACTGCGGTGGTCGGCCGTTGGACTACAACCAAACCACCGAGCCTCTTGTGCATGGAGTCGATGCGGGCATTCTGCAGTACGACGCCCAGCGTGCTGGCCAATGCGTCGCCGCGCTGCTGGCCCAGGGGTGCGCCGCTGAGGAGCCGATTGAAAATATCGCAGCCTGCGCAGGCGTCTTTGCGTGCGCGACGGGGGCGGACGCGGGCAGCGGCGGCGCGGTGGATGGTGACGTGGCTGACGTGACCGACGGTGGCGCGGCCGATGGTGACCCGGCTGATACGCCGGACGGTGGTGCGGCTGACGGTGATCCGACGGACGCGATCGACGACGGCTCAGCGGATGGTGAAGCGCCCGACGTGGCCGACGGCGGTGCGGCCGACGGGAATGCGTCGGACGGCGGCGCCGCGGGTGATGGCGCGGTTGACGGCGGCGGGGCGGGCGGCAGCACGGATGCCGGTGGCGCGGCTGCCGCCGCGTGTGCGGCTCTTCTCCCCCCGCCCTCGGCCCCGCTTCCGACCTGTGCGAGCGACGCCGACTGCGAGTATTGCGTAGCCGGCTTCTGCAGCTCTACGCAGTGCAACCTCGCGGATTCTCGAGCACAGTGCTCCGCCTACGCCCAAGATGGAGAGCCCTGCACCCTGAACCCGTTGAGCGTCGTCGCCTACCGCTACTACGCGGAGTTCGCGGGGGTTGAGGTCTGCGCACCGGGGCACGTCTGCGCAGGTCTGGCGATGGATGGCGGGGCTGGCACCTGCGTCACGCCGCAAGACGTGGGCGCGTCGTGCTCGAGCCAAGACGAGTGCAAGCTGGGGCTCGCGTGCGCCTGCGGCATCTGCCAGATTCCGCCGAGCTCCGGTCCCTGCGCGGATGGCCGCTGCATGGCCGGCATCGCCTACTGCGACTTTGGAAGCAACACCTGCAAGCCCGTGGTTCAAGAGGGCGAGAGTTGCCCGTTTCTCCCGAGTTGCGGGCTGGGGCTCTCCTGCAGCAGCCCTCCTCCTATCGGCACGTGTCAGCCGATAGGCAACTAGTCAGCGCAAGCCGCCAGGCAAGGCGAATGCCTCTGAACTACGACCGGTAGCTCGAGCAGGTGCACCCCCGATCGTCCCCACTGCATCGGAGGTCGGCTACGGAGAAAACATCGGCGATTCGGAGGGGGGTCGTGCCGTTGAGCACGCACGCATCGACGGGATCACACGTCTGGCCGACATGTCCTGCATCGAATTCCTCGGACAAGCCGTCGACGAAGAGGCAAGGGCCGCTGTAGGTCAGGAACGGGCCGCCCGAGTCGGGCCCGCAATCCAGGGACGCATCGAGCGCGGCGTCGTCGGGGTTCTCCGACACCGTGGCGTCGTCCGAGGCGGCGGAGGGCGCGGAGACGTCCGCGATCGCTTCGGCGCCCGGCGCCATGTCGCCGGCCGCGTCGCGATCGGACTCGGAGGGCCCAGGCCACCCGGCCGGCCCAAGCGACGAGGAGCAGGCAAAGAGCAGGCTGTCCGCATTGCGGGCCAGCGTATCCTGATGCGCCCCGTGAAGCTCGTCGCCCTCCCGCCGTCGCTTCACGCCGCGAACGAGACGCTGGCGTTCGGGGTCGAAGTCGTCATGCTCGTCGCCTTCGCAGCGTGGGGCGCGAGCCTCGGGCACGGCGCCGTGACCAAGTGGCTCGCGGCCGTCGCCGTCCCGCTCGCCGTCGCGATCGTGTGGGGGCTCCTCCTCGCGCCGAAAGCCCGAGTGCGTCTGCCCATGGCGGGCGTCGTCACCATCAAGGCCGTCTTGTTCGTCGGTGCATCCGTCGCGATCGACGTATCGGGGCGACCCGTGTTCGCCGTCGCCTTCGCCGCCGTCGCGCTGATCAACACCGCCGTCGCCGCGGTGGACCGAATGGCGCGAGCCGAGCACGACCCGTCACCGCGGGCTTGAAGCTCGGCGAGTTCCCGGCGTTTGCGCGGGCGCTAACCGTCGACGCTACTTTTGGCCCCCGCGGCGCGCTTGCGCGTCTGGCCCTTGCCGGGCGTTCGCCTCGGGACCGGGTTCTTCGGAGGCCCGATGGCGTTCTGGCGCTCAATTTCGTCGGCTACCACAGCGGGCCGAACGCCAGCGCGACCTGGGCCGTTGCACATACGTTGCGCAACGTGTTCCCCAACGTTCGGGCATCTTGGATGCGGCACCCGCAGATGAGCCTTACGCGGCGGGCAACGTCGTGTTCTTTGCCTCGGACGGCCCCCTCGTCTTCACAATCCCGGTGAACGCCGTGCTCGATGACCGCGCTGCGGAGCGGATTCTCCGATCGTTCGAGAATTGGGAGGTGCTCCAGAACATTCCGAGGGGGCGAATCATTACGGACGAAAGGAACCCGCTGACCAGCCTACAACTACCCATCGCGGAGGAGCACTTCGAGGCCATGAACAAGCTCCTGCCCCCCGAGGTCTGGCTCCACTGAGAAACCACGCTTATTCTCGAGCGCGCGGGCCTTTGGCGTCCGGACCAGCTACTGTCGGCCTGAGGGATGTCCCTCGGCGCTCGTTTTGCCGCGATTCCGATCACCGTCCTAGTCGTGACGGGCTGCCGCAAGCCCTTGGCGCCTTCAGGACACGGCCCGCCCTCCGATTCTGCTGCACCAATGCCCAGCGCAAAGGCAGCACCATTGCCGGGGCCACGATTCTCTGTCCAGGCAGGAACGCTGTCGGCGGATCAGGGAGGACGTTGGACGACGATCGCGGACGGCGTCGAATGGTTCTGGCCGGTCGCGATCAAGGAGCAGGACGGCGGCGACGTTACTGCCGTGACCTATTCGAAGGCAGACGGCGCTGGCGGTTACGAGGGCGAGGGCCAAGCACTTTATCTATGGATTCCTGGTTACGCCGAGGGACGCAAGCTCGTTTCGGAATACTTCCAGATTCAGCGGGTGGAACCGCTCGTGTCGCGCAGTGGGCGCACGGTCCTAAAGATCGTCATGAAGGACGGCGGATTGGGCGCGACGCATGTCGCCTTCGCCGCTCCGGATCGCGGGGAGCTCCATCGAGCCGATGGCGCAGATGTGGTTGATTACTCGGACGGAGCCGTACAGATCGGGTGGTTCCGCGACGAGGATTGGCTGGATCAAGACGCCGCGATCCGCCCTATGCGAACCGAACGAATTGATATCGACGCCCTGCTCACCCGACCTACGATGCAGAACCCGCGGCGGCCGTGATGGGTTCGGCCTGGTCCGAGCAACCACGACGCGGGGTGCCGAGGGCGAAAAAGTCCTCCTCGCAGATCTCGATGTGGGGACCTACTTCCAGCTCCCCGCCTGACCGCGCCGAGCCGTTCACCGCAGAGAACCGAGAGGTTCGAGGTCCTCGCCCGGGCAGCGCGTAACACTTGGGCCGAACCGCCCGTATAGGGGGGAAACATGCGGGCGAGTGCACCCCTTCGTGCACTCGAGGGAGGAGATTCCCGAATGCCATCGAAAGCACTTTCGTCCGGAGCGTCGCGGCTTCACGTCGCGGGATTTGCACAAGCTCGCGGAAAGGATCCATCGTGAACAGAAATCAACTACGCTTCACGTTCTCCGCCGGTGCGGTGGGGCTGATGCTCCTGGGGCCGGGCGCCGTGGGTGACGCGCGCGCCACGCTGGGCGGCGACGTCGCGAGCATCGACGTCAACAGCAAGCGGCTGGCCGCCACGCACAAGCTCGAAGCGCTCGCGACCGGCGAGCGCCACGAGCTG
>Ga0123356_10007445_pt1 | contig 10922 bp, 6 predicted proteins | sample TergutEmb28metaG_2_FD_92546 | JGI IMG/M metagenome (GOLD analysis project Ga0123356, IMG submission 92546) | Embiratermes neotenicus P3 segment gut microbial communities from Petit-Saut dam, French Guiana - Emb289 P3 | ecosystem: Host-associated > Arthropoda: Insects > Digestive system > Gut ... | reverse complement strand
CTCCACAGTCAAGCCTTGCGGCAAGCTGCTCACGATGTCCACATCGCGGCTCTTGAGCTCGTACCAATCCGCGCGTGCCGTGGGTGCCCAGCCGACCAGCAGCCCGCAGACCAGGAGGGTACACCTGATGGTCATGGACCCCGGGACGGCCTGCCCTATCTTCATGTTGTGTTCATGTTGCGCGATCCAGAGCAATCATGCACGGGTGCCGTGATCCTCTGCGATCCGGCGCTTCCGAAGTAACACCTCTCGGGCCAACAGGTTGAGCATGGAGCCCGTTGCGCAGTATGCGCCCCTTGCGCAGAACGTCAAGCACACGCGCGGCAGTGTACGGTGGATCTAGATCGGCCCCGGATACGTACGTTAACGGTGGAGCCAGGCAGCCCGGCTCACGGGCGGGCGCTCCAGCACGAGCGTGTGGCGGGTGCTCGCAGACCCTGCGCGAGCGCTCGACAAGCTACCGAAGTGGCGCGCTTCAACATGCCGGTCATGCGCGATGCGATCCGGGTGCTGGTCCGGCCCGTCCCGTCGCGTCCTCCTGCAACACGGCTGTCATGTTGCGGTTGACTTCGATGGTGCCTGCGCTATCATTTTATTACTATTTGAATAGTACAGCGGGCTGACAGCGAGCCGTGCACCCGGATCGGATGCCCAAGCGCACGCATGAAGAGCGCACCATCCTGACCCATGAAGGCACGCGGGCTTGGCGTCACTCATCGCTCCGGGTCCTCGTTCTGTCTCGTGTCGCCGGCTGGTGGTCTTGGGCCTGCTTGAAGTGCGTATCGGCGGGCCGCTAAGCTCGGCGAGCGAGCTATCTTTGAGCACGAAGGTCCTCACCCCACTGCTAGCCACCTCCTGGAGCGTCCCATGCTGACTCTGTCCGGCGTCACTCATGTCTATCCGGGTGGAACCCGCGCCCTCGACGAGGTGAACCTTGAAATCGGCAAAGGGATGTTCGGTCTGCTGGGGCCCAACGGCGCCGGCAAGTCAACGCTGATGCGTGCAATCGCCACCCTGCAGACACCCAGTGCGGGCACCATCCGTTTCGGCGAGATCGATGTGATCAAGGAGCCTGCAAAGCTGCGCGCCGTCCTGGGTTACCTGCCGCAGGAGTTCGGCGTGTATCCACGCGTCTCGGCGTACGAGCTGCTGGATCACCTTGCCGTGCTCAAGGGCTTTGCCCGCGCCAGCGAGCGCAAGGAGATGCTCGAGGCGCTGCTGGCGCAGACGAACCTCTGGAGCGTTCGCAAGAGGTCGGTGGCGAGCTTCTCGGGGGGCATGCGCCAGCGCTTTGGCATCGCCCAGGCGCTGATCGGCGCGCCCTCGCTCATCATCGTCGATGAGCCGACCGCGGGGCTCGACCCGGAGGAGCGCAACCGCTTTAACAATCTGCTCGCCGAGATCGGCGAGAACGTGGTGGTGATCCTCTCGACCCACATCGTCGATGATGTCACGGACCTGTGCTCGAAAATGGCGATCATCCACCAGGGGCGCATCGTGCTTGAAGGCGTGCCGGAGGAGCTCACCGGGCGGCTCAAGGGCAGGATCTGGCGCCGCGCCATCCAGAAGGAGGCGCTCGATGAGCTGAAGGCCCGCCACCGTGTGATCTCCAGCCGTCTGCACGGCGGCCAGACGGTCGTCCACGTGCTCGCCGACGGGTTGCCGGAGGCAGGGTTCCAGGCCATCGAAGGCGGGCTCGAGGATCTGTACTTCGCCACCTTGAGCGAGAGCCGCCGCCAGGCGGCCTGATAGGAGGCGCCGCCATGCTGGCCCGGATCGCAGCATTCGAGCTGCGTTACCAGATTCGCTCGACGCTGTTCTCTATCGTCTTTGCGATCTTCTTCCTGCTCACCTTTGCCTCGGTCGGGAGCGAGCACGTCCACATCGGCGGGCGCGGTAACGTCAACGTGAACTCGCCGTACGCGATTCTGCAGACGCTCTCGATCATGAGCGTGTTTGCCATCTTCATTGTCGTCGCCTTCGTAGCCAACATCGTGATCCGCGACCAGGAGACCGGCTTCGCACCCCTCCTGTTCTCAACCCGGATACGCAAGCGCGACTACCTGATCGGACGCTTCCTCGGCGCCATGACGGTTGCGCTGTTGCTGCTGGCCTCCGTGCCGCTTGCGATCCTGGTGGGCTCCCTCATGCCGTGGCTCGACCCGGAGAAGGTCGGGCCCTTCGTGCTCACGCACTATCTCTACGCCCTGTTCGCCTTCGGGCTCCCCGTGCTGCTGGTCTGTGGCGCGAGCTTCTTTGCGCTTGCCACGGCTACCCGCTCGATGATGTGGACCTATCTGGGTGCCGTGGCCTTCCTGGTCCTGTATTTCACCGCGAGCACGCTGTTGAGGGACCCCGCGTACGACCAGGTCACTGCGCTGCTCGACCCTTTCGGCATCGGGGCGCTCGATCTGGCAACCAAGTACTGGACGGCGGCAGAGCGCAACTCGCTGCTGCCGCCCATGCACGGGGTGCTGCTGGCAAACCGGCTGATCTGGCTGGCGTTCGCCGGTGTGATGTTCGCAGTCGCCTATGGGTTGTTTCGCTTCGACTCTCGAGGGGCGCGCCTGCAGCAGGTACCTGCCGAGAGCGCAGAGCAGAGTGTCATGCGCTCGGCGCCGCGGCGGTCTGCGCCCGATGGCGTCCATGCCTGGTCTGCCTTCGGGGTGCTGACCCGCTTCGAGATGAAGAGCGTGTTCAAGAGCCCGGGCTTCCTGGTGCTGCTGTTCCTCGGGGTGCTCAACACGTTCGCAAACCTTGCCTACACCGTGGTCCAGGATGGTATCGAGTACTTTCCGGTGACCCGGGCGGTGGTCGAGGCCTTGCAGGGATCGTTCACGCTGTTCACGATGCTCATCGCCATCTACTACGCGGGCGAGCTTGTCTGGCGCGACCGCGACCGGCGTATTCACGAGATCGTCGATGCCTGTCCGGCGCCGAGCTGGAGCATCCTGCTGCCCAAAGTCATCGCGCTGGGCCTGGTGCTGTGCTCGACCATGCTGATCGCCGTGCTGACCGGCGTGCTGGTCCAGCTTGGATACGGTTACACGCACCTGGAGCTTGCGCACTACCTCCTCTGGTTCGTGCTGCCGGAGACCATATTAGCGTGGCAGATGGCGGTGCTGGCAGTGTGCGTGCAGTCCCTGGTGCCGCACAAGGCGATCGGCTGGGCCGTCATGCTGCTTTACATTGTGTGCACCGAAACGCTCGCCAGCCTGGGCTACGAGCATGGCCTTTACCGGTATGCGTACACCCCCGACGTGCCGCTGTCGGATATGAACGGCATGGGCCGGTTCTGGATAGCACGCGCCTGGTTCGAGCTGTACTGGTCGGCATTCGCGACCATGCTCGTGGTGGTGTCCTTGCTTCTGTTCAGGCGCGGGACCGAGACGCGGCTCGCGCCGCGTCTGGCCCTTGCCTGGCGTGACCTGCGCGCAGCGCCTGCAGCGATTCTGGGGGTTGCGGCGCTAGTATGGGCCGGCACCGGCGCCTTCATCTATTACAACACCAATATCCTGAACGATTACGCCGCACGTACGGATCTCGGTAGCGAGCGGTTCACCGCGGCCTACGAGAAGGCCTTGCTGCGCTATGAATCCGTCCCGCAGCCGAAGATCGTTGCCGTGAAGCTCGATGTGCAACTGTACCCGCGGCAAGTGCGGGCCGAGACCCGGGGCAGCTACGTGATCGAGAACCGCACCAGCGCGCCTATTCCACTCTTGCACGTGCGCTGGGACCCCCAGCTGCAGATGCAGGCGCTCGATGTCGGGCCGAGCACGATCGAGAAGGACTACAAGGAATTCAACTACCGCATCTATCGGCTCGCCCCGGCGCTCGCCCCCGGCGAGCGGCGCACCCTGCGCTTTAGTACCTTGCGCGAGGAGCGTGGCTTTCCCAATCGGCAGCCGCTGACACGGATCGTCGAGAATGGCACGTTTCTCAACAATACGGAGATCGCCCCCTCGCTCGGCATGGGGCGCGAGGCGCTCCTGAAGGATCGCAGCAAGCGCCGCAGCTACGGGCTACCGCCTGATCTGCGGCCGCCGAAGCTGGAGGACTCCAGTGCCGTTGCCTATCACTACATAGGCCACGATAGCGACTGGGTGGACGCCGAGATCGCCGTCACCACGGATGCCGACCAGACGCCGCTGGCGCCCGGCTACACGGTGAGCGATGAGGTGAAGAATGGCAGGCGGACGCTCGTGACGCGCACCGAGGCGCCGATCCTGCAATTCTTTTCAATCCAGTCGGCGCGCTATGCGATCGCAAGAGACCAGTGGAAGGGGCAGGATGGCGCCAAGGTGGATCTCGCCGTCTACTACTATCCCGGACACGACCACAACATCCGGCGTATCCTCGGTGCGATGAAGGCATCGCTCGATGTCTTCAGCGAGCGCTTCGGACCTTACCAGTTTCGCCAGGCGCGGATCCTCGAGTTCCCTGCCTACGACCGCTTCGCTCAGTCGTTCGCGAACACCATTCCGTTCTCCGAGGCCATCGGCTTCGTCCAGAACTTCGATGAGCGTGCGGCCGACCGAAACATTGACCTGGTGACCTTCGTCACGGCCCACGAGCTCGCGCATCAATGGTGGGCGCACCAGGTGATCGGCGCCGACAAGCAGGGTGACACGATGCTGTCGGAGAGCTTCGCTCAGTACTCGGCTCTGCTGGTGATGGAGAAGCTCTACGGGCGTGAGCATATCCGCAAGTTCCTGAAGAACGAGCTGGACAACTATCTGCGCAACCGCGGTGTCGAGGTCGTGGAGGAGCTGCCGCTCGCTCGGGTCGAGGATCAGGGATACATCCACTATCGCAAGGGTGCCGTGGTGATGTACTGGCTGAAGGAGCTGGTGGGCGAGGAGGCAGTCGATCGGGCGCTGCGGCGATTCCTGGCGGCGTACGCGTTCAAGCCCGCCCCCTATCCCTCGACCACCGACTTCCTCGCCCTGCTGCGCGCCGAGGCCCCCGGACACGAGCAGGCGATCCGTGATCTCTTCGAGCGCATCACTCTCTATGACATGAAGGCGCACGATGCCATCGCTCACAAGAGGGCCGATGGGCGCTACGAAGTCCGCTTCACCGTCGAGGGCAAGAAGCTCTACGCGGATGCCCAGGGTAAGGAAACCGAAGTGCCTCTCGATGAGCCCTTCGATGTGGGCGCCTTCACCGTGGAGCCGGGCAAGCAGGGCTATCGGCGGGACTCGGTTCTGAAGCTCGAGCGTATAAGTGTCAAGAGCGGTGCGCAGACCCTGACCTTGGTGCTCGACCAGCCTCCGAGGCTGGTCGGGATCGACCCTTTCAACGAGCGGATCGATCGCAACTCCGAAGACAACCTGACCGCCGTGAAGCTCGAATGAGGCCGTCCAGCCAGCGCGTCAGCTGGGCCGCCAGCATCGCATGAGCTGCGCGGCACGAGCTGCTACCGCAGCTGTTCGGAGCTGCCGGCGCGCGCTGCCAACCACGGCGAGTGGGTGGTCCGCGTCAACACCCAGGCGATCGCGCTGCGAAGACAGCGCTGCAGGGAGGCGGCCGCTACCTTAGAACGGACGCTCGTCTCCCCCGCCTGGCAAGCGCTTGCTACCCGCCCGTCCGACAGGCCGGAGCCCATCGGCCGGTGGGTGCCGCGCCGGCGGGCCTGGTGCCAGCCACTGCGGGTGAGCGCGCGCGTCGGATGCCTAGCGATGGCGTCCCCGCCGGGAGGTGAACACCCGCGTATGAAACCAGTGCGCCGAGGCCGTTGCGATGCCGACGCAAGCCGCGGTGATCATGGTCTGCTGCTCCGGAGGCAGGTGCAGGCCGTACTTCTTTTCGAGCCACGGAACTCCGATGGTCGAGAGCATCGATGTCAGGAACGTCGTGACGATTGGGCTCATGCAGGATCCCTGTGTTTCGTTGTGGGCAAACTCGTCTCATCTGCGGTTCTCGGCAGGCTTGAAGCCTGCGCAGCGAGTCCGACAGATCAAGTGCCTTGGGTGGCGCCTCTGCGAGTACCCGTGCTGTTTCACGCGGACACAAGGTGCCTGCGAGATGCGGCGGCTCGGGCTCCGGGACCGAAGGCTCACTGCACGATCTTCCGCAACCGGGCTGACGCAAGGACACGCAGTGGCTCAAGGTTTTGTGCACTGGCAAGGTGCTCACGCGCTGCGCCTTGGACCATGGTCGCGGGACGCCGAGCTCGCTTGGGCCCTTCAGGGCTCGATGGCTTCGAGGCGCAGCTGCTGGATGCGCGGCGGGAGGGTGGGGGCGAGCTCCAGGCTCCCTTGCAGGCGGCCATGCTGGCACCGCCAGCTGAAATCCCCCGTCAGCGCGCCGCTTGCGATCACGGGCGCCGAGGTATCGCAGTCTCCGACCCGGCCTTTGAGCTTCGCGAGGTCGCGGCTCCAGCCCTCGGCGCTCCGGTCGAGCAGGAAGTTCATCGCGAGCATCGGGCGGCTCGCACTCACATCCCCTGCCCTGTAGATGGTCGCGGCTGCGCGGTAGCCTTCCGCCAGCTCGGCGCTGACGGGCACGGGACGTTCCGGCGGCAACATGCCCGCCTTGAGCATCGCGACCGCCACATCCCATACCGGAGCGGTGGGTCCGGCGTACGTGCGATTGGCGAAAGCAAAGATCCCGACGCCGCGCTCGGGCAGCAGCAGGACATGCGAGCCAAACCCGGGATAGCCCCCACCATGGCTCAGGGTGAGCCCCAGATCGCAGTCCGTTGCGACATTCATGCCCATCCCGTAGGTCACCGCCATCCGGCACGCCTGCGCGCCGCTGTGCCCGTAGCGGGGGCGCACGCGCGGAAAGCCCAGACCTTGCGCCAGCTCCCTCACCGTCGAACGCTTCACCGGCCCGGCGTCCACCCCGTTGCGGGGTGGCCACGCCGAGAGCAGGAAGGCAACCCAACGGGCGTAGTCGCGGGCGCTGGTCTGCAGGCCGCCCATGGCACCGAAGGCACCCGGTCCGAGCGTCGGCTCGAGGCGCCAGGCATCGTCCTCCCAGCGGTACCCCAGCGCCCGCCGCTGTGGCGGCGCGGCCTCGGCCACGAACCCCGACGCCTCCATTGCCAGTGGCCGCAGCAAGGTCCGGGTGATCGTCTCCTCGAAGGGATGAGCGGATACATTGGTGATGATGCGCCCGATGAGCGCATAGCCCAAGTTCGAATACTCGTAGGCGGTGGCGGGGGCGCGGGTGAAGGGCACCCCTTGGCGCAGCAGACGCGTGAAATCCTCCTCGGGCAGCGGCGTCTGACGATCACCCCATGGATCATCGGTCACGAAGCCCGCCGCATGGCTCAGGAGGTCGCGAACGCGGATTCGCGGCGAGTCATCGGTCGGGTACTTCCAACCCTGCATCTCGGGGACGTACTGCTCGGCAAGCGCATCGAGCTGCACGCGCCCCTCGTCACGTAGCTTCAGCAGGGTGAGCGCCGTGAACGCCTTCGTCATGGAGGCGATGCGAAACAGGGTGTCTGCCGTCACCGGCCGATGGGACTGCAGGTCTTGCACGCCGAAGGTTCCAACATGCACGAGGCGGCCGTCGATCACGATGCCGTGAACGAGGCCCGGAACGTGGGCCTCGTGGCAGTACTCCTCGAAGATACGATCGGCGAATGCGAAGGAGTCGCTGGGTGCGGTTGCCGCGGACTGTGCGTGAGCTGCCGTGAGCCCGCTCAGCATGACTAGCAAGGCGCGCAGTATCTTCAAGCTTGAGGACCTCTGGGTCGACATCGAGCGGCGGGCGCAGGTCACCATCCTTCCGCTGGGACCGGCAGTATACTGCATGACAACAACGAGCGTCCGGCGTGGTGTTGCGTGCGGACTGTCGAAGCACTGACATGGAGTGTGCAATCCCGACGTCTCCACGGCCCGCGTGACCTGTCTCCAAGGCCTCCAGGCAGCCAGCGCGCCTGCCCGGCTCCGCTGTCAAGCGAGGAGCGCGACCCCGACGCCATGATCGACACCATGATCGAATTGCTGCCGCTCCCGCTGCAGGAACGCGGTGCTGGACGAGCGTTGGCGCATTTCGCCCGCTATCCGACCCCGCAGCAGCCGTGAGGGACGAACGCCAGCTGACTCGACTCCCGGCCCGCGGTGTCATAGACGTCCACATGCAGAGCCGCTCGTCAGGGTGCCCGCGGCCCGACGGCACGCCCGCAGGCCATGTCGCACCTGGCAGGCGGTCAAAGCAGCTGCGGATGCCGCTGGGACGCCCGAGCATTGCGTGCGCAATGTGGGCCTCTGCGGTGCAGTTATGTTCCTACCTGGTGCAACGAGGCCGCTGTGGCTGGGCCGCTCTGCGGTGCTCGGTGCCGTGCGCGGGCGACCCACGGGTGCAGGAAATTGCCAGAGTCGATGCGTCGCAGAGATATCTTCGGGCGCACACCGGTACAGAACACCTGCCGCGTGGGGTGGTCCATTTATTGCAGCATGTGTGCCGGTGGCGCGGCCGGATGCTCACACGGAAGGCGCGAGCTGCTTGCCTCGGCCAAGGGGGACGTGTGACAACAGACATGACAAGGCGGCGCGTGAGCCGGCGCGTGCTCCTGCCGCTGACCGGAACGGTGGTCGGGAGCGGCGTGCCGTACCAGGCGATGACCGAGCGCGGCTACGGGGGCGAGACCGGTTACCCGGGACCCATCCGGCTCGAGGTCCACCCGCGGGCACCTCCCGCAGTGGGTATCAAGCCAAATCTGACCTTGGATCTCACGCATTGTGGAGCAGCCCAGTGAGAAGTATCCCGGAGCTCATGCAGTGGAACCCGCGGCGCTCGATGCGCTGCTGGATCGGCACGCTCATGGCCAGCACCTTGTGGGGCGGTTTGGTCGCGGCTCCCGCCGTTGCTGGCGCACCTGCCTATCGGCCCCAGCACGGCTCGCAGGTGCTGTGGGATCAGTACGGCGTGGCGCACGTGGATGCGCGATCGGTCACCGACCTGTTCTATGGATTCGGGTGGGCGCAGGCAGCAAGTCACGGCGAGCTGCTCGCCAGGCTGTACGCCGAAGCGCGCGGCCGCGCGGCCGAGTACTACGGAGCTGACGAGCTCGCGAGCGATCGCTGGATGGCGATCAATGAGGTGCCGCAGCGAGCGCAGCGGTGGCTCCGCGCCCAGCGGCCCGAGTTTCGTGCCGATCTCGAGGCCTTTGCCGCGGGAATCAACGCCTACGCGGCAGCTCATCCGGAGGCGCTCTCCGAGGCCACGCGCCGTGTCTTGCCGGTCTCTGCAGTGGATGTGATCGGCTACTCCCAGCGGCTCTTCCAGTTCACCTACGCAGCCCCGTCGAGGCTCGCCGACAAGCTGCCGCCCGATGCGAGCGCCACGGCCGGCGAGCCGCCGGGCAGCAACGGATGGGCAATTGCCCCCAAGCGCACTGTGAGCGGCCACGCGATGCTGCTCATGAACCCGCACCTGCCGTGGCCGCCTGGCTGGTCCACTTACTACGAGGTGCAGCTGCGCGCACCGGGGATCGACCTGTACGGGGCGACGCAGGTCGGACTGCCCGTGCTGCGCTTCGTGTTCAGCGACTATCTGGGCTTCACACACACTGTCAACGCGCCGCAGGCGGTCACCCTTTACCGCATCACCCCGGCTGGCCCGGGCTATCGCTTCGACGGCAAGGTGCTGCCCTTCAGGCAGTGGCGAGCCTTGCTCAAGGTCCGCCAGGCCGACGGCTCCTACCAGAGCGAGCAGCTGACCCTGCGCTCGACGGTGCAGGGGCCGGTGGTTGGCGAGCGCGACGGCGCGCCGATCGCGATGCGGGTGGCGGGACTGGATCGCCCTTACGCGCTCGAGCAGTACTGGTTGATGGCCACAGCGCACGACTTCGGGCAGTTCCAGGCGGCGCTCGCCCGGTTGCAGGTCCCCACGTTCAACGTGCTCTATGCCGATCGTGACGGCCACATCGAGTATCTCTACAACGGCCTGCTACCACGGCACGCCAGCGGCGATCTGCAGTACTGGTCGAGCGTCGTGCCCGGGGACACTTCCAGGACCTTGTGGCAGGACTACCTGAGCTACGCAGAGCTTCCCAAGGTGATCGATCCGCCCGGCGGCACGGTCGAGAACTCCAACGACCCGCCGTGGGATGCTGCCTGGCCTCAGGTGCTTGACCCGAAGCCCTATACGAGCGAGATCCCCGCAGCGGCGGTCAGCTTGCGCATGGCGCGCGGCATCCGCATGCTGTCGGAGTCACCGCAGCTCAGCTTCGAGCAGCTGGCCGCCGACAAGTGGTCGCATCGCTGCGAGCTCGCCGATCGCATCTTGCCCGATCTGCTAGCGGCGGTGCAGCAGCATGGGGACGCTCTCGCCAAGGAAGCTGCCGAGGTGCTTGCCCGCTGGGATCGCACCACCGACGCCGGCAGCCGGGGAGCGCTGCTGTTTCTTGACTGGGTGGACCAGCCCGGAGATCCGGACGGCTACTCCCCGAAGGCTTTTGCCCGACCCTATGACATCCATCAACCGTTGACCACCCCTGCTGGGCTTGCCGATCCACAGGGGGCCGCGCGTGCCCTGACAGCCGCCGCACGCGACATGCTTGCTCGCTTCGGTGCGCTCGACGTACCCTGGGGCGAGGTGATGCGCTTGCGCATCGGTTCGGTCGACCTGCCGGCCTCCGGAGGACCGGGCCGGCTCGGGGTCTTCGACGTGGTCGATTTCGGCCCACCCGAGCAGGGCAAGCGCGCCGCCAACTTCGGTGACACGTACGTCGCCCTGGTGAGCTTCGAGAATCCCGTACGCGCCAAGGTGCTCCTGTCGTACGGCTCGAGCTCGCAGCCTGGGTCCAGGCATTCGGCCGACCAGCTGCCGCTGCTGTCCGCCGGGATGCTGCGCGATGTCTGGCGTAGCCGCGCGGAGGTCGAAGCGCACCTGGAGAGTCGTGACAGCTTCTAGCACTACTCAAGACAAGCGAGGTTTGGTATGAAGCTCCACTACCTGAT
>Ga0123356_10007444_pt1 | contig 10922 bp, 11 predicted proteins | sample TergutEmb28metaG_2_FD_92546 | JGI IMG/M metagenome (GOLD analysis project Ga0123356, IMG submission 92546) | Embiratermes neotenicus P3 segment gut microbial communities from Petit-Saut dam, French Guiana - Emb289 P3 | ecosystem: Host-associated > Arthropoda: Insects > Digestive system > Gut ... | reverse complement strand
GCCGCAGTTTGCAGCAGGTGTTCCGGGTTCTGTACGCGTTTCTCGGAATCTTCGGCAGCCTTGCGCTCGCGGTGGCGTCGATCGGAATCGTGAATACCCTGGTGATGGCTATTCTGGAACGCCGTCGCGAGATCGGAATCATGAAAGCCATTGGAGCCAGTGACCGGGACGTGCAGAAACTGTTTTTTGCCGAGGCCGGCGCTATGGGGATTCTGGGCGGTATCGTCGGCGTCGTTCTCGGCTGGGCCATCGGCCAGGTCATCAACTTCGGAACCAACATCTGGCTCAGGAGCCAGTCGATCCCTCCCGAGCACTTCTGGGTGGTGCCGTGGTGGCTGGTCGTCCTGGGCATCGCCTTTTCTTTCTTCGTGAGCCTGATTTCCGGGCTCTATCCCGCGGACCGTGCCGCGCACCTTGATCCGGTGCAGGCCCTGCGCTATGAGTGAACGAGCCCGATGAAACAGGCCCTCCTTCTTGGCCGCCGCTCAATCCTCCTGGCCGCTGTGTTGGCCGCAGGATCTCTGTGGGCGCAGAGCCGGATGGATTGCAGCGCGCTCAACAGCCAGATTCTGAAGCGGCCGGTGCACTACTGTGTGTACCTGCCATCGGGGTACGACGCGAGTTCAGCGCAGCATCCCCCCAGGCGGTTTCCGGTGCTGTATTTCCTCCATGGCCTGGGCGACAACGAGCAGACCCTGTTCAACAGCGGCGGGTGGACGTTGCTCGACGATTTTCGCCGCCAACACAAGATGGGCGACTTCCTCATCGTTGCGCCGGAAGGCCGCCGCAGCTTTTTCGTCAACTCCGCCGACGGTGGAGTGCGCTACAACGATTTCTTTCTCAAGGAATTTATGCCTCACATTGAGGCCAAGTACCGTACTCGAGCAGGGCGCGCCGGACGGGCAATCAGCGGTGTTTCCATGGGAGGCTACGGCGCCTTGCGGTTTGCCTTCGCACACCCCGAACTGTTTTCGGCCGTGAGCGCACAGAGTGCGGCGTTGATTACCGAGTCGCCGCAGAAACTGGATGCGGCATCCGGGACCGCCGTGCCGGTGCTCGCCGTATTGGGGCCGGTGTTCGGCAAGCCCATCGACGTGGCGCATTGGAATGAAAACAGCCCGTTTGTCCTCGCAAAAAAGAACGTGGAGGGTTTGCGGAAACTGGCGATCTACTTCAACTGCGGACAAGACGATGACTATGGGTTTGAAAAGGGCGCCCAGGCGCTCCATGACGAATTAGTAAAGGAGCAGGTCAAGCACGAATATCATCCCTATTCCGGCGACCACAGCCCCGCCTACTTTCTGGCTCACTTCCCGGAAGTGCTGGAATTCCATTCGCAGGCTTTCGGACTGCTGCCGCCGAAATGAGATTCATCCAGGATGTCCACGAACCAGCCATGACTTGTCGCTGGTTGTGCGGCCGGAAGAGCGGTTGGAGCGATTGAAATGTCAAGAGAGGTGCCGAGTGGCGGATGGCACCGGTCTTCGAATGGCCCCGTTCGCTGTATAACATAACATAACAGCCTCCCCCGCTTCACCTACTATCTCGAATAAGTTCTCTTTAACTTTAACTCTCTCCTCAACAACGTCCCAATAACCTCGTGGTTCGAAGTTACGGGCGTTCCCGGGGAAGCGCATGACAAGGATTCACAGGCGCTTGACAGGCTGGTGACATCGTCACGGGACGTGGTGCCTTAGTCTTCAAAAATCCGGTCGGGAAATCGGAAATCCTGGGAGGACAATCGCAAATGTCTCGCCTGACGCTGAAATCGTATCCCACGCTCACCCTGACTCTCCTAACCCTTTCCCTGGCAACATTCAGTTCCAGCGCACTCGCCCAGTACACCGTGACCAATCTCGTAACCACCCACAAAACCGGGGCAGCGCACAATGATCCCAACCTGGTCAACGCCTGGGGTCTCTCGTTTTTGCCGACGAGTCCCTTTTGGGTCTCGGACAATGGAACCGGCAAGACCACTGTCTATGACCCCGCCGGCAACCTTCAGCTCACTGTCAGCGTTCCCACGGCGTCCGGTACGGGCGTCGGTACGCCGACCGGGCAGGTGGCCAACAACGACAGCAGCATCTTCATGATCAGCAAGGGCACGGCCAAAGGCGCAGCCTCGTTCATCTTTTCGACTCTGGATGGGACGATCAGTGGCTGGAACCCCAGCGTCGACATGAGCAGTGCAGTCGTTGCCGTCAACGACAAGTCGGCCGGCGATTCGTTCACCGGCTTGGCGATCGCCAAAGTCGGAACAGCGACCTTTTTGTATGCGGCCGACAATGCTCACAATAAGGTCGACATCTTCGACAGCAGCTTTAAGCTGGTGAGCTCTTTCACCGATCCCAATACACCGTCCGGCCTCGCTGTGTATGGCATCCAGACGATCAGTGGCAAAGTCTACATCACGCTGGGGGCGTTCGGTTCGAAGGCAGGCGCGGTGGATGTTTATACCCCATCCACAAAAGTGCTGAAGCGACTCATCACCGGTGTAGCCGGCGGGCCTTTGAACCTGCCGTGGGGCCTGGCGATGTCGCCGACGAACTTTGGCACGTTCAGCAAGGCGTTGCTGGTCGGCAACACCGGGAACGGAGAGATCAATGCCTTCAATCCGACGACCGGGGCGTTCCTGGGGACGCTGAAGACGAGCGCCGGAAAGGCAATCGTGCTTACCGACTTGTGGGCCCTGGAGTTCGGTGGAGGGACGAGCTCCAACGGAGCGAAAAACGACCTGTTTTTCACCAGCGGACCCAACGGTTACAAGCTTGGAATATTCGGCGTGATCAAGCCTTGAGCCTGGCCGATTCGCCACTACGGAAGCTGAGGAGGGCCTCACGACCCGAGTGAGGCCCTCAATTTTCTTTTACAGGAGCCGCAAAAACCGGGCGCCAGCTCGACAGCAGGGCATCGGTCCGGGGCAACTGCTTGCCGATTTCACCGCACCAGCCACTTACGCCCCATCGGATGCGAGCCAACAAAGATGAAACGATGGCGCCTGTTTCCCATGATGCCGGCGAAGTGGTCGGAAACCGGTGGGGATTCAGATTCCGTCATAACGTGAGTATCCACGCTTTGCCCAATAGTCCGGCGGTTCGTCCTTGGTATAGGTAATCCGCGTAACCGCCTTGATGTTCTTCAGACCCAGTTTTACAGGGACAAGCAGCCGCAATGGAGCTCCGTGTTCCACGGTGAGAGGCTTTCCGTTCAGGTGGGTTGCGAGCAGGGTCTGCGGATGACGGGCCGTCGCGAGATCGAGCGAGACGAAGTACGGGTCGGGATTTCCCCACCGACCAAGATTGACCGATGACTCCAGCCGGGCCCATTTCGCCTGTGACGCCGGGGGGTAAGAACCCAGCAGATCATCAAACCTGATCCCGGCCCACCAGGCAATAGCGCTCCAACCTTCGACGCACACCAGCCGGGTGATTTGCTCGTGCAGCCGAAACGATGCGAGCAGGTTCCGGATGTTCAAAGTAACGCCCGGGCCGGAGGCAAGCCCGTCGAGAGCCAGACGCCATTCCGGAATGTAGCTTGCATCGGGAGTGGCTCCGTTGTAGTTGTTCCGGAGCTGGGTAATCTGCGATTTGGTGTAGGTGGGCACCGAACGATTTCTCGAAAACAGAGCCTCTGCAACATCGTCATCGATGCGCAGGGATTTATTCAGAAGCCGTTCCTTTTTCGGCCAGTTCTGGCTTCCGCGAGTGATGCCTAGACGTCTGAGCGTAGCCTGAGGCAACAGAGACCCACCGCCTGCGGCCGCGGCGATCGCGCCCATTCCGAACAGCAGCAGATCGCGGCGAGTCCGGTGACCGAGGAGCTTCGGGGCGATCTCAATCGCCTGCGGCGGCCGTTCCCCGAAGAAGCCGGCGGGCTTTCGCGGGGACACAGATTCAGTCGAGGATGTGTCGTCCGCCTCTCGCGCAGAGTGTTCGTCTTCAGGCTCCATTGTCAAAATCCTCCGATCCCTCCGTCCTCATCGACCAACCTACGATCATGCTGCGGAGAGTATCCCATCCATCCGCGAGAACCAGAATCACGTGGGGCACGACAAAGAGAACAAGAAACCACATGAGCCAGAAGTGCCAGACACGCGCTTTGTCATAACCACCGAAGACCGCAGTCAACCGATAGAGCTGCATGGGCTTGTGAATCGCCCAGCCGGTGAGGACCGACAGGAGCCCGGCGACAGCAACGAAAAAATAAGCGACCCGTTGCAGGGGGTTGTATTTCGTATGGAAACGCGGGTGCAGCCAGGTGCGGCGTGTCAGTTTGGCAAAAGCAACACCGCTGTAATACCAAAACATCTTGCTTGCATCGCCGAGGTCGGTCCGTCTAGGTAACAGAGAACGCCAGCCACCTCCCACGGCCGAACCCATAACGAAGACCAGACCGTTCAACATGAACAGATAAGCGCAGAGCCAATGCAGGCGCAGAGCCGCGGCGAGCACGCCGGGACCAAGGCTTATGTGGTTGTAGACCCAGTCGGGCGGACTGCCGTAGTGATCGAATCCAGGCAGATGCGCGCAGATCCAGACGCCGATGTCAGCCAGACGATCGAAGCTTCCCGTCTGCGGATCTGGTTTGTGCTGATAGACCGGAGATGCCCAATAAATAGAAATGCCACTCAGGATGAGGCCAAGAAGGATTGGCACATTCAGCCAGTGACTCCATCGCACCAGCAGGTGGTGCCTGCGAACCACACGCACGCCGGCCTGATTCTCCGGCGTGAGTGTAGCGATTCGATCCTTATCGAGCTCGGTCGAACAGGACACAATGATTCTCCACCTTAGTTCCCGGAGGTCATGCTATTGGCCTTTGCGGGTGCGAAATGTGCGCGCCCATCCTCGATCAGCCATTGATCCCCGTGGCGGGCGGCCACGTAGAAGAAGTTGATCGGGATCACTGGGATGACCGTCCCATCCGGGCCGTTGACATTGCGCACGGTAAGGATGGCGTCGGCAACTGCGATGTCCGGTTTGATAAACCGGATCCGATAGTTGGAGAACGCCGCTTGCGTGTTGCCGTTGACCGCTTGCTGCGCCTCGGGACCGAAATCCTTCACCATGGCGGCTCGCCCTTCGAGAAAGTCGCCCACCGGCGTCACGAAGGTTCCATTTTCGGCGAACAGGGATGCTCGCTGTTCGGCGTTCTTCTGAATGAAAGCCTTGGCAAAGTTGTCTCCGAGCGCACGAACGGCTGCCTCGTCCTGAGCCGGGCCGGCACTCGCAGAAGCGGTCACACCGATGACGAGCGCAAACGCGAGAAGGGTTAGTCCGAGACGCTGTATCCGGCCTCGGAGTGCCGACGTGCGCGCCTGGGGCGCGGAATCAGCCAGGTATATTTGTGAAGTTTTCATTCCTTTCTCCCTGATAATCATTTTTCTTCTCCTTCGATGAGTTGTTTCTCTCTCCTTTAGTTGAGGACTTACTGACAGGTAGATACTCGCTCACATCGGCAGCTCGGTTCCTGCCTGCTCTGCCGCTATGTAAGCTGCGTACGAATCAGGCCAGTTCGCGCCGCCCTGCCCGTTGCGCTCGTCGTGCTCGCCGTGGGCGGCTGCCGCGCGCCGAATGGCGCTTGCCAGATCGCTTGCTGATCGAAAGGTCATCGTCGTGGGATCGATGCGGCCCGGCAGCCGACGCGTGATCTCCTGGACGATCCACATGTTGCCGTCGGGGTCTTCGAAGGAGACGTAGGAGCGGTAACTCTGACGTTCGGGATCGGGGCCGCTGATGCGCCCCGCCGGAGAGAACGGCGAGCCGTGGAACACCTCACTGGCGTCGATGCCCCTGGCTGCGAGCTCCCTGTGGGCGGCCTCGATGTCGGAGACGATCAGCCCACCCCGGAGAGCGCCGGGCGTGGCCGCGGTGACTCCCTTGCCGAATGTGATCGAACACCCGGACCCCGGGGGCGTAAACTGGACGACGCGAAAGTCGTTTCCCATCACGATGTCGTCGTCGAGCCGCCAACCAAGCCTCGTATAGAACTCCTTTGCACGGTCGACGTCGGAGACGGGGATGAGGGCGACCTCGAGCTTCATGTCGACTCTCGCGGCGCCGTCGTCATACTTCTGTGGTTGAATGCTGGTGGCTGTTTGACTCATGTGCTTCTCCTTTCGATCGTGACTTGGAACCTCGCACTCAGCTTTTTAAGGGTGTGCTGGCAAGGATCTCCACTTTTTCAATCTGCGGGGGAACCGCCAGCAATTCATCGGCTCGTGCTCCCAATGCCTTCGCGATCTCGCCACTCAAGTGGGCATTGCGGCCGGCTTCGTTGGCAAAGGTGTCGAAGATACCGAACTTCCCCGGCCCGAGCTTGATCGCATACCATTTCAACGTCCCTTTTTCATCCCGCGCGAGGGGCTGGGCTGACTTCAGAAATGCCTCGGCATCAGCCTCCTTGCCTGCGCGTGCTTCGAGCGTGACCAACAGTCCAAGTGCTTCCATTGAGTTACTCTCCCGTGTTGAATCAGGTCCGACCGGCACAATGATCGGTGAATCTGGTGTCCGGCTGGTTCGAGCTGCAGCGCTGCTTACAACTGTGAGTAAACTCCATGTCGAAACCGGACTTGTGCGGATTTCTGCTGGGATGGTCGGAATCCTGCTGCATTCCTATCTCCGAGACAGAGCTCGAGCGAACTCGAACCGGTTTCGAGGCGGTCTTGAGGGAACGACGACGAAGAGTTCGAATCGGACATGGCCGAGTCAGAATTGTTGACCGGGACCGAGTGCTGAGGAGGGGGCAAGGAGCGATGAGTTAGAGTTAGTCAGAAATTCGCGGCAGGACTCGATGTTGACAAGGAAGTGAAGGGCGATCCGTTGAAGGGACAACCGGACAGCGAACCACAAATCACAGGCGTCGCGGAGGTTCGGAGCGCGTTTTTGAAGCGCCAGTCACTGCCCCGTCAAAAATCCTGGCGATACCGTGTCGGGCTGATTCCACAGACATTGCGGAAGACCTGGGCAAAGTGCTGCTGGGTCTTGAAGCCACAGGCCACGGCCACGTCCAATATTCGCGCATTGGCGGCACGCAGCATCGCCTTGGCACGCTCGACCCGTTGGCGCATGATGAATTGATGCGGGGTCTCGCCCGTCGACTTGTGAAACATGCGCGCGAAATGAGCGGTGCTCAGGTCCACCGATTGCGCCATCTCCTCGAGACTCAAGTCATCTGCCATCTTCGCATGGACCAACTCTTTCACCCTTCGCAATCGCGCTGCCCCCAGCCCGCCCCGGTGTAGCTGCGCAGAACGGTGCCGGGTTGCATGGCCATTCACCAGCGCCACGGCAATTGCCTGTTCGACAGATTCCAGAAACAGGCGCCCGGCGGGAAACCCGGCAATCATCTCCGCCTGAACGGCCCCCGCCAGCGCACCCAGGCGGGAGTCGGCGAACTTGCGATAAGTGGGCAGTTCCAGCTCGCCATTGGTTCTGCCCGAAGCCGCCTGCAGTGCCCAATCGGAAATGCCGAGCTCCAGATAGGGTGCGCTCATGAGCCCAATCCACTTTCCTTCATGACGGTTGGGCAAGATCATTTCGCCTGCCACATAACGGAACTCGCTCAACTCCGTTCGCCGCACCCCGATCTCAATGGAGCCGGGCCGCAACACCAGTCCCAAAACCTGCTCCGCCCGCACCCAAAGACGCGGTTCTCTGACGGAATCGGCTGGAACGAATTCAACTCTCACTCTCGCGCTCCATGCTTCGTATGCGAAATCACCTTACCCGCCCAGGCCCTTCCATTGGACGCTGGCAGCGACGATGCTTTCGTCGGATGCCGTTGAGTTTCACGAATCTGGTGGAACCGACCGGTCCAAAATGCCTCCTGAGGTTTACCAATGCCCGACCGAGACGTCGACAACGAAGTAAAAACGCAACCCGTCAGAGTGGCGTTCCGGCTGCGAACCGGGAATCATCAGGCGTGACGTATCTTCGGAGCAGGTTTCCGGCGCGCAAGCCGCTTCGGAGCCCGGACAATCCTGGCGATACTCTGTCGGGCTGACTCCACAGACATTGCGGAAGACCTGGGCAAAGTGCTGCTGGGTCTTGAAGCCACAGGCCACGGCCACGTCCAATATTCGCGCATTGGCCCCGCGCAGCATCGCTTTGGCGCGCTCAACCCGTTGGCGCATCACAAATTGATGCGGGGTCTCGCCCGTCGACTTGCGAAACATGCGCGCGAAATGAGCGGTGCTGAGGTCTACCGATTGCGCCATCTCCTCGAGACCCAGGTCATCTTCCATCTTCGCATGGACTAACTCTTTCACCCTTCGCAATCGCGCTGCCCCCAGCCCGCCCCGGTGTAGCTGCGCAGGGCGGTGCCGGGTTGCATGACCATTGACCAGCGCCACGGCAATTGCCTGTTCGACAGATTCCAGGAACAGGCGCCCGCCGGGAAACCCGGCAATCACCTCCGCCTGAACGGCCCCCGCCAGCGCACCCGGGCGGGAGTCGGCGAACTTGCGATAAGTGGGCGGTTCCAGCTCGACATTGGTTCTGCCCGAAGCCGCCTTCAGTGCCGAATCGGGAATTATGATCTCGAAATGCCGTGCAGTCATGGATCCAACCAATGTCCTTCATGACGGAGCACATTCCGCAAGTCGCCCGCCGCGCAGTCGAACGTTTCGAACGCCGAGCGCTTCGAGCTATGCAATCGAGCCGCCAACAGCGTTCCGAGCCCCCGCTCATGCCGCATGCAAAGATGCGGCGCTCACACGGATTGGGATGGAAAGAAAACAACTCTCATTGACTGCCCCAAGCCTTCGTTGTTGTGCATAACATCACAGGCACCGGGCTGACTCAATTAGACGTTGGTATTGGCGATACTTTCGTCTGATGCGGCTTGATTCACTGCCGATCTCCTTCTGCACCGGCTTTCGCCAGGCTTCGCCTCGCGGGAACGCGCGCGCCGGAATGTCTCCCGTCCGCTTCCGCGCCCGCGAGATAGGTTTCTACTGCTTATGCCACAGAAACCAGAACATCGCATCACGAGATACAGTGTTTTCTGCTACCTCGAACGTTTACCAGACTCATACCTCGCCTGAGGTAAGGTGAGCGCCGTAACTCTTCCGGGTGTGAAACTGGCATCGAGGAGTGCCACTCCGTCCGCAAGGCAACCCGGTTCGGGGATGCTCGGCCACCCGAAAAATTCGCGAGCTATTACTCCCGAAGATCTTGGGCGGAATGTTCTTTTGCGATCTTGTGCAGCCATTCTGAGAGCTTCCACCTCGCAGCGCACCCAAAGACCCGGCTCTGTGACAGAGTCAGGTCGACAGATTCAACTCCATTCTTTTACTCCGTGTTACCGCTATGCGGTCAGCCGCGAAGCAGGGGAGCTCCAAACGGGGCTCCTGTAGTGCCGCCATCCACCATCAATTCGACGGCGTTGACGTAGGAGGAGTCGTCCGACGCAAGAAAGAGCACGGCTTTGGCAACATCTTCGGACTCGCCCCAGCGCCCGAGCGGCACCACCGAAGAGACGAACTTCGCGTGCCTGGCGGAGTCGTCTGTGGACATAGAGGCACGAGGCCCGCGCTTCCAAATGGGAGTCCTGGTGGCGCCTGGTGCGATAACATTCACCCGGATATTGCGCGGTGCGAGGTCCGCGGCGATGGAGCGCGCCATCGAAACCAGCCCGCCCTTTGTGGCCGCGTATGCCGCGACACCGGGTTGGCCGAGATAGTTATGTACCGAGCCGGTAAAGATGATGCTGCCGTTGTCGTTCATCAGGGGCGCCGCTCGATTGACCGTAAAGAAAGCGCCACTCAGGTTGGTGTGGATTACGTTCTCAAAAATGATTTCGTCACTCGAACCGGTGGGCGTCCGGCCAGAGATGCCGGCATTGGCGAACACAATGTCGAGCTTGCCGAAATCCCTGGCCAGGGCCGCGAAGAGCCGCTCGCGGTCTTCTCCAATAGTGACGTCAGCGCGGTAGCCACGCGCGTTGGGCCCGAGTTCTCGAGCCGCCTCATCGAGCGTCTTCTGATCGCGACCGGTAATGGCGACCTGCGCGCCCTCCGCAATGAAAAGACGGGCTGTGGCCAAGCCGATGCCGCTGTTGCCACCGGTAATAAGAGCCTTCTTGCCTGCGAGCTTCATAGTGCCTCCCTGGGTAGTACTGGCATCAAATATGATGATCGTACTACATGTGATATGATGACCATCATACATGGAGGTTGCAGAAAAAATCATGCGCTATCCCGTCGAACAGACCGCCGCCAGACATGAACGGATTGTCGAGCAGGCTTCCCGCCTGTTCCGTGAACGGGGCTTTGAAAACGTGAGCGTGGCCGACGTAATGAAGGCTGCCGGACTGACGCACGGCGCCTTCTATGCCCACTTCGCTTCGAAAGAGGAACTCCAGGCGGCCGCCGTTGCCTACGGCATGAAGCTCTCGCTGGAACTCATCGAACGCAACCCCGGCAAGAAGGGCAAACAACAGTATGCGGACCGCTACCTGAGCCGGTGGCACCGGGATCATCCAGGCGATGGCTGCACCATGGCCGCACTCGCCCAGGAGGTGGCTCGCTCGACCCCGGAACTCAAGGCCGCGTTCGAGCAGGGACTTGACAGGATTTTCTCCGCCCGGGGCGGGGACCGGAAACAGGCCATCTTTCGGGTGGCGGCGATGGTCGGTGGCGTGGTATTGGCTCGTGTCGTCGAGGATCGGCGACTCTCGGACGAAATCCTGAATAGCGTGCGACAAAATCTCGGCTGATCATCCGTGATATCAGATGCGACGATTCGAAAGGTTACTTTATCGAATCGGTGTCTTTGCAGGTCGCGCTGCAAGTGGAAGGCTTGATTGATTGTAAGCGCTAAGCAGGGTATATCTCCATTTATCTCCATTCAGCGGCGGCGAGAGACGAGAAGCGCGTTAACCTGGACTGCCCGCATTTACGGCCATTTGAGCCTGTGTTT